>ENA-OWOE01001295-OWOE01001295.1-gut-metagenome-genome-assembly--contig:-NODE-1295-length-9490-cov-11.499097_pt1 | contig 9490 bp, 8 predicted proteins | sample MGYA00248254_ERZ651788 | MGnify/ENA primary metagenome ERZ651788 (study PRJEB26908, sample SAMEA4031709) | gut metagenome | biome: gut; feature: normal infant; material: stool | place: China | collected 2015 ... | reverse complement strand
GCTCACTTGTGCCGAAGATAGTTCGCTGGAAACGGCGCGTGAAAATAGGTAGTCGCCGACTTGAACAAAAAACGCTTTGAGAGAAATCTCAAGGCGTTTTTCTTTTGTCTTGAAACCGTTTTAGGAGAAAACAGAAAGGCAGGGATGCTTTGAAAATGATGTGAGCATTGAAGATGAAACAGAAAATAAATTCATGGTGGTTCGGCTGTGCTGACCTTTTGGCACGACCGGGCCGCTTTATTGTAATAAAACCTTGACTCTTCAGTCGTTGTAGGGTTTACTATCTATAACGGAAAGGAGCTGCCCGGTCTGGCAGTGTAAGCTTTGTACATTCGGCAGAGAAGAGGGAACCCGGGCAGAAAACATTATGGAAAAAATCTGACCAGCGGCAGTGTGTTGAAAAGCATTTTGTTTTTTTCACTGCCCTATCTGCTTTCGTACTTTTTGCAGACGCTGTACGGCATGGCGGATCTGTTCATCATCGGGCAGTTTGAAGGTGTGGCCAGCACAACGGCGGTGTCCATTGGCAGTCAGGTGATGCATATGATCACTGTGATGATCGTGGGCCTTGCCATGGGAGCAACGGTCACTATTGGACGGGCCGTGGGCGCAGAGAACAAACCTCGTGCGGCGCGGCTCATTGGCAACACAGTCACGCTGTTTATGGCAGGATCTGTGGTACTGGCAGCTGTGCTGGTAGGGCTTGTGGACCCGATCGTGCGCATTGTCTCCACACCGGAGCAGGCCGTGGCGGGCACTCGTACCTACCTGATCATCTGCTTTATCGGCGTTGCATGCATCACGGCGTATAATATCATGGCATCAATCTTCCGCGGGCTGGGCGATTCCAGAAGCCCGATGTACTTTATTGCGGCCGGTCTGTGCCTTGCCAGCCTTGCCGTGGTGAACGAAAAGGAGTACATTCTGGTCACGCTGGGGGCACCCGGAAACCACGCGACGGAGCAGACCAACATCATGGATGCTGTGCAGGTGTACCGCAGACTGGAAAAGAAAAAATGACTGTTTTGCGCCAATTCTACCGCCAGTCGGTTGTGCGGGAATGTCCGGTCCGGTACAATGGAGCCACAAACAGAACTGCTGGCTCACAAGGAGGACAAAACGATGTACGAACTGAACAAGATCGCTTTTGGGAGTTTTCTGGCACAGCTGCGCAGGGAAAAGGGCATGACCCAGAAGGAGCTTGCCGCCTGCCTGTATGTTTCGGATAAAGCCGTCAGCAAATGGGAGCGCGGAGTTTCCCATAGTTAAAGATACCACACCAAACATAACAACACCACGCTTATACGGGACTTAGCACACCCCAAAAGAACATACAGAAATCCCCCATAAGCAACAAGGTTTGCTTTATGGGGGATTTCTTGTTTTAATTGTCGTTTTTGATATTATTCAACAGTCTCAATAGAATCCACAATGCTCATTCTTGCAATAGAACGCAGAGGAATTGCCGTTGCAAGCAGGCAGGCCACAATAGAAATAATCGCAGCTTCCACAATCGCCATAACCGGAACAGCGACAAGCTGTAAAGCATCGGTCTGTGCTGCTCCGACAAAGATACAGCAGACATAGCCAAACACTGCTCCAATCACTGACGCAATGATACCGTAATAAGCGCCCTCCCACAGAAATGTTTTATAAAGGCTTGCGGCACTCATTCCAATAGCCCGCTGCATCCCGATTTCACCGACACGAGTATGAATATTGCTGTAAACGGTATTGATGATGTTCAGGATGCCAATGATACCGATAAAGATGATAAGCACCCAGCACAGCATTTTGATCTGTTCAAAGCTTTCTATCATCTCATTGCTGCTTTGGAGATAGGAAAGCCAATGTGTTCCTGGATAATTGCTGCACCAGCTATCCAACCAGCTTTCAAAGGTATCTGTATCGGCGTTATCCTGTAATGTAGGATAGACTTCTGAATAACTGTCGTTTCCGAGCAGTGAACAGTATATTTCGTCATTCACGATGAGTTGAACACCATTCGTAAAGCCATCATTATTGATTGTGATTGCTGTATCGATCAATCCTAATACAGGAAGTGTTCTGTCTCCCAGTTGAATGGTATCACCTACGGTAAGATCAGTCTGCTGAACAGTTGTATCTCCATAAGAAAAGGCAATGGGATTTTTTACAAGGCAGCCTGTTCCATCTTTCAAAGCCTGTTTATCCTGAGCAGACAAGTTAGGAGCATAGATTTGTAATTGTGCTTCATCCACATTTACAAGCTGCAAGGTTTCATGGCTCTGTACGGAAAGATCAGTTTCAAAGGGCAGTATATCACCGGCACCTGGCATAAATACAGAAAGCCGTGTAGTGGAAACACTTTCTACTGCGTCATTTTCCGCTAATGTTTTTACGGCTTCTGATGGGATGCCAACGGTTTCATTTGTAACTGCATAGTCGCTGAAATACATGTCCTGAACGGAACTGCTGGCATCAAGCAGCCCTGTAAAGCTCTGCAAGGCAACAAATACGGTAATACTCATAACCAAAGACAGAATGGTAACTGCTGTTCTTCCACGCCCTCGTTTTAGGTTGAGCCTTGCATAATAGGCTTCAAAATTACGGATGTTGCGGTTCCTTTTTATCCTGCGTTTGATTTTCACAGTCTGCCCCGACATAGCAACAGTAGGAGATACATGGGATGCGTACCGGGCAGCAGGAAAGGCAGCCAGCAGAGCAAACAGAAGTATGACTGCGATACTGGCAAAGAGCATCGGTAGTTTTACCGTACTGGCGGTGTTGATTGCAGAGTTCAATTCGGAAGTGCTGTTTGCCATGAACAGATCGGGATTGAGAAGCCCCGTAGCCGCAATCAATACACCTTTTGCCGACAATATACCGAGCAGCAATCCGATAGGAATACCGGCTCCACAGAGAATCAAAAGCTGCAAAGAAACCAAACGATAGATTTGCCCTCGTTCTCCACCAATCGCACGAAGTGTTCCGTATTCTTTGATGCGTTTTGTGATAGAGATTTTCAGAATGTTGTAGATTACCAGCCCAGCCGCCAGCAAGACCAGAACACCCACCAAAATACACGCCGCAGTCATAAATGAAAATCCCGTACCGGTATCGCTGTCTGCCGCTTCATCATAGGAAATACCAATAGCGTCAAGCAAAACCCAGTTATATTGGATATACCGTTCATCCACGTTCAAATCTTCTGCGAGAGCATAAATGATGCTTTGAAAATTTTGCTTGTCATAAGTCTTAAAATCTGTGGAATAAAGCAGATACTCTTCTGGCAACAGTTCTTCTGCGGTTCCCTCACCGACAATCCCCTCAACCGTACCAGATGCGTAGCCGATATAGCTGCTTTCCAGAATGCCCGTCAATACAAAATCAGCAGAATATTCTAACTCTGACAGCGATCCATCCATAACGGAAACACTCAAATCCAGAGAAACGGTATCGCCAATTACAGCGTCCAATCCAAGATATTGAAGCGCATCCTCCGACAGGGCAATCTCAATCGCTTCCTCTGGTAATCGTCCCTCTTTTACGTTTCCGATTGCCGGGTACATAGATAATGCGTTATCGTGATATTCCCGAAGATATAAAGATAAACTACTGTTGCCTAATGGTGTGCTGCCGATAAAGATCGTATCGCCTACATCATATAGGCGATCATCTTCATGCAGCTTTTGCGCTTGTTCCTTGCCAAGCTGATGAAAGGTTGCATAACGGTTTCCGTTCAGACCCGCCGCCTGCTGAATACGCATGGATTGCAATATACCAATAGACTGACCGATCACTGTCGTCATAATCGTGGACATGATAACTGCAACCAAGATCAGGATTGCCGTGATTTTCTGTGCTTTCAGTTCTTTCCATGCAAGAGCTAAATAAGATTTCATCTTGCTGTCACCTCCGAAAGAACACCGTCCACAATTACAAATTGCCGGTCTGCCATTCTTGCAATGCGGCTGTCGTGAGTGATGATAACAAGCGTTTTCCCCATCTTTTTCCATATGCTTTGCAGCATTTCCATAACCTCGCCGCCGCTCTTGCTGTCCAGATTTCCAGTCGGTTCGTCAGCAAAAATAATATCCGGCTTTGCGATCAGGGCGCGGGCAATCGCTACACGCTGTTGCTGACCGCCGGAAAGTTCATGGGGCAAATGGGTCAGCCGTTCACGAATACCTAACAAATCCGTAAGCTGATTTAGATATACTTCGTCCGGCTGCTTTTTGTCCAGAAGCAGGGGCATGATGATGTTTTCTTTTGCGGTCAGCACAGGGAGAAGATTGAATTGCTGAAAGATAAATCCGATGCGCCGACGGCGAAATGAGGACAGTTCTTTGTCATTAAAACGATAAATGTCTTTTCCATCGTATGTCAGACTGCCGGAAGTCGGCTTGTCCAGTCCAGACAGCAGGTGGAGCAAGGTACTTTTGCCGCTGCCAGATGGTCCCATAATAGAAATAAAATCGCTGGATGCAATTTCAAGGTTGACTTTATCCAACGCAACGACACGGCTCTCGCCGCTGCCGTAGATTTTCGATAGTTCCTTTGCTTCAATGTTCATAAAAAACACTCTCCTTGTTTATAATATAAGGAGAGTGTAAAACAGAAATCTCAAAAAACGCTCAAGGTTTCTGATTTATTTGGAAAGAAGCAGTAGCCGTTGCGCCATAACTTTTGCTGTTTTCCAGTGTAAGTGTTCCTCCATGCTTCAGACATAGTATCTGGCTGCTGTATAGCCCCATACCAAAGTGTGCGGAGTCTTCTTTCATTTTTCCAAACGGTTTCGGGCCGCTTTGTATTAACTCCACAGGATAGCCTGGCCCATCGTCTGTAACTGATAGATGCAAGAAGTTTCCTTTCCGTTCCAAATGAATTTCAATTTTACTCTTTGCAAACCGAGCCGCATTTCCAATTAGATTTTCAGCAACGGTTAAAACCAATCCATGATCTAATTGTATTGTCCCCTTATCAGGTGCGGAAACAGACGGTTCTAATGCTCCTGCAAGAATTTTTGCTGTTTCCTCTAATTCAGAATGTAGCAGTGAATAGGAATACTCGTTTATCCGCACCGGCATTTGTTCTAATCGTTGGATGCTACTCATAGCTTCTGCATACTGTTCAATCCGTAATGTATAGCTTTCCAATCTGTCAATGGCTTGTTCATCTGCTGTTCCCTGCCGCAGTAATTTTATAGTTCCCTTTAAGACCGTGATCGGATTGCGCAAGTCATGGGAAAAGGCGGCATTTAGCCTTTTCCGTTCTTCTGCCTGCCGCCACAGTTCCTGATTTGATTTCAGAAGTTCTTCGCGCATAGTATCAAAGGCGGTGCAGAGCTGCCCCAATTCATCATCAGAATGGACAGGCATAGAAAAGTCAAGGTCATGGTTCCGAATCCGTGAAATCCCATTCCGTAGCGTGGAGATCGGCTGTTTCAATTTGATATGATAATATAATATGCCGGATAGAGCCAGCCCGCCCATAGGGAGAACAATGCAGGACACAATTTGAATGATTCCAAGCATGGACAATATATTTTGCTGGGTCTCTGTGGGGGTTTCCATTTTAACGATTGAACCGTCTGCTAAAATTTCTATTCCACCGGAGGGAAAGTTGCTGCTGATTGAATTGCATATCATAAAGACTAAGCCTAACATCAGGAGAGCCACCAAAACACAGGAAGCAGATAGGACGAGAAAAGTTTTCTTTAATTCCATATTTTTCAGACGTTCCACCGATAACCACACCCCCAAACTGTATCAATATAACTGTGAAGCGTACAAGCAGCCAGCTTCGCCCGGATTTTCCTGATATGTTCCATGACAGTATCACTGTTACCCTCGCCGTCAAGTCCCCACACTGTTTCATAAATACGCTCCCGGTCAAATACCTGTCCGGCATTCAGCGAAAGCAGCTCCACAATATCAAATTCCCTTTTTGATAAAGCAACAGGTTCACCCGCCACTGTGACGGTTCGGGCTGAATAATCAATCGTCAGTTCACCAAAGAAGCGAATTGTCGCTTTATTCCTGTGTCGCTGCTCCCTCCTCAGATGTGCGGCAACTCTCGCCCCTAATTCGTCCAAATCAAAAGGCTTAATGATATAATCGTCGGCACCTGCCTGAAAGCCGATGATTTTATCGGCAGATTCGACCCTTGCCGTCAAAAAAAGAATGGGGCAAGTAATAAGCTCCCGAATTTTCTGACAAAGGGTCAATCCGTCTATGTCCGGCATATTGATGTCGAGCAGGATTAAATCGGGCTGTCTTGCTAATTTTTGAAGTGCTTCATTTCCGCAATAAGCGGTCAACACCTCATATTGAGAAGAAAAATAACTCGCCATCATATCTACAATTCCCGGTTCATCATCAACAATAAGAAGCCTTTGTTTCATGCTATCATCTCCATTTGCAATTCATAATATTTATCGTAACAGCCAAATCTCAAAAAACGCTCAAACTTTTGCCGTCAGGAAAGTATAAAATCAATAGACTGATAAATTTATTATAATATTACTCTGCTGATACAGCCAGTCCGTAAATTCTTTCGGGCTGGCTGTCTTTTCTTTTACAGCCTTTTTTCTCTTCAATGCTTCTTTCTTGAACGCTTCAAAAGCAGTCAGCATTTCTTCCAGCTGGTCAGCCGGGAATCCCGCTGTCCTCTTCGCTTTGTTGATCTTATTGCGCCAGTTCTGGCATTCATTTTTATAAAGCAGGTCATAGTTATTTTCTCTTGCCCTCTCGTCAAATTCCCGCTTGTTTTGAAGCGCCTGTGCTTTTCGGCAATTGTCGCTGCACAGCTCATACCGCTGGCTCTTTGCCAGAAAATATTTTCCACAAACCTTGCACCGCCGGAAGCAAAGCCCCCAGTCATTCAGCCTGTTCAGATAATAGGTAATCAACGGGTAGAGGGACGCATAGGCAGACACACATTCTTCTGTGCGCCGGTTGTCCGGGAACCAGAGGTCAAGCCGGGTATCTTCTGACGGTGCGCCTTTGAAATAAAGGCTGCCAGCTTGAAAATGTTTCGGTTTTCCTGTCTCCCTGTCAAAGCTCATGGTTTCGTTATGGAATACCCCGGTCAGGCTGCTCATTTTATCCATGAAGCGGTCACAGGCAGCGTTACGGTCACGGGGTTCTCTGGCAAGCAGATAGCTGTTCCAGATACGGAACGCCACATACATTTTCAGAGGGTCGTTGCTAAGATATTTCTCCCAAAGAAATTCGCTTGCCGCCTGCTCCAGCTCCGGCTGTTCCCATCGGTTGGAGTGGAGGGCTTGCCGCAGCGGAGAAAGCCCGTATAAGTTCCAGTCTCTGTCCGTGTCACGCTCAAAGTTTATCAAAAAAGTTCCCAGTGGGCGTGTCATATCACAAAGCACCTCTGCGTTTTGGCTCCCGTTCAAACGGAAGCGGATCTGCTGTTCTTCCCCAATCAAAATCCGTTCTTTCATTTTCTTCCTGTCCAGCGTCAGGACAAACAAAATCCTTTCAAAACATGGCTCATGCCGTATAAATTGATTCTCCATCCCTATCCCCTGCCTTTGTTTATGGTAATTATATAATTTAGTTATATCCATTACACTCATGGTATCGCAGAAGCATTGTTTTGTCAAGGATAGTCCGCTATGATGATTGCAGTTGGTAATTTCGTACCAAACAGTACTTTGACAAGTGAATGACCGTCCAAAAAGGATATGACCGGCAGGAGAAGTGACGCATCCGGCGCACCAATGCAGGGAAACACCGCAGGAATGGGGCAGGAAAACGGCTTTTGGGGAGAACGGCAACAGGAAGCATTTTAACCTATTTGATTTATGGGAGGAACAGAATGAACGATAAAAAGAGATTGAACAGCTACGAGGATTTACCGCTGGTTCTGGATGTGGCGGACATCCAGCGGATTATGGGAATTTCAAGAGCGAGCGCCTATGAGCTGGTACACACCCCCGGCTTTCCGGCGTTCCGCAGGGGCAGGCTTATCAAGGTCAGCAAGATTGCTTTCTTTGAATGGATGGCAAAAGGCTCCGAAACCGTACCGGGAAGTGACAAATAAGCGTGAGGTATCATTCCCTGACTGCAATACTGCCGCACTTTCCAAAGGGGCATACAGAGGGAAAAACCTTAAAAATGATACCGAGACGCTACACCAAAACAGCCTATCTGCGTACATCAGATAGAAACGGAGAAAGGAGCCGGTTATGGCAAGAATGAGCAACAAGCGACGGCTGGAATGGTCTTTCTTCTTAAATGACCGCAGCCGTATCACTTACAACGAACTGTGCCGGAAATGCCAGCACGAATGTAAACAGAGCTTCCGGGCGGTTGTGGTTGACTGCCCGAAGTATCTTTCCAAGCGTTCCAAGAAAAAGGACAAGACTGCCGGAAACGGCAAAATCCCTTAGGAACTAAGGGCGCACTTCTATACATAGTCTAAAGACCATGTATCGTGCGTCCTGCGGAGCTTACCTCTGCCGCTGATAAAATCAGCAATCCGAGGTCTGCGTTCGCTTTGCTCCGACAAGGTGGCTACACCCCCTTGCGCCGCTAAAGCGGCTATCCCCTGTGTACCCGCCGCAAAGAGAAATCCGCTCTGTGGTTTTCCCTTTTCATCGGGCTTTATAGAAGCACTGACACAGACTGTCTGCGGATGGTCTTTCTTTATCTTATAAGCAAAGGATGTGAGAACATGGAAAAATCTTTGGAACAGTTAAAGCAGGAATATGAAAAAACCACTGTCCTGCTGGAACGGGAAAAACGGAAAATGCAGCGTTTGAAAAACCGGCAGGCGTATCTGGAAAGCGGTTCCCGGAAACAGAGGACGCACCGGCTGATTACCCGTGGGGCAGCTATTGAGAGCATTGCACCACAGACAAAGGAGCTATCCGAAGCGGAATTTTATTCCCTCATGGAAAGCATTTTGAATCTGCCGCAGGCGGAGCATTTCATCCGGTCTGCCACAGAGAACCACGCCCGTATTTCCGGGCAGGAGAAAGGCGGTGACTAAGGATAGCACTTTATCATTTTTCAATCGCACAGATAAAGCGCAGCGCCGGTCAGAGCGCCATTGCCAGCGCAGCCTACCGAGCCGGGGAGCGTCTTTACAGCAGCTACTATGGAGAAGTCAGCGACTACACCAAAAAGGGCGGCGTGATCGCTTCGGAAATCATGCTGCCGCCCCATGCGCCGGAAATATATCTTGACCGGGCGACCCTCTGGAATGCTGTGGAGAACTGCGAGAAACATCCAAAAGCACAGCTTGCCTATTCCTTTGATATTGCCATGCAGAATGAATTGACGCTGGAAGAAAACATGGAGCTGGCGAGGAAGTTCGTACAGGAGCAGTTTGTGACAAAAGGCATGATTGCCGACCTTGCTTTTCACAGCCCGGAGAAAGAGGACGGCGGCATCCCTAACCCGCATTTCCATGTGATGACAACCATGCGCCCTTTGAACCCGGATGGCACATGGGGACAAAAACAGCGTCGGGAATATCTTCTTGA
>ENA-OWOE01001280-OWOE01001280.1-gut-metagenome-genome-assembly--contig:-NODE-1280-length-9571-cov-3.747419_pt1 | contig 9571 bp, 9 predicted proteins | sample MGYA00248254_ERZ651788 | MGnify/ENA primary metagenome ERZ651788 (study PRJEB26908, sample SAMEA4031709) | gut metagenome | biome: gut; feature: normal infant; material: stool | place: China | collected 2015 ... | reverse complement strand
TGGTCATTGGCTCATTTAATGTGGATATGCGAAGTGTCTATCTGGATACGGAGCTTATGCTTGTAATTGACAGCAGGGAGATTAACAGCCAGTTAAATGAAGCTATGGAGTCATATGAGCATATAGCAAGAAAGGCTGATGCAGATGGAAGTTACGACAATCCATATGATGTAGAACCTGTGGAGCTTACGCCATACAGGGAAAAGAGAATGAAGCTTATCAAGAACTTTATATTGTGGACGAGATATCTATTTTAAAATACAGACATATTTATAATGCAAGATATGGAGATTAACTATGAAGATGACAACTCTGTGTTATATTGAGAAAGATAACAACTATCTGATGTTACATAGAACCAAGAAAGAAAATGATATCAATAAGGGTAAGTGGATTGGTGTTGGAGGTCACGCAGAGGGCTGTGAGACACCAGAGGAATGTCTTTTAAGGGAAGCGAAGGAAGAGACAGGACTTACACTTACAGCATATCGTTTCAGGGGGCTTATAACATTTATAAGTGATGAATGTGAGCCTGAGCTTATGTGTCTGTTTACCGCGAATGACTATGACGGTGAGGTAAGCATATGTGATGAAGGCGACCTTTGCTGGGTTAGTAAAGATAAAATATTAGAGCTTCCAACGTGGGAGGGTGATGCTGTATTTTTAAAGCTTCTGCTTAGTGATGAACAGAGATTTTTTACAATAAAGTTAAGATATGAGGGTGATAAGCTCATTGAAAAAAATGTACAGTTTTATTAAGAAAATGTATACATATGCCGATATACATTAAGCTACGGAGAGCACATTTATTCAATGGATTGATTGCTGTTGGATAAGTGTGTTTTTTATGCAGATTTATTTTACTTACCACTTGGACCGTACAGGAAAGTGGAGCGGCTGTGACTGACTGAACAGCGGCAGAAAGGAGAAAAATGGATATTAGTACACAGACATTCAGAGAAAGCTATACTGATTATTACAATCAGAAGATACTTGCTAATGAAAATGCTGATGAGAATGACTGGCGCAGTATGTCTGATAAGCAGTGGGACAAAATGCTTGACGGAATAGACGACTACGTTGATGATTTCAAGGAGAACTTAAAGAGGCTTAAGGAGATGCAGGATAAGGCGGCAGATAGAGCGGCGGCTGGTGCAAGGTCAGATATGAGGGCTAATGCGGCGGCAAGTGCGGCACTTAGGACAGCGGCATATGGTTTTGTGTCACAGACAGTAGCAGGTGATGATACATCTGATAAGGCTGATTATGAGCTTACAGATGGACTTTTTCCAAGTGACCCTGAAGAAACTAAGGCTGTGAATATGTCTAAGACACAGGAAGCACTTCTTACAGGTAATACAAGTGCGGGAATATCTGGTACAGAGAGTACAAGGGAAACTGCAAGCACAAGTGATGATGATGAAAATGTAACGTGGTATATAACAGTATTTTCAGAGCAGGGCATTTCCTGTGCTTCATTTGATAAAGACGGCAATAAGACAGAACTTTGGGATATTCCGTATAATAACAGCAGTGATTATAAGAAGGTATTAGATTTCTTAGACAGATTTGAGAAGGATGCTAACCTGAAATTTTCCAGTGATAAGCAGTTCTGGGTAGATTTTCTTGCTGGAAATATTGATGTGGACAAGATAGTTAAAGAATACAGCGGTGATTAATATGCTTGAGGTAAAGGAATTACAATATTTTGTCGTGTGTGCAGATCTTTCGTCTTTCAGTAGAGCGGCAGAAGTATTGTATACAACACAGCCCAATGTCAGTAAGGTTATAAGAAGTCTTGAGGAGAAGCTTGGCTTTGAAGTATTTGAAAGGGATAACAGGGGCATTAAACTTACAAGGCGTGGCAGACAGGCGTATGAATATGCTGGAAAGATATTAGAACAGGAACGCCAGCTTGCACAGATATATAAGATTGATGACAGGGAAGAATTCAGCATATCAAGCAATCCAAGTTCGTGGGTGGCGCGATGCTTTACGGATTATTACATCAAATATTCTGATGAGAATGTCAGATATAATATAATGGAGGGAAGTGTCAACAGCGTTATTGAGCGTGTTGGAACGGGGCTTGATGAATTAGGCTTTATATTCTTTATGGATAACCAGCTGCAGCAGATTGAGTATAAGCTTAAAAAGCATAATCTTCAATTTGTTAAGCTTAAAGATAATGAGGCTTATTTATATTATGGCAATAATGAAGCACCTAAGGATAAAGATGTTGAGAGTTATCTTAAAGATAAAATGCTTGTTCAGTGCTACGAAGATGAGTTTGCACTTAATCATTATTGGGATAATATAAGAAAAGATGATGAGGAATTTAACAAACACGTTGCTGTTATTACTAATAGTGATTATGTTATGAATTATATGCTGAAATATTCCAAGCTGTGTAATATAAGCAGCAGCCATTTCAGCAAACAGCCTAATTTTGATGGTATTCCATTATATGATGACACAAGAAAAGTGTTATTTGGATATATCAAAAAATGTGACGAAGCAGTAAGTAGGATTGGCGAGCAATTCTTAGCATTTGTAAGGGAGGAATTAAAGAAATAAATATCTGATAGTGAAGCTGTAATATATACAGCGTGATTATTTAAGTAGATTTAATTAATATAGGTATAACAGAATGGAATGACACGATTAAAAAATAATTGTGCCATTCCATTTTTATTGTTATACTAATCAGACAATATAAGACTATTAGAAAAGGTATTTATGAAGAAGTTTATAATAAAGCGTCTGGTACAGCTTATTCCTATTATTATAGGCATTACACTGCTGTCTTTTCTGCTTGTAAATGTAAGCAATACAGATGCAATAGATATGTTAGAGGCTAACAGGGGAACGGCTATATCAGAAGAACAGAAGAATGAATTAAGAGAAGAACTGGGGCTTGACCAGCCAGTCATTGTCAGATATGTTGTGTGGCTTAAGGGCGTTATTACAGGCAATATGGGTAATTCCTATATATCAGGAAAGCCCGTGTTTGCAACATTTATATCAAAGCTTCCAGCGACTATATATTTATGTGTGGTTTCAATATTATTGACACTTATAATATCATTGCCACTTGGAATTATTGCGGCAGTTAATAAGAACCGGTGTATCGATTATATTATCAGGTTATTAAGTTTCTTAGGCAATTCAATGCCTAATTTTTTTGCCGCCATAATGCTTATATACATATTTGCACTGAAGCTTAATTTACTGCCGGTTATGGGAATGAATGCAGGAATTAAAAGCGTGATACTGCCAGCAGTTACCCTCGCAATAGCAATGTCGTCAAGATATATAAGACAGATAAGGACGGCTGTGATTAATGAATTACAGAAGGATTATGTGCAGGGTGCTATAGCAAGAGGTGTTGGCAGATTAAAGATAATTACAGGAAGCGTACTTAAATCAAGCCTGCTTACAATCATAACACTGCTCGCATTATCAATAGGTTCACTGCTTGGTGGAACAGCTATTGTTGAGAGCATATTTATGTGGGACGGAGTAGGGAAAATGGCGATAGATGCAATTACGATGAGAGATTATCCGGTTATACAGGCATATGTGATATGGATGGCAATTATATATGTAGTTATTAATCTTATAACAGATATAGTATACCATTATCTCAATCCAAGGATACGTCTGGGAGATTGTTATGAAGATTAAGAAAAGAACAGAAAATGTCAATAATAACAGACAGCGGTTGATATTCAGAGGGAAAATTAATAAAAGCAATACAAGCTTAATTATATGGCTTATATTTGCATTATTAATAGTGCTTATAGCGGTATTGGCAGATGTGATTGTTCCATATGATCCTTATGAGCAGGATTTGTCAGCCGCACTTATGCCGCCAGATAGTCATCATCTGTTAGGAACTGACCAGTATGGGCGTGATATGTTATCACGCGTCATTAAAGGAGCAGGAATATCGTTGTCATCATCATTTGCACTTGTTGTGATTATAACGTTAACAGGCTGTATTGCCGGAATAATAAGTGGTTATTACGGTGGAATTATAGACAGCATTATAATGAGGCTGTCAGATATATTTCTTGCATTTCCGGGGCTGGTATTTGCAATTGCGGTTGCAAGCGTAATGTCAGGAGGGTTAGTAAGTGCTGTTATTGCACTTGCACTAATATCGTGGCCAAAGTATGCAAGAATAGCAAGGGCAGAGGTGCTTGCCATAAAGAATGAGCCATATATACAGGTGGCAAGGATGTCAGGACTTAATACCATAAGAATATTAATAAAGCATATTATACCTAATATTGCAGATATGATTATAGTAACAGCGGTTCTTGATATTGGAAATATGATGATGGAGATTGCTGGGTTGTCATTCTTAGGGCTTGGAGCAGAACCTCCGCTTGCAGAGTGGGGACTTATGGTAAGTCAAGGCAGGAGCTTTATGCAGACAGCACCATGGGTTGTTATAGCACCGGGTCTGGCAATATTTATTACTGTACTTGTGTTTAATATGTTAGGAGATACTTTAAGTGATATTACAGGCAGACAATAAGGAAAAATTGAATAAAAAGGACATAGATAGTGTTAACAGCACTCAGTTAAATATCAGTGGTTTATCTGTAAGCTATTCTGATAGCACAGTATTGGAAAATGTAACGTTACAGCTTAAAAAAGGTGAGATATTAGGGATTGCAGGTGAATCAGGAAGCGGAAAAAGCACACTTATTAAAGCCATAATAGGACTTCTTCCTAAGGAGGGGCATATAGACGGTGGTGTAATAGAATATAACGGAGTGGATATAACTGGTAATGAAAAGTGTCTGAAAAGTTTAAGAGGCAGTAACATAGGTATGATATTTCAGAATACCGAGAGAGCAATGTGTCCGGTAAGAACAATAAAGAGCCAGCTTTATGAGAGCATTTTCAGTAATGAAGCCGTAAAAGATAAAAGAAAGGCAAAGCGTATAATTGATGAGAAAGCAGTTCATATGCTTGAACAGATGAATATTAAAAATGCTATCAAGGTTCTTAACAGTTATCCGTTTGAGTTATCAGGTGGAATGAACCAGAGAGTTGGAATTATGATGGCTATGCTTATGAAGCCTGATTTGCTGCTTGCAGATGAGCCGACAAGTGCATTGGATGTTATAGCACAGAGGCAGGTTGTGGATATCTTTAAAGACATAAAATGCAGTGGAGATACTTCAATGATTATCGTGTCGCACAATATAAATGTTGTTAGGGAGCTTGCTGATAAAATAATTGTTATGAAATCTGGCAGGATTGTAGAATACGAAGATACAGAGATAATTATGAATTATCCAAAGCAAGAATATACGAAACAGCTTATATCGGCTGTTCCAGTGTTAAGACGGGAGTGTGCTGATGAGTACAATATTAGAGCTTAATAATATTAAAAAGGCGTATGATGTGAAAATGGCAGTAGATATAGACAAGCTGGTTATAGAAGATGGCGACTGTGTAGGACTTGTTGGGGAAAGCGGTTGCGGAAAAAGCACGCTTGCTGGAATTATAACGAATACAGTTAAGTTATACAGTGGTTCAGTAATCTTTAAAGGTGAAGATATAAGTAGATTCAATGCCCGTAAAATGAGGGATATTTATAAGAATATGCAGATGATTTATCAGTCACCTGTGGCTTCATTTGATCCTGAATATACATTAGGAAAAAGTGTTGCCGAAGCATTAAGAAATAATAAGAGTGATAATCTTGTGTCGGAATTGTTTATAAGTGTTGGACTTTCAGCGGAATATGTTAATAAATATCCAGGACAGGTGAGCGGTGGCGAGTGCCAGAGAGCGGCAATAGCGAGGGCATTGGCTGTGAAGCCGGAGTTTCTTATATGTGATGAAGCTACAAGTGCACTTGATGTTACAGTGCAGAGTCAGATAATTGCACTTATTAAGCAGTTGCAGCAAAGCAGGAAAATGACAGTATTATTCATAAGCCACGATATTGCACTGGTAAGCCAGATATGCAATAAGACAGCTGTTATGAAGGACGGGAAAATAATAGAGTATTCAGACACAGATAATATAATCAACAGGCCGGAAAAGGAAGATACAAGGCTTCTTATAAAGTCGGTACTTTAAATATAAGAAATATATAAGATGAGGTATATGAATTATGAACAGATTAAAGATAAATAAAATGAAGAACAACAGGATATGCATATATAAATTAAAAGAAATTATAATGAAGAATAACAGAACCGGAATAGATAAATTAGGTGAAAGCAGAATGAATATAGATAGATTAAAGCAGAATATAATAAAATTAGCAGGAATTATACTTGTAATGGCAGCTGTATCAGGTATTGCCGGCTGTGGGAAAAGTACAGCTTCCACAGAGAAAGTATTCTACTATGGAGATACAACATTTAACGCAGAAAATGATGAGACAGATGTCAACCCACATAACGGATATTCAGGCTGGGCGTGCATAAGATATGGCGTTGGAGAGACACTTTTTAAATATTCGGATACAATGGAATTAGAGCCATGGCTTGCTGAAAGCTATGAGAATGTAGATGAGCTTACTTGGAAGATTAATTTAAAAGATGGAATTACATTTACAAGTGGAAGAAAGCTTGATGGTGATGCTGTTAAAGAATGTATAGAACATCTTGTTGCGGTGCATAAAAGAGCAGCAGGGGATTTGAATATAGAGAGGGTTGAGGCAGAAGCTGATACAGTCATAATAACAACAGCCAAGCCTGTGCCAGCACTTATTAATTATCTTTCTGACCCTTATGGCTGTATTATTGATATGCAGGCAGGAATTACTGATGAGGGTAATGTATCAGCGACAGGACCTTATATAGCCGAGGAGATTGTGACAGACTCAGGACTTACACTTGTTAAGAATCAGAATTACTGGAATGGAGAGCCTAGGCTTGATAAAATAATTGTTAAGACGATAAGTGATGGTGATACTCTTACAATGGCATTGCAGTCAGGTGAACTTAATGCGGCTTATGGTCTGCCATATTCAAGTCTTTCGCTGTTTAATAACAGCAATTATACAATATCATCAAGTGAAACTTCACGTTCGTTTTTTGCACAGATGAATTATGCTAATGTCAATTTGCAGGACAGTAATGTAAGAGCTGCAATTGCTATGGCAATTAATAAGAAAGATTTTACTAATGTATTATTAAAAGGTAATGGAACGTTGGCAGAAGGACCATTTCCAAAAGATTATACATTTGGTGACAGCTATGTTAAAGCCGCAGAGTATAATATTGATAATGCCAGACATTTATTAGCACAGTCGGGCTGGAAGGATACAGATGGTGATGGATATGTTGAAAAAAATGGAGAAAAGCTTACATTGAGGTGGCTTACATATCCAAGCAGACAGGAGCTTCCTTTGCTTGCAGAAAATGTTCAGGCATCATTAAAGCAGATAGGAATAGATGTAAAGATTAACTGTACGGCTAATCATCTTGATTATGTTAAAAAAGGTGAGTGGGATATATATGCAAGTGCCTTTGTGTGTGCACCAACAGGTGATCCTGAATATTTCTTTACAACACACTGTCTTAAGAATTCGTCAAAGAACCGTGGTGGTTATTATAATGAACAGCTTGAACAGCTTGAAGAACAGCTCAGTACTACATTTGATACAGAAGGCAGGGAACAGCTTGGAATAAAGATGACACAGACAATACTGGACGACAATGCTTTTATATTTGCATCGCATCTTAAAATGTCAATTGTTTCAGGGAAAGGTGTGAGCGGTTTAACTGCACACCCATCAGATTATTATGAGATAACTGCAGAGCTGGATATGCAGTAATATGCCTATAAGAAATATGTAACGGATTATGAAAGAAAATAGATTATGATACAGGATAAAAATAATATAGAAGAAAAAGTTGTAGACTACTGGACTAAGCGTGTGGCAGATTTTTCAGATGTAAGGGAGAATGAGCTTGACAGTGAGTTAAGCCGTGAATGGGTTGATAACATTATGCAATATATAAGTCCGCTTATAGATAATAGACAGAATGTAAGGGTGCTTGATGTTGGAACAGGTGTTGGATATTTTGCGATACTTCTTTATGGCAAAGGACTTCAGGTTACGGGAATAGATTTAACACCGGATATGATAGAAAGGGCTGAAGTTCTGGCTGACAGGTATGGGGCAGATGTTAATTTCAAGGTTATGGATGCTATGAATCTGGAATATGAAGACGAAAGCTTCGATGTTGTTATAACGAGAAATCTTACATGGACACTCCCTGATGTGGATAAAGCCTATAAGGAATGGCACAGGGTGTTAAGAAAAGGCGGAGTGTTGTTAAATTACGATGCGAATTATGCCAATATGAAGAATCTGGATGCAACGCTTATTGATGATGATAAGAAAGAAGAACCATACGGACACCAGGGAATGACCTATGCACTTGAAGCAGAAAATGCGTATATCACGAAAGCTATGGATATAGGAAGACACCAAAGACCTGAGTATGATATAGCTTTATTAGAAAAAAATGGATTTAATAATTGCAGTGCAGACAAAGCTATTGGTGAGAAATTATTGAAAGAAAAGGACATCAAAGAAGCACCAATGTTTCTTATAACTGCATATAGATAAATTATCTATTGCAATCTGCATAAGAATGTGGTATATAATTCATAAGTGAAATTTTTACAATTATTATATTAATATATCTGCTATGTTAATAGCGTCAACAGAATACAAGATTGACAAAGGCGTCTAATTCCAGTGAATTAGGCGCCTTTTCTGTATGTATTTTTTACTATGGCAATGGTGAAAGGAGAGAAAAGTTATGAAGAAGAAGTTATTATCGTTAATGGTTATAATGTCACTTGTGGTTTCAATGACATTAGGAGTTACAGGTTGTGGAAGTAAGAGTTCCGATTCAGACAAGAAAGTATTGAAGGTAGCATTTGAATGTGCATATGCACCTTACAATTGGACACAGGAATCACCAGAGGTTGGTAATGGCAAGCAGGCAGTAAAGATTAAAAATGCAGATGGATATGCATATGGATATGAAGTTGAGCTTGCACAGAGAATAGCAGATGAAATGGGCTATGAATTAGAGGTATACAAGATTGAATGGAGTTCAATACTTATGGGACTTCAGGATGGATCATATGATGCAGTAATGACTGGTGTATGCTACAGTCCTGAAAGAGATGAGACATATGATTTTTCAACACCTTATTATAAAAGACAGATTGTTGGTGTTGTAAGAGCAGATAGTGAATATGCTAATTATACTAAGCTTTCACAGTTTGCGGGTAAGAATACTAAGTTAACAACACAGATTGCAACTAACTATGTACCTTACAAGGACGAAGTACCTGGCGGTGTAATTGCAACAGACTATGAAACATCATCAGAATGTTTTCTTGCAGTACAGAATAAGACAGCCGATATGGTTATACTTGATTACACAACATCAATATCAGCACTTTCAACTATGAATAATTTAAAGATCCTGAATCTTGATTTCACAGAGCCAGAGGGTGCATCGAATGACTGTTGTATCGTATTCAGGGGAGGTAATCCATTGAGAGA
>ENA-OWOE01001264-OWOE01001264.1-gut-metagenome-genome-assembly--contig:-NODE-1264-length-9699-cov-2.981916_pt1 | contig 9699 bp, 7 predicted proteins | sample MGYA00248254_ERZ651788 | MGnify/ENA primary metagenome ERZ651788 (study PRJEB26908, sample SAMEA4031709) | gut metagenome | biome: gut; feature: normal infant; material: stool | place: China | collected 2015 ... | reverse complement strand
GTAGGGTATTGTTGTTATGCACTTTGATGGTGTCGGGTACGGTATTTGTCGATCAGCACCGCTATGATGATCACCGCCCCTTTGATCACCAGCTGCCAGAAGTAGGAGACGCCCATCAGCGTCATGCCGTTATTGAGGGTGGCGATGATCAATGCACCGACCAGCGTGCCGGTGATCGTGCCGATCCCGCCGACGAAGCTGGTTCCGCCGAGGATCACCGCCGCAATCGCATCCAGCTCGTACCCCGTGCCGAGGTTGCCGTTGGCGCTGTAGAGGCGCGAGGCGCTCATCACGCCGCCTAATCCCGAGAGCAGGCCGCTCATGCCGTAGACAAACAGCAGCACCAGCCAGACCTTGATGCCGGTTAAGCGTGCCGCCTGCATATTGCCGCCGACCGCATAGATGTGAACGCCGAGGGTTGTGCGACGCAGAATAAACCAGCACACCACAATCACCGCCAGGGCGATCACCACCAGCCACGGAATCGGGCCGAGGTAGTTGTTGCCGATCCACTCGAAGTTAATGTTGGAGTTAATGACCGTCGTGCCGTCCGCCAGCAGATACGCCGCGCCGCGCAGTGCCGTATAGGTGCCGAGGGTGACGATAAACGGCGGCAGCCCGGCAAAGGCCACCAGCGCGCCGTTGAACAGCCCCAGCACCATACCGAGCATCAGCGCCGCCGGAATGGAGAGCATCGCAAATTCCGGGATAAGCGAGACCACCATCGCCGCTACCGCCGTAGTGCCCAGAATCGAGCCCACAGAGAGGTCAATCCCGCCGGTCAGGATGATGAAGGTCATCCCCGCCGCCAGCACGATGTTGATCGACGCCTGCCGGGTAATATTCAGCAGGTTGCTCTCGGTGAAAAAGTTCGGGGCGATGAAGCCAAATACCGCCACAATCAGGATTAAAATTGGCAAAATGCCGATCGTTTGCATCAGATCGCTCATCAGCATTTTTTTGGCGGAGGCGGATTTCGCTACCTGCTGCGGATGGGTTGGAGTTGTCATAATTACACCGCCTGATGATGTGTGTCGTTCACGCCGGTTGCCAGCGTCATAATGTTTTCCTGAGAGATGTCGCGTCCGTGGAGTTCACCCGCGATGCTGCCTTCCCGCATCACGTACACCCGGTCGCTCATGCCCACCACTTCCGGCAGCTCGCTGGAGATCATCAGAATCGCCACCCCTTTGCGCGCCATCTGGTTCATGATGCGGTAGATCTCGCTTTTCGCGCCGACGTCCACGCCGCGCGTAGGTTCGTCCAGAATCAGAATGCGCGGGCCAATCGCCACCCAGCGGGAGATCAGCAGCTTTTGCTGGTTGCCGCCGGAGAGCCCGCCCGCGCGCACCTGAGAATGCGGCACGCGGATATTGAGCAGGGCGATGGCGTCATCGGAAATAGACTGCGCTTTTTTGCGGTTCAGCCAGCCGAAGGTGGCGTCGCGCTCCAGCGTCGCCATGGTGATGTTCTCCTGCGCCGCCAGCTCCAGAAACAGCCCCTGCTCCTTGCGGTTCTCGGTAAGAAAACCGATGCCGTTTTCAATGGCCGCGCGCGGGGAGTGGATCACCACCGGTTCGCCGTCGACCTCGATCATGCCGCCGGTGGCTTTGCGCACGCCGAAGATCAGCTGCGCCAGCTCGGAGCGACCGGCCCCGACCAGCCCCGCCAGCCCGACGATTTCACCGGAGCGAACCTGCAAACTGCACGGCAGCACTTTTTTGCCATCTGTCAGGTGGTGCACGTTCAGACGCGGGCTGCCGAGCGGAATATCGCGCTCTTTGTTAAACAGATCGCTGAGCGGGCGGCCCACCATCATGCGCACCAACTCAGAGGCATTCAGCTTGTCGCGCGTCAGGCTGCCGACGTACTGCCCGTCGCGCAGGACGCTGACGCGATCGGAAAGCTCATACACTTCCGCCATGCGGTGGCTGATGTAGATAATCGCCATCCCTTCATCGCGCAGGCGCAAAATCAGTTCAAACAGGCGGTGCGTTTCGCGCGAAGAGAGGGCGGCGGTGGGTTCATCCATCACCAGAATGCGGCTGTTGCGGTGCAGCGCGCGGGCGATCTCCACCTGCTGTTGCTCAGCGATGGTCAGCTTCATGACCAGGTCGGTGGCGCTGAACTGCGCGCCCAGACGGTCAATGACCGCCTGCGCCTGGGCTGCCATCTCTTTGCGCTGGACCAGCCCGCCGCGCGTCAGCTCGCTGCCGAGAAAAATGTTTTCCGCCACGGTCAGGTTAGGAGCAAGCTGCATCTCCTGATAAATCAGGGTAATGCCTGCGGCCAGCGCATCCTTCGGACCTTTGATGTGAAACGGCTGACCGTCGATGAGGATGTCGCCGCTGCTGGCGGTATAAGCGCCTGCGAGGATCTTCATCAGCGTGCTTTTTCCGGCGCCGTTTTCCCCCATCAGCGCGTGGATCTCTCCGGGGAAAACCGTCAAATCCACACCCTTGAGCGCGTGGAAATTGCCAAACGTCTTGGCAATGTGGCGCATCTCTAAAACCGGGGTTCTGCTCATGGCGGATCTCCTGTGAATGTCGATATCTGCACTTCATCACAGGTGCGTAAATGCAAAATGTCAGAAGCTGTTCATATTTGTCATAGTTATGAATAGCTAATCGCCATCACATTTTCCTTTTCCCTCTCCCTGTGGGAGAGGGCCAGGGTGAGGGCACCAAACCGCAGAGGAGCCCAAACCCATGTCTTCACGCCCCCCGTTCTTCACCAGCGCCCGCGGTCGCCTGCTGATATTTAACCTGCTGGTGGTGGCGGTAACGCTGATGGTAAGCGGCGTGGCGGTGCTCGGCTTTCGTCATGCCAGCCAGATCCAGGAGCAGGTGCAGCAGCAAACGCTGGATGATATGACTGGCAGCATGAACCTCGCGCGTGATACCGCGAATGTGGCGACGGCGGCGGTGCGGCTGTCGCAGGTAGTCGGTGCGCTGGAGTACAAAGGCGAAGCCGAGCGGCTGAAGCAGATGCAAACGGCGCTGCGCCACTCGCTGGAGCAGCTTGCCGATGCGCCGCTGGCGCAGCAGGAGCCGGCGCTGGTGGCGCGTATTATTCGCAGGAGCAATGAGTTACAGCAGAGCGTGACGGGAATGCTGGAGCGCGGGCAAAAACGGCATCTGGAGCGTAACGCGCTGCTCAGCGCGCTGTATCAAAGCCAAAGCTATCTGCGTCATTTGCAGGATATCAACCGCCGTTACGCGAGCAATGTGCCAGACGCCCGGCAGCTTGCAGAGATGGACAGGCTGATCGTTGCCGCCATTGATACCCCTTCACCGCGCGCCACGGTGCAGCAGCTGGACGCAGTAACCGCGATGTTACCCGCGAGCGCCCTGCAACCGGTGGTCAACCTGGTGCTCCCGGATTTTAATGATGAACTGCGCAAGCTCGCGCCACTGTCAAAGCAGCTGGAGGAGAGCGATCTGTCCATCAGCTGGTATATGTTCCACATCAAGGCGCTGGTGGCGATATTAAACCGCGACATCAATCAGTACGTTGAACAGGTGGCGCAGGCCTCCCGGCTGCGTACCGCCCAAAGCCACCAGGAGCTGCGCTCCATCAGCGTGTTTATCAGCGTCTTCGCGGTGCTGGCGCTGATCATCACCGGCTGCGCCTGCTGGTATATTTACCGCAATCTGGGCTCCAACCTGACGGCTATCTCAAGGGCAATGTCGCGCCTCGCTCACGGCGAGCAGGATGTGTCGGTGCCCGCGCTACAGCGGCGTGATGAGCTGGGGGAACTGGCGCGCGCGTTTAACGTTTTTGCCCGCAATACCGCTTCGCTGGAGCACACCACGCGGCTGCTGAAGGAGAAGACCTCGCAGATGGAGGTCGACCGCATCGAACGTCAGGGGCTGGAGGAGGCGCTGCTGCACAGCCAGAAAATGAAGGCGGTCGGGCAACTGACGGGCGGGCTGGCGCATGATTTTAATAACCTGCTGGCGGTGATTATCGGCAGTCTGGAGCTGACCGATTCAGCGTCACCGGACGCGCCGCGCATCACTCGTGCGCTCAAAGCCGCGGAACGCGGGGCCATGCTTACCCAGCGTCTGCTGGCCTTCTCGCGCAAGCAATCCCTGCAACCCCATGCGGTAGAGATGAAGCCGCTGCTGGAGAACCTGAGCGAGCTGATGCGGCACTCGCTTCCCGCCACGCTGACGCTGGATATTGAAGCGCAAACCCCCGCCTGGCCCGCATGGATTGACGTCAGCCAGCTGGAAAACGCCATTATCAACCTGGTAATGAACGCCCGTGATGCAATGGAGGGGCAAAACGGTGTGATTAAAATCCGCACCTGGAACCAGCGTGTGACCCGCAGCGACGGGCGCAGGCAGGATATGGTCGCGCTGGAGGTGATTGACCACGGCTGTGGGATGTCGCAGGAGGTGAAATCGCAGGTCTTTGAACCGTTCTTCACCACCAAACAGACCGGCAGCGGCAGCGGGTTAGGGCTGTCGATGGTGTACGGCTTTGTGCGTCAGTCCGGGGGGCGCGTTGAGATCGAAAGCGCGCCGGGGCAGGGAACCACCGTGCGGCTCCAGCTGCCGCGCTCGACGCTGCCCGCGTTCTCCGATGATGCCGCGCTGGCGACCACGGCCCCGGCAGAGAGTGAGCTGCTTGTGCTGGTCCTGGAAGATGAGGCGGGCATGCGGCAGACCCTGTGCGAGCAACTGCACCAGCTTGGCTACCTGACGCTTGAAGCCGAAAACGGCGAGCAGGCGCTGAACATGCTGGACGCGTCCCCGGATATCGGCATGTTTATCAGCGACCTGATGTTGCCGGGCGGCCTGAGTGGTGCGGAGGTGATCGGCCATGTACGCAGCCACTATCCGCAGTTGCCGGTGCTGCTGATCAGCGGACAGGATTTGCGCCCGGCGCATAACCCGCAGCTGCCGGACGTTCAGTTACTGCGAAAACCGTTCACCCGCGCACAGCTGGCGCAGGCGCTGCGCAAGGTGATGGCAGGAATCGGCAGCGAGCCAGGGTAGCGGCCCCCTGAGCGCCGTTAAAAGACGACGACGAGGCAGGGATAAATTTCACGGACTCATGCGGCAGCGGGCGGCGCAAATGCTGCTTTATCCCGACAATCAGCGCTTCGCGCGGAAAGCCAGGCATATCCATTACGCCGCCACCGAGGATCACCGCATCCGGATCGAACAGATTTACACTGGTGGCAATGGCGCGGGCTGCATGATTCAGGAGTTGCTGTACGAAGGGGTCATCGGGTACGGCTGAAAAGATATCTCCCATCGCATACTCGCGGGGCTGCTGTTCGTACCACTGTTTCAATGCGATACCGGAACAAACCGTTTCCAGACATCCCGGGTTGCCACAACCACAGTGCCGCGTCATATCCCCCTGTGGAATATGCCCGAGCTCGCCCGCTACGCCGTGCGCGCCCGTCCATGGAGCACCGTTTAGCCAGATGGCAAATCCCATGCCGGTGCCAAGATAGGCCGCCAGAACCTCTTGCTGCTGGAGATTGTGTTGCACCACGTCAAACGAAAGCTGAAGGTTAACGTCGCGGGAAAATTCGACCGGGCAGCCTAGCGCATCTTCAAGTTTGCCCGCCAGATCGCGGAGCTCATTCGCCTGCAAAGGCAGATTTGGCGTCGAAATAATGGTGCGTTTGTCTTTGCCGACCAGTGCCGGAAAGCCCATGACCAGACCGCGACAGTGAACCTGTAAATGACGCAGCTGAGCCGTGATCATTTCCGTCACGCCGCACACCACACCAGAGCGGATAACCTCCGCGGTGCGCTGTTTTTCACAATGCAACACCGCACCGTCGGCCGTTTGCAGGCAAAAACGGATATGAGTGGCCCCCATATCCACTCCGGCGACGACATCAGGCTGTTTTTGCATGAGGAACAACCTCGTTTCGTGCCGACAGGATCTGCCCGGCCATAAGCTGCCATGCATCCCCGATATTCTCTGCATGGTTGAACAGACCAGACGTTCCGACGATAAAGACATCTGCGCCGGCGGCCATCAGTTTTTTATAGGTGGCCTGATTGCATGAGCCATCGATCTCAATCTCATAGCTCAGCCCTTCGCGTTCGCGCCAGGCTTTCAGCTCGGCAATTTTCTCCAGCATTTCCGGAATGAACGGCTGCCCGGCAAAGCCTGGATCGACGGTCATCACGGTGATTTTGTCCGCCTTATGAATATAGTATTTCATTGCCTCAACCGGGGTTTCCGGGTTGAGGATGAGTCCCACCTTCATACCGTGACGACGGATCTCTTCAATCAGGCGGAAAGCCTGACCGTTGATGGTCTCCGGGTGCAGTGTGATGAAGTCTGCTCCGGCCTGCGCCAGCTGGCTTATGTAGTCCTGCGGGCGAGTCACCATCAGGTGACAGTCCAGTGGTTTGGTGGCGAGCTTCTTCACCTGGCCGACAAAGAACGGAGACAGCGTCAGATTAGGCACAAAGTGGCCGTCCATGATGTCGATATGGAAGTAGTCCGCGTGCTGGTCAATAAATTCGATCTGTTCTTTGAATTTCAGCAGATCCATACACATCAGGGAGGGTGAAATTTTCATAGTGATTTCCTTACTTACTGATCAATCTGTCGAGGGCAACAGCGGCGATAATCAACCCGCCCATTACCACCAGCTGGTAGTAGGTTTGTACCTGTAAGATATTGAGTCCGTTATTGATGGTGCCGATGATGAGACCACCAATCACGACCGAGAAGATGCGGCCTTTACCGCCGAAGAAGCTGGTTCCGCCGATGATGGCGCTGGCGATGGCGTATGTTTCAAATCCCATCCCGGCCAGCGGCTCCGCTGCGCCCAGACGCGCAGTCGACACCACGCCCGCCAGCCCGGCGCATACTCCAGAAATAATGAACACCACCAGAATATGAAACTTCACGTCGATGCCGGAGTAGAACGCCGAGTTTTTGTTACCGCCCAGGGCGTAGATATTGCGCCCCAGCCGCATACGGGTGGTGAGGAACCAGAGGATCACCGCGACGATCAGCGAGAAGATGACCGGTACGGGTATCCCGAGGACGCTGGCAGCGAAGAAGTTTACAAAATCGAACGAGAAGCCATAGACGGAGTTAGCATCGGAAATCACCAGCGTGATGCCGCGAAAAATGGCGTTAGTACCGAGAGTGATAATGAACGGATGTAGCCCGGTCCAGTTGACCAGACAGCCATTGATCGCCCCCAGCGCGCCGCCGACCAGTACGCCGCCAATCAGTGCTGCAAAAAACGGGTCGACACCAGCCAGCATCAGTTTGGCAGTCACCATGCCGGAGAGTGCCAGAATGGCTCCGACGGACAGATCAATACCCGCGACAAGGATGGCAAAGAATTCGCCCATCCCGATCAGCACCGTTACCGAGCTCTGGACAAAAATCTGCGTGATGTTGTTGGTGGTGAGGAAGTACTCCGATGACAGCGTGCCAAAGATGGCGACTATAATCGCGAGGATAAAAAAGGTACCGTACTTGTCCCAGAACAGCGCGAAGTTAAATGGCTTTTTCTCCGCCATATCGCCTTTCACTCTTGTGGTAATGCCCATGCCATGATCTCCTCTTCGCTCATGTCGTCGCGATTGGTCAGGATTTGCGTCAGCCGCCCTTCGCAGAACACGGCGATGCGGTCGCAGACGGCGATAATTTCAGGTAATTCAGATGACACCATCAGGATGACCTTGCCTTCGTCAGCCAGCTGGCGCATCACCTTGTAGATTTCGGCCTTTGCGCCGACGTCGATGCCTCGCGTGGGTTCATCAAAAATGATGACGTCCGGGTTGCAACACAGCCATTTAGAAATCAGCACCTTTTGCTGATTGCCGCCGGAGAGTTCGGTGATGTTTTGCTCTACGCTATGGCACTTCAACGCCAGCAACTGGCGCTGTGCTTCGGCGGTCTTGCGTTCTTCATGCTCGCGAAAGAGCCCCATGGCCCCTTTATAGCCACCGTTTTTCAGGCTCTGGCTGACGGCCATGTTTTGGGCGATAGAGAAATTAGGGAAAAAGCCATTTTCGCGGCGGCTTTCGGTGATGTAGGCCATCCCTTTTTTCAACGCATCCAGAGGCGAACGCGGGGAGATGGTTTTGCCGTTGAGGCGAATTTCACCGCTCGCGCGTTTATCCACGCCGAAGAGACAGTCCATCAGTTCGGTACGTCCCGAGCCGACCAGACCCGCAAAACCCAGTATTTCGCCGCGGTTCACGCTGAACGAAATATCTCGCACTTTTTTCTTGTCCCGGCTGGTGACGTTGTTCACCTCAAACACCGTGTCGCGTTCGATGTTGCCGGTGCTCTCTTTCATGGCGTTAAAGCGGTTTTGCAGTTCGCGGCCGACCATCAGGCGCACAATGTCGTCGTTTGAAACGTCACTCACCAGGCCACTGCATACGCTGGAACCGTCTTTCATTACCGTGTAGCGGTCGCAGATGCGGCGGATTTCCGCGAGCTTATGCGAGATATAGACAATGGCGGTGCCTTCTTTACGCAGCTGATTCATGATCAAGAAAAGATAATCCACCTCTTTATTGGTTAATGAAGATGTGGGTTCATCCATAATGATCACTTTGGCATCGAGCATTAAGGTTCTCGCAATTTCCAGCATCTGTTTATGGCTGATGGATAAATTCGCTACTTTTTCATCTAAATCGACTTTTAATCCGACGCGTAAGAGCATCATCGCACCGCGAATGCGCATCTCTTTCCAGTCAATAATCCTGATGCCACAAACCTTTTTAGTCAGGTGACGGCCTATATATAGATTTTCCAGCACGGTTAATTCATCAATAACGCTGAGTTCCTGATAAATAATCCCGATACCGAGTTGTGCCGCTAATTTATGATCCAGTTTGTTATAGTTAATGTTATTAATGTTAATGGTGCCTTTGGTCGGCTCATGTATCCCGGATAACACTTTCATTAGCGTAGATTTACCCGCACCATTTTCTCCTAGTAATGCATGTATTTCACCAGGATAAACCGTTAAATTAACCGACTTTAATGCGTGAACCGGACCAAAGGACTTGCCGATCCCCGCCATCGATATATATGGCGTGGCCATAAATAACCTCTCTGCACGAAATATCGTATTATTGCCTGATGGCTACGTTTATCAGGTCTACGTTCAGGTTATTTTGTTGGCCGGATAAGACACTTCATTAGCATCACCATCCGGCATCATTTAGTTTTATTGAGTGACCAGGATTGAATCGACCAGTTTAAATTCCGGTGCTTTATCCAGCGGGATAACCTTGCCGGATTTCTCAGCGTCAACCATCAGCTTCAGACCCGTTGCACCGATATCCGCCGGGTTCTGGGCAACCGTCGCGGTCATTTGTCCGGCTTCCACCATTTTGCGGGCTTCCGGAATTCCATCTGTACCGACGACCAACACTTTGCCCGTTTTTCCGGCGTTTGCGACTGCCTGAGCAACACCCATTGCCATCGTGTCATTCGCGCAATAGATCGCTTTAATATTCGGATTACGTTGCAACACGTTAGTGGCGACATCCAGTGCTTTAATGCGGTCCCAGTCGGCAGGCTGGCTGGCGACAAGCTTGATCTGGCTTGCTTTTTTGAAGGCTTCGGTGGCACCATTACGACGCGCTTCACCGGAGGCGTTACCGGCTTTACCCTCAATGATTGCGACTTCACCACCTTCAGCGCCCAATTTATCAATAATGAACGACGCGCCTT
>ENA-OWOE01001259-OWOE01001259.1-gut-metagenome-genome-assembly--contig:-NODE-1259-length-9759-cov-7.065379_pt1 | contig 9759 bp, 9 predicted proteins | sample MGYA00248254_ERZ651788 | MGnify/ENA primary metagenome ERZ651788 (study PRJEB26908, sample SAMEA4031709) | gut metagenome | biome: gut; feature: normal infant; material: stool | place: China | collected 2015 ... | reverse complement strand
GTGCCATTCGGTTCCTACGAATCAGTAGGCCGGGGGTTCGAGTCCCTTCCATCGCACCAAACCATGAAAATCCGAACCTTTTCTCGATAGGAGAAGGGTTCGGATTTTTTGTTTTCTTCGGAAAGCAAAATGAAGGCTCCTTCCCGACGGCTGTGTGTCCAAAACCTTATCAGAAGAACCGTATAACAAAAGTCACAACTGTAAAGGTGCCGTAAGGCAGAAAGGACACAAACATGAAGTACGATGCAAGAGCCTGCCATTTCAACATGGATACCGGCTGCGTGGAGCTGCTGCTCCGGGATGGGAGAATGATCTCCATTGACTGCACTGGGGTCGAGGATGAATTGGACGTGACCATGGCGCAGAGGTCGGAGTTAGATTATCTCATCTACAATGACCCGCTTGGCTATGCAGACTTGATTCTGAACGGCGAACCAGAGGAGTATCTGAAGAATGTGGCGGGAAGTCACGGATTAGAAGATTAAGCATAAAAGGGTATGCGGCTATAAACCGCATACCCTTTTACACTTTATCGCTTCCAGACCGCTGCGGCATTGGAACGTGACATCAGTTCTTCGACCGGGATTCCGGCTGGGCAGATGTCCTGGCACGCAAGAGATTTTCCGCAACCTTCAAAATAAAGCTGACGATACGCATTTGCGAGTTCTGTCTGATGGGCAATATCCTGTTCTTCGTTCAGAATACGGTAAGCGTTGACGGGCAGAACAGCTCCAGCAAATTCACTGTTCGGGTCAAAGTTCGGGCAGACCTCCAAGCAGCAGCCACAGAGCAGACACTTAGCAGATCGATACCGCTGGCTGTGCGTATAGCTGGTCTGGAACGCATCTCCTTCCAGCCACAGCTTTGTCCGCTTCAGTGCTTCAAAGATCACGGAACGGTCTACGACCAGATCTTTCACCAGTGGGAATTTGCTCAAAGGCTCCAGAGTAACAACGCTTCCCTTACAGTCCCGCAGAAAAACGGAACAGGCAAGACGAGGCAGACCATTGATCCGCATGGCACAGGCACCGCACTTGCGTATCATGCAGCCGCATTCCCACGCAATGGGGGAAACGACCGTTCCGCTCTTTTCGCACAGAGGGCTGCGGTGATTCAGCTCGTTCAACACCGAAGCAATCGAGGTGTCCGCACTTCCCTCAAAGGAAAACTCCTGCCAGCAGGGTGAAGCCTGCGGGTTTTCCTGCCGTTTGATTCGGATGGTGTAGTTCATAAATCATGCCGCCTTTCGGGGATGGATTCAAAGCTGATGGCGATATGCTGCCCGTTCCAGTGTGCCACGGTGGTTTTGCAGTAAACGGCATCGTTGCGTTGGGGATAATCTGCCCGCCAGTGCGCACCCCGGCTTTCTTTTCGGGCGAGGGCACTTTCCAGCATGGCACAGCCCAGAAGCGGAAGGGTGCCAGACAGTTTGCGGATTTCCTGAATGCCCGCTTCCAATGTCTGTGCATCCCGCACGACACCGAGTGCGTTCAGCAGAATACGATTCATCTGCATTTGAGCGTCCGGGGAAAGTTCGGGCAGAAGGGATTCTTCGGCACAGGGCATATTGGGGGAACTGATTGTTTCCCGGCAGGCAGTTTCCGCAGCAATCTGTCCTCCATAGATCGCACCCAGAAGAGAATTTCCACCCAGACGGTTTGCGCCATGGTACTGAGCGCAGCATTCACCGGCAGCGTACAGATTCCGCATCGAAGTGCGGTGCCGCTCGTCCACCTGAATGCCTCCCATAAAGTAGTGGATACCCGGCAAAATCGGAATGGGTTCTTTGCGAATATCTTTGTGCAGATAGGTCTGACAATCATCCACCAGTCCGGCAAGTTTATGCTCCATGACTTCTTTAGGAAGCTCTGTCATATCAAGGAACACCTCATAGTCACGGCTGACCGTCCAGACTTCTCGCGCGGTGATGTCACGCGGCATCAGGTTGCCGAGTTCCGGATATTTTTCTTCCATGAAATACCACGGCTTCCCGTTCCGTAATGCAAACAGCCGCCCGCCCTCACCACGGGCGGCCTCACTCAGAAGCATCCGTTTTTCGCCCAGTTCGACCGTGGTAGGGTGGTACTGGATCATTTCAAGATTTGCCATCGGAACGCCCAGACGGAACAGTTCTGCGGTGACTTCTCCGGTATTGGCAAGAGAGCCGGTCGTATCACCGAATAAGCCATGCAGCCCGCCTGTGGCAATCAGGACGGCATCGCATACAAACCGCAGCAGATCGCCAGTATAGGTGTCCTGCACTGTGCAGCCACCGCAGATGTTCCCGGAAAGCAGCAGGGTGCGGAACTTATGGTGTGGAAAGCGTTCGACCGTTCCTGCGCTTTCTTCCCGGCGCACAGCATCAATCAGAGCGGTCATTAGCTGCTTCCCCGTATCGCTTTGTGCAAAGGCCGTCCGCTTTTTCTTCTGTCCGCCAAAATTCCGCAGGTCGAGTTCATCGTCATCTGTCACGTTGAATTGTACTCCCAGATGGTGCAGGCTGCGCACCAGTTCGGACGCAGCCTGCGTCATCCCCCAGACTGCATTCGGGTCAGCAAGTCCGCAGGCAGCGGTCAGGGTATCTGTATAATGCTGCTCCGGGCTATCCTCCTCTCCCTTGGTATTCAAGGCTGCATTGATTCCGCCCTCTGCCATAACAGACTGCGCCCGCTCGGAGGCAAGGGAGGACACCAGCTTTACCGTCCAGCCGTTTTTCACAGCAGTCAAAGCAGCGGAAAGCCCTGCCAGCCCTGCACCCACGATCACCAAAGTGTGTTTCATACATTGTTCCACCCGATATAATATAGAATGATCGAACCGGCAGCAAACAGCACCAGTATAGAAAGAATCAGATAGAGGTCGCCGCGCTGCTCCTTATCCCGGACGATGCCCAGCGATACCAGAAGGGGTCGGAGATTGAGCAGAAGATGCACAAATACCGAAGCAACCAGTAAAAGCTGCGTCAGCAGCCGGACCGTTGTGAACGGAAACAGAATGTATACGCCGTCCTGCACTCTGCCGAACACGCCAATATGGAAAAAGAGCATGAGCAAAATAGCAAGCCCACTGGTGCGCCTTGCCCAGAACAGAGCATTCTGCTTTCCGTAGAGTTTTCCGCCGGACCGGGAAGCCCGGAATGTCTGTGCGGTCAGCAAAAGCCCAAGGACGGTGTGCGCCGCCAGAATGCCAACGCCGATCCATGCCAGAAACTTTCCTGCCCCGGAACTGATGCCCAGCAACATAAAACTGCCCATCAGCCCATGAAGCAGACAGATGAAAAGTAGCAGAACGGAGAGAATGGTGTTCAGTTTTCGCATGAGGGGTCCTCCATTTCTTCTGCGGAGAGCAGAAGGATGTCTGCATCCGGCAATGCTGTTGCATCAAGCGTATTTTCCGAAACCAGCAGCAGTTGATACCGCCCATTGATTGCACGGGAACGCAGCATGGTTTCGCTGTACTGCTTCAACGTGACATCTGCTCCGGCAGCAGTCAGGCGTTCACAAAGAGCCGTTGCATAGCAAAGCAAGGGATAGTCTGTTTCGCAGACCGAAAGCGTCATGTGCGGCAGTCCGGCATCGGAAAGGACTTCTGTCTCACCGGAAACAAATGCTTTCAGATCATTCCGGAAATCCGCATCGGAAAACGGTTCCAGCGCAGGGTTGATGCAGAACAGATAGTTGCCCTCCAGCGGTGCGGCCATCTGTGCGGCACGTTTCGCTTTCGGGGTCGCACCGGTCAGCCCATCCAGAATAGAGGGCGGCGAGTGCATAAATACGCCAAACGCGGCAAGAAATCCCAATGTCAGAACCAGAGTGATGAATTTTCCTTTCACAGGCAGACCTCTTTTATTTATTGCATGGTTGTTCAAATGAAAAATCTTCTGCGCAAAATACGGCAGTTGAGTAAACGCTCAACTATATTGTATGCGAAATAAGGAGGCTGTCAAGGTCTGTTAGACGACAAATCGCAGGAAGCAGATGCTAACTTTTCCTCTTGACAACGGAGGAAAAGCAGATATAATGTGATTGAACGGTTGTTCAACTACAAAATAAGGAGAACGTCTGATGTCAAATTCTTTATACACCTGTAATTGCGATGTGATCCATGAGGACATCGTGAACGATGTAAAAGGCAAAATGCAGCCGAAAGACGACTACATCCAGCTTGCATCGCTTTTCAAGCTGTTCGGAGATGGCACAAGAGTGCAGATCCTTCATGCTCTGGAACAGAGCGAGATGTGTGTATGCGACCTTGCGGTTCTGCTGGGCGTCACCAAATCGGCGATCTCTCACCAGCTGAAAGCACTCCGGCTTGCCGGACTGGTCAAATTCCGCAGAGAGGCCCAGATCGTGTATTATTCGCTGGCGGATGATCATGTAAAGGAGATCATCGACAAGGGATTTGAGCATTTAAGAGGATGATCGCGCAAGCGATTATCTTTTTGTCTTTTAAGTTGAGCGATTGAACAATTAAGAAAACGTAGTGGAGTTCAAAATGAAAAGAGTATTCACCCTGAAAGGTCTGGATTGCCCGAATTGTTCCGCCAAGATAGAAAAAGAGGTCGGAGCATTGCCGGGAGTGGAATCCTCGGTTGTGAATTTAATGCAGCAGACACTGACCGTTCAGTCAGAAAAGTCTGCGGATGCAACACTGGCGGAACAGGTCGAAACAATCGTTCACAGCCATGAACCGGATGTTGAAGTGTCGGAAAAGACCGAACCTGCGGTGACGAAAGTCTATCTCCTGAAAGGTCTGGACTGCCCGAACTGCTCAGCAAAGATCGAGAAAGAAGTCGGTGAGCTGGATGGCGTGACTTCTTCGACCGTGAATCTGATGAACCAGACGCTGACTGTTCAGGCTGGAACATCGGTAGCTGCTTCCTTGCTGGATACCGTTACCACGATCGTACACAGCCATGAGCCGGATGTTGAAGTGTCGGAAAAGCAGCTGGAAGCGACTGCACCTGTCAAAAAGGATGAAAAAGCGGCGGTCTATAACGATGAGGATAAGAAGCGCACGATACGGCTTGCCGTGGGTGCTGTGGTCTATGCAATCGGTATGGCATTGACCGTATTCGCAAAGCTGCCGACTCTGGCGGAACTGGCGTTTCTGATTGTGGCGTATGTGATTCTTGGCTGGGATGTCGTATGGCAGGCAGTGAAAAATATCACCAGAGGACAGGTGTTTGACGAGCATTTCCTGATGAGTGTTTCCACGATCGGCGCATTTGCCATCGGGGAATACCCGGAAGCTGTTGCAGTTATGCTGTTCTATCAGGTCGGAGAGTTCTTCCAGTCGCTGGCGGTAAAGCGTTCCAGAAAGTCCATCTCTGACCTTATGGACATCCGTCCGGATTCGGCGACCGTTAAGCGGAATGGCGTATTGCAGGTCGTTTCTCCGGAAAGCGTTGCGGTGGGCGAGATCATCGTGGTAAAACCCGGTGAAAAAATCCCGCTGGATGGCATCGTTGTGGATGGCGAATCCATGCTGGACACCAAGGCACTGACCGGCGAATCTGTGCCGAGAAGCATCCGCAAAGGCGATGAAGCCCTGTCCGGCTGCATCAACCAGAGCGGTTTGCTGACGCTGAAAGTCACAAAGAGCTTCGGGGAATCCACGGTATCGAAGATCACTGACCTTGTGGAGAATGCTTCTGCAAGAAAAGCTCCCACCGAGAACTTCATCACGACCTTTGCACGATACTATACGCCGGTCGTTGTTGGAATGGCGGCTGTGTTGGCGATCATTCCGCCGCTCGTCCTTGGCGGCGGCTGGTCTGAGTGGTTGCGCAGAGGTTTTGTGTTCCTGATCGTTTCCTGCCCGTGTGCATTGGTCATTTCTATTCCCCTGACCTTCTTCGGCGGTATTGGTGCCGCATCCAAGCGCGGTGTGCTGGTAAAGGGCAGCAACTATCTGGAAGCACTGAACAAAGTGAGCGTGGTGGTCTTTGATAAGACCGGCACCTTAACAAAGGGTGTTTTTGAGGTCGCAAATATCATTCCGGCAGCCGGATACCAGAAAGAGCAGGTATTGGAGTATGCTGCACAGGCAGAGAGTTATTCCAACCACCCGATCGCAAAGTCGATTCTTGCGACTTATGGAAAGCCAATCGACCAGAAGAAGTTCTCTGGCTTTGAGGAAATCTCAGGACACGGCATCAGCGTTATGGTGCAGGGAAAGAAGGTACTGGCTGGCAACAGTAAGCTGATGGAATCTGAAAAGATTGCCTATGCCGCTTGCGATGCAGCCGGAACAAAGTTCTATGTAGCAGCGGATGGTAGCTATGTAGGCTGTATCCTGATCGCAGATGAAGTGAAGCCGGACAGCAAGTGCACAATCGCAGAGCTGAAAAAGATCGGCGTGGAAAAAACTGTTATGCTTACCGGCGATGATGAGCGAATCGGCAAGTCGGTGGCAGACGAACTTGGTCTGGATGCGTATTATGCACAGCTCTTGCCCGACCAGAAGGTCGAAAAGCTGGAAATGCTGGATAAGCAGAAACGGCAGGGCAGCAAACTCGCCTTCGTGGGCGATGGCATCAACGATGCCCCTGTTCTTGCCCGTGCAGATGTCGGCATTGCCATGGGAGGTCTTGGCTCGGATGCCGCGATTGAAGCTGCGGATGTTGTTCTGATGACAGATGAACCATCGAAACTTGTAGAAGCCATTGATGTTGCAAAGGCTACGAAACGGATTGTGATGCAGAACATCGTGATTGCTCTTGGCATCAAGAGCGTGTTCCTTGTTCTGGGCGCACTCGGCATGGCCGGTATGTGGGAAGCCGTGTTCGGTGATGTGGGTGTCACGATCATCGCTGTTCTGAACGCAATGCGGATTCTGAAGAAATAAGCACAAACAAAAACAGGGTGCGCCCACCCGGACGCACCCTGCAAAAATCCACACACGATAAGTAAGGCAGGGAGTTCCCCAGCGGGAACTTCCTGTTTTTCTTTGGTTGCAATATGAGCCTGTTCCGCCTGCCACGCGGCAAACTCCCGCTGACCTTCCTCACTGTTCCAGCAGGCAAGGATGGCCGGGTAGAACGCCCGTGCCAGACGGTCGATGACATCATCGGGGTAAGGGGAAATGTTTGTGGACTTTTTCTTTTTGTTCAAACGCACGCTCCTTTGATCGTCCCACCGTGGCAAAGCCGGGCGAGAAAATCAAAGTTCCAATTCTTATCAGGCGCAAGGGCGCGGATGTTTTCCGCCCTGCACATGCGGCTGGTGGCTCGTTGATGGCTTACAAGTGCCTGTCGTTATGCGGTTTCTTTATCGTTCAGCATTTCTTCAAACTGTGCCATATACGCTTTGTGTTGCTTGAGGATTTTTAGCGTTTCAGTTTTGGCGTAGGAATCGTCCGGTAGCTTAGGCAAGTATCTCGTCAAAAAATCAAAGTCCTGCTGAATCCGCCGGACAGCGACTTCCAGCGCTGAGTAGTTGATTCCAGAGTAGTGTGAGTAGCTCGACTGCGGAGCCGAACGGTCTTCCGGGTGCAGAATCTCGTGCACGATCTGCTTGCGGTTCGGAAAATCAGCTCTGGCGAGGCGGTGCATATCGGCATCACGGACTTTGAATTGCCCGGACAGGATCTTTTCTTTTGTACCGGGCATCATCTGCTCCATGATCTCCACGCCCCGCATGAACTTTTCAGAACGGGCAACGTAGGATTCGCTGACATTGTTCCGCTCCGCAATCTGCTTACGGACGCTGTTTTCCGTAGCAGTGGGAGGAATTGTGTCATTTTGACACAATTCCTCCTGAACAGGTTCTTCGGTAGTAACCGTATACTGGTTGTTGCCGTTTCCACCGGGCTTTCGATGCTCCACACTGTACTGCTTTCCAATGAGGAACTTCTTCTGCTCCGGGGTTAAATTGCGCCGCCCCAGCTGATTCTTGCAGATCCAAGCGAGAGCTTCCTCACGATTTGCAAAGCGGAGCGGCATGGTAGAAAAGTAGATTTCGGGATGCTTCTGAAGAATCGCATAACGATTGTGACCGTCAACAAGTGTATTGTTCCACACGATCAAAGGAGAGAGCAGCTTGCCCGCTTTCAGGATATTTTCTTCAAGCTGCTTGAATTCATCATCGGTCAGAGGGGAAATCTGGGACTGAAACTCCGGGTCGATTTTCAAGTTGATCATACGCACACTCCTTTATCTCTCCTGCTGCGCCTGTTCTTCCTCCCGGAAAAAGGACGCAACATTCTGCTTTGCGGTTTTCAGCTTGAGCAGTTCTTCCTTGGCTTCCTTGTACTGCTCGTAGAACTTCGCCTTTTCGGATGCCAACTGCGCATACTCGGCTTCCAGCTTTTTCGGGCTGGGCAGCTTGGTAATGTTGTTTGCCTTGAAATAGGCTGCTGCCGCCCGGTACGCTGTCAGCTCTGCACGGTGTTGCTAAAACGCTGGGATAACAATGTTTAAGGTCAAATAAATAGTTAGGATGGAAAATGTTTTTGGAGTATGTTATTATTAGGTCAAAAGTGGCCGTCGCATATGTGGAGGATGACGAAATGGACTATCGGATAAGCGAAAAGCGTGCTCTGAAAAAGCTAGGTATAGATGATTTCAGACATCTTACGAAAGCAAATGTTGTTCAGTTGGCGTCGATGGTAGATAAAATGGAGCCGGAAGTTGCCAAAAAAGCATTGGAGCAGTTCCCTGAATTTTCTGGGACAGTTAAAACAATTCTCCTTGATTACAAGGAATTGCTGAATCGAGCTATAGATTCAGATAACGAGAGTCTAAGAAGTACATATGAAACATACAACTCAATAATAATGGCACTACAAACAGAATTAGACAAAGATACCTTATCTTTCGATGAGCGAAAATATATTATCGAACAAATGAAAGATATTGCCAATGCTGTGGATAAAAAAGACTCTGAAAATAAAAAATGGTTGACTAAGATGGCGATGATAGCAGGAGTTACTGTAGTTGGTGTTGCAGCGGTACTAGGGAGTGTTCTGGGAACAAATACCAACTTTCAGCAAATCGACACAGATAACGCAAATACAGATGATGAAAACGATTAAATAATATCGGCCAGATAATCGTGTCTTTTTAGGAAAATCCATTTGTAAAGCGGAGACAAGACTGGTGACATGCCTATATCACCATGCTGGGTATTCTTACCATACTTGCGGTTTGCCAGCAGACAGGCTGTTGCAAACGAGAAATCGCCACACTCAAGGGTGTCGAGGATGTACGATTCTCGCAGCATGGGGCGGCCTTGCTTGTCCAGAATTACCTTGCCGGAAAATTCATCGTGCTGGTAAACGAGGTACGCTTCGATGGCGGTGTAGTCCGAGTTTTTAGAGGCGATATGCTTGAGCGTTGCCATACAGTTCACCCAGAACTTTCTCGGCGTGCAGCCGAAATGCGGTCAGGTCTGCAAGTTCGTCAAGGAGTTTCGCCCGGATCTGCTCGGTGTCTGCACCGCCGGAATTGAAGTGCCTTGCAAGCTGGTTGAGGTTGGTGCCCACCTTGCTGCACTGGGCAAGCAGGGTGGAAACGGCGGTCAGGGTTTCTTCGCCACCACCGGCAACGATGACCGTTTTCTCGATCTTGACGTTGTGGATGGCACGGCGGATGAAAGTGGAGAGGGAGAGATTCAGGAGTTTGCAAGTGAGTTCCAGTGACGCTTTTTCCTCCGCTGTCACACGGAACTTGATGACGTGCGTTTTGTTGTTCGGCGTGTCGTGGTGCTGGGAATTGCTAGGGGTCGATTGAACATTCGTTTTGGTCATTGTACCTCC
>ENA-OWOE01001256-OWOE01001256.1-gut-metagenome-genome-assembly--contig:-NODE-1256-length-9778-cov-6.728069_pt1 | contig 9778 bp, 8 predicted proteins | sample MGYA00248254_ERZ651788 | MGnify/ENA primary metagenome ERZ651788 (study PRJEB26908, sample SAMEA4031709) | gut metagenome | biome: gut; feature: normal infant; material: stool | place: China | collected 2015 ... | reverse complement strand
TACTGCCGGATGCTTACTGGCCCGATGAAGGGCGCGCACATGATGCCCTTGTGCTTGAAGGGCAGGTCAAACAGAATTTGGTCAGGGCTGAAAAGGGCTTTCATGATTTGCTGCAGCGCATCATGTCCTCGACGCTCCCAGCGTCCTCAAAGGACGATTTGATGGGTGTGTAGGGATAAGCTGTAAAAAGAAGCATGGACGCCCCCGAAAAGGAGAGCGTCCATGCTTCTTGCTGTATCCGAATGGAGGAGATTGCGAAATCAGTGATTGTCCGGGCAGACGATTTCCAGCATCTGATCGAAAACCTCTTCCATCTGCCGCACCAGTGTGAACTGGGTGCGGGCGCGGTCGAGGTTGTGATCCGGGCGAGCAATATGGAAATAATGGTCGCCCTCCAGATAGTCAGTCAGAAAACGGATGCCGCATTCCAGCGTCATGAGCCTTGCACCCCATGCAAGGCTCTTTTTTTCTGCCATGCTCATGGATGCCCCGGCAGTGGAGAGATACCCTTTGGCGAACACTTCGTACAGATGCAGGTCAAAATGGACTTTGCTCTGGTCAGGTTCGTCCTCAGCGCAGTCGTTGGCACCGGTGCGGATGGAATCGCCGAAGTCGTAGGCCGAAAGTCCCGGCATCACGGTGTCGAGGTCAATGACACAGATGCCTTTTCCGGTGGCGGCGTCGATTAGGACATTGTTGATCTTGGTATCGTTATGGGTGACGCGCAAGGGGATTTCCCCGGCGGCAAGCTGGTCGAGCAGGACATGGCAGTCTTTCTCCCGCGCATGGATAAATTCGATTTCCGACGTGATATTTTTTGCCCGGCCCAGTGCATCGGCGGCGAGGGCTTTTTCAAAATTGGCATAGCGGTTGGGCGTGTCGTGGAAGCGGGCGATGGTTTCGTGGAGGGTGGAGGCCGGATAATCCTCCAGCTGGTTCTGGAATTTGCCCAGTGTCTCGGCCACGGTGCGGAAGTCGGTTTCGCTGCCGACCTGCTGCAAACAGATGGTATCTTCTACAAAGTCGTAGGCACGCCATGCGCCGCCGTCTGCATCCAGATAGCAAGTCGACCCCGACAAAGTTGGGATGACGTTCAGCGTTTCCCGTGCTGGGTCGCCGCCCTCGGCAAGAATTTTCGCCCGCAGATGCCGGGTCACGCCGCAGACATTCTCCATCAGGCCCACCGGGTTAGTAAAGGTATCTGTGTTGATGCGCTGCAAAATAAAGCGTTTGGAATGATCTTCCCGCCAGACCACAAAGGTGTCGTTGATATGCCCCTCACCATAGTGGTGAGCATCGCAGAGCACAGGCCCGCCAAAATCAAAGGCATTTGCAGCAGACTGGAGCAGAGAAAGGGTAACGGATTTCATCATAAATTCCTCGTTTTCGTTATACTTCATGCCGTTTTGTCGGGGCGGGGCGTTTTCCCTGCCGCGTCTGACGGCGGTATTCGTTGGGGGTCATGCCCTCCGCCTTGCGGAAGCACTGGGAGAAATAGCTGGGGGAGGAAAAGCCCATCAGCTCGCTGATCTGCGCCAGACTGTAGCTGGTGTTGCCTAGCATATGCTTGCTCTCCTCAATGCGGCGGCGGTTCAGGTAAGTAATGGGGGAAATGCCGTACTCCCGCTGGAAGGTGTGGGCCAGATAGTATTTGTTCAGGTGGGCAAGCTCTGCCAGCAGGTCCAGCGAGATATCCTCGCGGTAGTTGGTGTCCAGATACCGCTTGATCTCGGCGCACTCCCGGTTCTCGGTCGGGGCAGCCTCCTCCAGCTGCAGCGAAATGGTGGTGCAGCGCACTAGCCAGATCAGCAGTACCTCCAGCAGGTCCTGACAAACGGTCTCGCAGCCGTCTAAGCTGCGGTCGGCCTCGGCCAGCAGCATGTGCAGCAACGTGACCATCCGCTCCCGGTTCTCCCGGCAATTGAAGATGGCGTAGTTCGTATCCGCCTTGCTGAACAAAAACTCCATGCTGGCAACGCCCAGCACGATATACTCCAAGGGCGAGGAGTTCAGGCTAAGCTCGGTATGCTCCACCTGCGGGTTCACAATGACCATATCGTCCGGCTTTACCGGGAACAGCTGCCCGGCAAGGTAGAACTGTCCCTCGCCGCTGAGGCAGTAGAACAGCTCCGTGCAGGAGTGGGTGTGGGTGGTACTGTTCCAATCGCCGCCAAATTTGCTTTTGCTGATGTACAGCAGCCGGAAGGATTCCCGCGGAGCGGGCGCGTGGCGGATATCAAAGCGCTGGGTACTCATAGATGATCGGCTCCTTCGGGAAACGCAAATTTTATAAAAATAAACGCAACATTCTAAAAACATTATCAAAAAATGGTGCGTTGTTTCGTGCACTTTACCCTCATTATAGAGGGAACATACAAAAAAAGCAAGCCCTGATTTTAGGCTGATTTTTATATTTTTGTTTCTCAAGTCCCTTCGAAATATGTCAAAATAGTTACAGGCTGGGGATTATGCTGAAACTTTTAAAAGATTTTTAGCACTTTTGCTGGAAGAATTTTTTAGAAAGCAACATCTATAAAAAATGAAACAACAAACCTCTTGAGCAAGGAAGCGAAAGAATTTATATTGGAGGCAGAAAAACACACAGTCCTTCGGGCAAAGCCTGTTTGCCCGGCTGTGTTTGAACGGAACAAAATGATGGAGGCAACACAGTATGAATCGTATTTCTCGTCGTAATTTCCTGAAGGCGGCCGGCGTTGGCGCCGCTGCACTGGGTCTGGCTGCCTGCGGCGGCTCTTCCAGCTCCACCGCATCCAGCGTGGCATCCTCCACCGCCGCTTCTTCCGCAGCGGCGGCTGCAGACGTTACCATCAAGGTAGCCGCCATCGAGACCGGCTACGGCGCTGATATGTGGAAGAAGGTCGCCGAGGCCTTTACCGCACAGACCGGCATCAAGGTGGACCTGACCACCGACAAAAAGCTGGAGGACGTCATCGGCCCCTCCATGCAGGGCGGCGACTACCCCGACGTGGTCCATCTGGCCACCGGCCGTGAAGCTGCCCTGACCGAGCAGTTCATCAAGGGCAACCTGATCGCCGACATCACCGATGTGCTGAGCATGACCGTGCCCGGCGAGAGCAAGAAGGTGAGCGAGAAGATCGCCGGCGGCTTTACCGACACCTCTCTGACCAACCCCTACGGCGACGGCAAGACCTATCTGGCCCCCATGTTCTACAGCCCCTGCGGCCTGTTCTACAACGCCGGTTTCCTGAAGGAAAAGGGCTGGGACGTGCCCAAGACCTGGGACGAGATGTGGGCACTGGGCGACAAGGCTGCCGCTGAGGGCACCTACCTGTTCACCTACCCCACCACCGGCTACTTCGACGCCTTCTTCTATGCGCTGATGTACGCCGCAGGTGGCCCCGACTTCTTCAACAAGGCTACCCACTACGAAGAAGGCATCTGGGACACCCCCGAGGCAAAGACCTGCTTTGATATCGTGGCAAAGCTGGCTTCCTACACCAACCCCATCACTCCCGCACAGGCCAACGATCAGGACTTTACCCAGAACCAGCAGCTGGTGCTGGACAACAAGGCCCTGTTTATGCCCAACGGCACCTGGATCGTGGGCGAGATGGCCGAGGCTCCCCGTGCAGACGGCTTTGAGTGGGGCATGACCGCCCTGCCCGCTGTCAAGGCCGGCGGCGACGGTTACAGCTACACCTGGTTCGAGCAGGCATGGATCCCGGCGGGTGCCGAGCATCAGGATGCCGCCAAGCAGTTCGTGGCTTACCTGTACAGCGACGAAGCCTGCAAGCTGTTTGCCGAGAGCGGCGCTATCCAGCCTGTGCTGGGCATCGCCGACAGTCTGGAAGGCGACAACAAGATGTTCTACTCCATCTACGACAACGGCGCAAAGGCCGCCATGGGCAACTTTGCAGCCTTCAGTGCCATCCCCGGCGTGGAAGTTCGCACCGTGTTCTTCGATCCCGTCAACTCTCTGGTGTCCGGCAGCATGACCGAGCAGCAGTGGATCGACGGCATCAAGTCCGCCAGCGACCAGATGCGCGCCAACATCATCGAGTAATTAAGCCCTGCCCAGCGGGGGCGGTTTTTACCGCCTCCGCTTTTTTGGGCTGTACAGTACCATCAAGAAAGGAGCGGTCAATCCCCTATGAGAACGGATAAAAGCCGCAAACGGTTCGTATTCCTCTGTGTGGCACCGGCTACCATCCTGTTTTTCCTCTTTATGATCCTGCCCACCCTCAACGTGTTCCGCATGAGTTTGTATGAGCGGGGTGCCTATTCTCCCAACGAGACCTTTGTGGGGCTTAAAAACTTCCAGCATCTGCTGCGGGACGCCCAGTTTATCCGCTCCATGCAGAATATGATCCTGCTGGTGGTAACGGTCACCCTGATCACCTTCGCCTTTGCACTGGTATTTGCCGCCATCCTCACCCGGGAGAAGATCAAAGGCCAGAACTTTTTCCGCATCATCTTCTACATCCCCAACATCCTGTCGGTGGTCGTCATCTCCGGCATCTTCTCTGCCATCTATAAGCCGGAAAACGGCATGCTGAACAGCATCATCGGCCTGTTCCGCAACATGAGCGACCCCATCCTGTGGAAGGGCGAAAAACTGGTCATCCCCTCCATCATCATTGCCATGGTGTGGCAGGCCATCGGCTACTACATGGTCATGTACATGGCCTCCATGTCTGCCGTGCCCATCAGCCTGTACGAGAGCGCCAATCTGGACGGTGCCGGGCGGCTGACCCAGTTCTTCCAGATCACCATCCCCCTCATCTGGACGAATATCCGCACCACCCTCACCTTCTTTATCATCTCCACCATCAACATGGCCTTCCTCTTCGTCAAGGCCATGACCAGCGGCGGGCCCAACGGCGCATCGGATGTGGCGCTGAGCTATATGTACAGCCAGAAAGACGCTGGCCTGTATGGTTACAGTATGGCCATCGGCGTGGTAATCTTCCTGTTCTCGTTTGCCCTGTCCGCCTGTGTCAACAAGGTCACCAACCGCGATACGCTGGAATTTTAAGGAGGGAAGAAGATGCAGAATACCACCGAAAAATCTTCTCGCTCTGCGGAAGGTCTGTACAAGTTTTTCATCTATTTTGTGCTGGTTCTGCTGGCCGTTACCATCATCGTGCCGGTGGCATGGGTGTTCATGGCCTCCATCAAGCAGAATGCAGAGTTCTACGGCAACCCCTGGGCACTGCCCGCCGGGTTCTACTGGCAGAACTTCGTCAACGCATGGAACGGCGCGAAAATGGGCGAATATATGCTCAACTCGGTCATCGTCACCGCGCTGGCGCTGGCACTGCTGCTGGTCGTTGCCCTGCCCGCCGCCTACTGCCTGTCCCGCTTCCACTTCAAGGGGTGCAAGGTACTGAACACCCTGTTCATGGCGGGCCTGTTCATCAACGTGAACTACATCGTGGTGCCCATCTTTCTGATGCTGCGGGACGGCGATGTGTGGCTGAAAAGCCATTTCGGCAGCGGCTTTCTGCTGAATAATCTGGTGGTGCTGGCGGTGGTATACGCCGCCACCGCGCTGCCCTTTACCATCTACCTGCTGTCGGGCTACTTTGCCACCCTGCCCCACGATTTTGAGGAGGCCGCCTATATCGACGGTGCAAGCTATTTTTCCACCATGACCCGCATCATCTTCCCCATGGCAAAGCCCTCCATCATCACCATCATCCTGTTCAACTTCCTGTCCTTCTGGAATGAGTACATCATTTCCATGACGCTGATGAGCTCCACCAGCGCGCCCCGCACCCTTCCGGTGGGCCTGTTGAATCTGATGCAGGCCCAGCAGAGCGCGGCCCAGTACGGCACCATGTATGCCGGTCTGGTGCTGGTGATGCTGCCCACCCTGATCCTGTACATCTGCGTGCAGAAGCAGCTGACACAGGGTATGACCGTGGGCGGTCTGAAAGGGTAAGGTGACAAACGATGAAAGCATTCTGGAAAAATCATCCCGCCCTGCGCATGGCGCTGATGCTGGTGCTGTTTGTGCTGTCCATCGCACTGGTGACAGCAGGCTGGAAAATGACCGGGCAGCTGGCTGGTCTTGGCATCATGCTTTTGGGGGTGGCGCTGCTGCTGGCTGTGCTGGCGCTCTATAACGCCCCCTATCGGGATTGAGGATAAGAGAGAGGTAAAGGAGAATTCCCATGGAAGAAAATAGAATGACCGGGCGCGTAACGATCCCGACCGATCTGGACGTGGTGCCCGAAACGCTGGAGATCCTGAAAAAGTGGGGCGCGGATGCCATCCGTGACTGCGACGGCACCGACTTTCCGCAGGAGCTGAAGGATGCAGACGCAAAGATCTACTCCACCTACTATACCACCCGCAAGGACAACGCATGGGCAAAGGCAAACCCGGACGAGGTGCAGCAGTGCTACATCATGACCGGCTTCTACACCGCCCCCGGCGACACCGTGACCATCCCGCTGATGAAGGGCATCAGCCCGGAGCTGATGCAGGTGAACACCAACGACGACATCACCCGCTGGTGGGAGGTCATGGACCGAACCACCGGTCAGCCGGTGCCACCGGAGCTGTGGAGCTACGCCGACGGCAGCGTTACCGTGCAGGCCGTGCCGTTCCACGAGTACACCGTCAGCTTTCTGGCCTACCTGATCTGGGACCCGGTGCACATGTACAATGCCACCACCAACGGCTGGACCAACTTTGAGCACCAGATCACCTTTGACGTGCGCCAGCCCAAGACCCACAAGTATTCCATGGAGCGCCTGCGCAAGTTCATTGCGGAGCACCCCTATGTCAACGTGATCCGCTACACCACCTTCTTCCACCAGTTCACCCTCATCTTCGATGAGCTGAAGCGGGAGAAGTTTGTGGACTGGTACGGCTATTCCGCCTCGGTCAGCCCCTATATCCTGAATCAGTTCGAGCAGGAGGTGGGCTACAAGTTCCGCCCGGAGTACATCATCGATCAGGGCTACTACAACAACCAGTACCGGGTGCCCAGCAAGGAATTCCGGGATTTTCAGGCATTCCAGCGCCGCGAGGTGGCAAAGCTTGCCAAGGAGATGGTGGACATCACCCACGAGTGCGGCTGCGAGGCCATGATGTTCCTGGGTGACCACTGGATCGGCACCGAGCCCTTTATGCCGGAGTTCAAGACCATCGGTCTGGATGCCGTGGTGGGCAGTGTGGGCAACGGCTCTACCCTGCGCCTGATCTCGGACATCGAGGGCGTAAAGTACACCGAGGGCCGCTTCCTGCCCTATTTCTTCCCGGACACCTTCCACGAGGGCGGCGACCCGGTGCGGGAGGCCAAGGAAAACTGGGTCACGGCCCGCCGCGCCATCCTGCGCAAGCCCATTGACCGCATCGGTTACGGCGGCTATCTGAAGCTGGCCCTGCAGTTCCCGGAGTTCGTGGACTATGTGGAGAGTGTCTGCAGCGAGTTCCGCGAGCTGTATGAGAACATCAAGGGTACTACCCCCTACTGCGTCAAGCGGGTGGCCGTGCTGAACTGCTGGGGCAAGATGCGGGCCTGGGGCTGCCACATGGTGCACCACGCCCTTTACTACAAGCAGAATTACAGCTATTCCGGGGTCATCGAAATGCTGTCCGGCGCGCCCTTTGACGTGAAGTTCATCAGCTTTGAGGACATCAAGAAGGATCCCGCCCTGCTGGACAGCCTCGATGTCATCATCAATGTGGGCGATGCTGACACCGCCCACACCGGCGGCATCTGGTGGGAGGACCCGGAGATCTCCTCCGCCATCCGGAAGTTCGTCTGGAACGGCGGCGGCCTCATCGGCGTGGGTGAGCCCTCCGGTCATGCCTATCAGGGCCACATTCTCCAGCTGGCCAGCGTGCTGGGCGTGGAAGAGGAAAACGGCTTCACCCTCAACTACGACAAGTACAATTGGGATGAGCACCCGGACCACTTCATTCTGCAGGATGCCGACCAGCCCATCGACTTTGGCGAGGGCAAGAAGAACATCTACGCCCTCGAGGGTACCGAGGTGCTGGTGCAGCGGAACCGGGAAGTGCAGATGGCGGCCCACGATTTCGGTAAGGGCCGCGCCGTGTACATCAGCGGTGTGCCCTACAGCTTTGCCAACAGCCGCACCCTTTACCGTGCCATCCTGTGGAGCGCCCACAGCGAGGAAGAGCTGCACACCTGGTTCAGCTCCAACTACAATGTGGAAGTGCACGCCTACGTGAAAAATGGCAAGTACTGCGTGGTGAACAACACCTACGAGCCGCAGGATACCACGGTCTACACCACCGATGGAAACCATTTCGACCTGCATCTGGAAGCCAACGAGATCAAGTGGTATGAGATCTGAGTTCTCCGTTTCATAAGCAAACACCCCTCTGCATTCCGAAAGGAGCGCAGAGGGGTGTTTGTGTATCCGGGCGGCTCAGCGGGGAGAGCCCAGACGGTATTTGAAATCGTGGTAGCCGAAGCGGGCCAGCGGCTGGGTGGTGCCGTTTTCATGCAGTACCCAGAGATCCGGCAGGGGCATCCCGTTGAAGGTGTTGTTCTTGCAGGTGGAATAGATGGCCATGTCGCCGAAGATGAGCCGGTCACCCTCGGTGAGGGGGGCGGCAAAGCTGTAATCGCCCACCACGTCCCCGGCAAGGCAGGTGGGGCCGCCCAGCCGGAAGGTGCAGGGCTTTTCCCCCGGCTCGCCCGCGTCCAGCAGGGGCGGGCGGTAGGGCATCTCGATGACATCCGGCGTGTGGCAGGCTGCGGACATGTCCAGAATGGCAAGATGTGTCTCGCCGTTCTGCAGGGTGTCCAGCACCGTGGTGATGAGGTAGCCTGCGTTCAGCGCCCAGGCCTCGCCCGGTTCCAGATACACCTGCACGCCGTACTTTTCCTGCGTCCCGGTGATGCACTTTTCCAGCGTGGCAAGGTCGTAATCCGGGCGGGTGATGTGGTGCCCCCCGCCAAAGTTGAGCCACTTCATCCGGGGCAGCAGGTCACCGAATTTCGCTTCCAGCGCAGGCAGGGTGGCCGCCAGCGCGTCGGAATCCTGCTCGCACAGGGTGTGGAAGTGCAGGCCGTCCAGCAGGTCGGGCAGGTCAGGGTGCTGCGCCGCAGCGGCGTCCCACTGGGCACGGGTGGTGCCCAGACGGCTGCCCGGGGCGCAGGGGTCATAGATCTCGTGGCCCTCCTGGGTGGAGTGCTCGGGGTTCACCCGCAGGCCCACGCTCTTGCCCGCCGCCTTTGCGGCCGGGCCGAACTTTGCCAGCTGGTGGGGCGAGTTGAACACGATGTGGTCAGCGTATTGCAGCAGCTCCTCGAACTGATCGGCCCGGTAGGCGGCGCAGAACACATGGTTCTCCTTCTCCGGCAGCTCCTCCCTGCCCAGGCGGCTCTCGTACAGGCCGCTGGCCTCGGTGCCCGCCAGATAGGGGGCCAGCACCGGGTAGAGGTCGTAGTTGGAAAAGGCCTTCTGGGCCAGCAGGATCCTGCAGCCTGTCCGCTGCTGCACGCCCAGCAGGATCTCGCCGTTGCGGCGCAGCCGGGTCTCATCCAGCAGGTAGCAGGGGGTGGGCAGGGCAGCCAGTGCAGCCTCAGAGAGGTTCGCCAGCCCCGCAAAGGGCGGGCGGGTGTCGGCCAGCCGCATCAGTCCACCAGAGCCGGGGCGTGGCTCTCGGAGCGGGGCAGGCCGTACTTGTCCAGAGCGTCCAGATACGGGTCCGGATCAAACTCTTCCACGGTGTGCACGCCCTTGGTGGTCCACTTGCCGGTGAGCAGCATCAGTGCGCCGCACATGGCCGGTACGCCGGTGGTGTA
>ENA-OWOE01001219-OWOE01001219.1-gut-metagenome-genome-assembly--contig:-NODE-1219-length-10088-cov-3.305963_pt1 | contig 10088 bp, 9 predicted proteins | sample MGYA00248254_ERZ651788 | MGnify/ENA primary metagenome ERZ651788 (study PRJEB26908, sample SAMEA4031709) | gut metagenome | biome: gut; feature: normal infant; material: stool | place: China | collected 2015... | reverse complement strand
TCCACACCCTTGTTAAAATATTGCTTTCATCTTTGAATATATATTGTTTTATAAATCTTAATTCGCTGTTAAATATTTAAATCCTGCCGTAAATCTGGTAATTCATTATACTATTCTGATATGGAAACTATACCTTTGTTTACACTTTTCTTCATTTTTTATACTTTATCAAGTTTTTCTTGCTTTTTGCTTTTTTGCAAAGTACAATTATCTCATCGAATAGTATCAAGGTACTTTTATCGTACTGTTTTCCAGTACTGCAGCTTCGAGAAGTCAAAGCTTTTAATTCGACTTTTTCTCTCCAGTACAATACCTTGTTGTTCTTCGTAATTATTAATTTATTTATGAGGGGGATTTATCATGAAATTTACTAAGAAAAAACTGGCTCTGGCCATAGGCGGTGCCCTTATAACCATGTCAGTTTTAGTCAGCGGCTGCGGTACAGGCAGCGACAAGAAAGCAGACACTATTAAAATAGGCGTTGTTGCTGAGCTGACAGGTAATAACGCTACTTACGGAACATCCATTACAAATGGAATCAAACTTGCCGTACAGCAGCTAAATGATACCGGTGGTCTGCTTGGCAAAAAAATTGAACTGGTCGTTGCCGATAATAAATCTGAACCTGCAGAAGCTGCTAATGCAATGAGTAAACTGGTCAATCAGGATAAAGCTCCCGTTGTTATGGGATTATTTGCCAGTTCCAGTGCCATAGCTGCCTCTAACGTAAGTGAAGCCGCTAAGGTTCCTTTTCTTGCAGTTGGAGCCACTAATCCAAAAGTAACCTTAGATGAAAAAACAGGTAAGGTAAAACCAAATACCTTCAGAGTTTGCTTCATCGATCCGTTTCAGGGTACTGTCGGTGCTAATTTTATTTTAAATGAACTGAAGCTCCAAAAAGCTGCTGTTTACATTGATAACAGCAGTGACTATGCCAAAGGTCTGGCGGCGTTCTTTAAAGAGAACTTTATCAAGAACGGCGGCACTGTTGTGGCTGAAGAATCCTATCTGCAAAAGGATACCGATTTTAAAGCTACTTTGACTAAAATCAAAGCTGCGGCTCCGGATATTCTGTATGTTCCCGGCTATTACCAGGAAGTTGGTATGATCGTTAAGCAGGGCCGTGAGATGGGTATCGAGATCCCCATGGCCGGCGGCGATGGCTGGGACAGCGCTAAACTGCCTGAAATAGCAGGTAAGGCGGCACTCAATAATACTTATTTCTCAAGCCTTTATTCTCCTGATGACGATTCTGCTTTGAATAAAGCGTTTGTCAGCGAGTATGAAAAGGCTTATAAAGTAAAACCAGACGTTTTTGCAGCGCTTGCTTATGACTCTGCTTTGCTGGTTGCCGAGGCAATCAAAAACGCAGGCGATACCGATCCTGTGAAAATCGCTCAGTCTATGGCCAAGATCAACGGTTTCCAGGGCGTATCAGGTACCGTAACCTTTGACGCGCAGCATAATCCGGTTAAAAGTGCTGTAATTATCGAACATAAAGACGGCGCTCAAACCTTCAGGACAAAAATCAATCCTTGATAAAAATCCACAATTAATTTTTGCAATGGTGCGGGCTGTGGTATTACCACAGCCTCATTGCGTTTAATCCACGAGATCAGGAGGACGGGAATTATGGACATGGGTTCCTTTATGCAACAATTTGTCCAACAGCTTATTAACGGCATTTCGTTGGGCAGTATTTATGCGCTGGTAGCATTGGGATACACGATGATCTATGGTATCATCAAGCTTATCAACTTCGCTCATGGCGATATTTACATGTTGGGTGCGTATTTCGGCTTTATAGCAACTACAATGTTTGGCTTTTCTTTTATTCCGGCTATACTCTTTTCTATGGCCTGTGCCGCATTAGCCGGTATTATTATTGAACGCGTGGCTTATAGGCCGATGCGTAATGCTCCAAGAATCGCAATCTTAATTACGGCAATCGGTGTATCTTTCTTTCTGGAATACAGTATGATCCTTATTGCAACGCCGCAGCCGCGTACGTTCCCGGCTGTGTTTGAAGCGACTATTTATCATTTTGGACCGTTGGTAGTAAACAGCCAACAGATCGTTATCCTGATCAGTGCGCTGATTTTGATGGCCGTACTGACTTACATTGTACAAAACACCAAAGCGGGCAAAGCGATGCGTGCAGTATCTTTTGATGCTGATGCCGCCCGTTTGATGGGTATTAATATTGACCGTGTTATTTCCATGACTTTTGCTTTAGGTTCTGCTTTGGCAGCAGCCGGCGGTGTTTTGGTAGGTATCTATTATAACTCTATCGATCCGCTGATGGGCATGGTGCCTGGTATCAAGGCTTTCGTTGCAGCAGTTCTCGGCGGTATTGGCATTATTCCTGGCGCTATGCTGGGAGGGATTATCCTGGGCGTTGTCGAGGCGATGGTCAGCGGTTTCTTTTCTTCAACCTTCCGCGATGCTGCGGCATTTGCTATCCTGATCCTTATTTTGCTCTATAAACCTGCCGGTATATTGGGCAAAAATGTACGTGAGAAAGTGTAGGTGAGAGCTATGAATGCATTGAGAAAAAAAGATTTGCTGACATTGGTAGCCTGCGCTGTACTTTTTGCTGTTATGCAGGGATTGATGATGGCAGAGATCATCGGCCCTTTCTGGGAACTGAATATCGTTCTGATTTGTATTAATATTATTCTTTCAGTCAGCTTGAACCTGATCAATGGTTACACAGGCCAGTTTTCTATCGGACATGCGGGCTTTTTGGCGGTTGGTGCTTATACCGGCGCTATCGTTACGGTCAAGCTTGGTTTTTCATATGAGCTGGCATTGATAGCGGGCACAGTTGCTGCCGGCTTTTTGGGATTTTTGATCGGTCTGCCGACATTACGTCTGAATGGCGATTATCTGGCGATCGCGACACTTGGTTTAGGTGAGATCATTCGTATCTGTATCCTGAATATCGATTATGTGGGCGGTGCTTCCGGACTGATGGGCATACCCCGTTTGACCAATTTCCCTTGGGTTTTCTGGATTATGATCTTCATCATTTTCTTTATTAAAAATTTCAAGAATTCAGCGCCGGGACGCTGTTGTCTGGCAATTCGCGAGAATGAGATCGCTGCTGATACTATGGGTATCGACACTACGAAATACAAAGTTATGGCGTTTACGCTGGGGGCTGCTTTTGCCGGCACTGCAGGCGTATTGTTCTCGCATTACTTTTATATTGCACATCCGGCATCCTTTACTTTCATGCGTTCTTTCGATATTCTGACCATGGTCGTTTTAGGCGGCCTGGGCTCGATGACAGGCGCTATTACCGGCGCTGTGCTGCTGACTTTTATTTCTGCTTATCTGGCAGAATATCCTGAATGGCGGATGATAATTTACTCGATTACTCTGATCGTACTGATGCTGCGCCGTCCGCAGGGACTGTTCGGTAATAAGGAGCTCAGCTTGAAAATGTTTCATTTAGGAGGTGGCAAAGATGGAAGCACTGCTGAAAGTAAATGATATTTCGATGGTTTTCGGCGGCTTGCGTGCTGTCTCCAACTTTTCCATGGAAATCAAAGCAGGTGAGCTGATTGGGCTGATCGGTCCCAACGGAGCCGGAAAAACTACGGCTTTTAATATGATTACCGGTGTTTATACACCTACTGAAGGCGAGATAATGTTCAACGGTACGCGAACCAGCGGTAAAAAATCGTATCAGGTAACGCAGCTGGGAATGGCGCGTACTTTCCAGAATATCAGACTTTTTTCCGAGCTTTCGGTTATCGACAATGTCAAAATTGCTTATAATATGCATGTCAAATATACTTTAGGCGAGGCGATTGCCCGGGTTGGCCGTTATTTCAGCGAAGAGGATGAAATTACCAAAAAAGCCCTGGAGCTTTTAAAAATCTTTAAGCTGGAAGATAAAGCTTATGAAACAGCAAAAAATCTTCCCTATGGTGAACAGAGACGGCTGGAGATTGCCCGCGCACTGGCCACGGAACCGAAGCTGCTGCTTTTGGATGAACCGGCTGCAGGTATGAATCCACAGGAAACTAAAGAGCTGATGGAAATGATCCGCTGGATCAGAGATAAATTCAGCTTGTCGATTTTGCTGATCGAACATGATATGGGGTTGGTTATGGGGGTCTGCGAGCGGATATATGTTCTGGAATATGGTTTTTGTATTGCCAGCGGCACGCCTGATGAAATCAAAAATAATAAACGCGTTATCGAAGCATACTTGGGCGAGGAGGTGTCCTGATGTTAAAGGTAGACAATATCGATGTATATTATGGTGCTATCCACGCTATCAAGGGCATCAGTATCGAGGTACCGAAAGGTGAGATCGTAACTCTGGTAGGGTCTAACGGCGCCGGCAAAAGCACAACGCTGCGGACTATTTCCGGGCTGATGAAACCGAAAAACGGCACGATATTGTTTGAAGATAAAAATATCGTCGGCGTACCGGCACATAAAATTGTGGGTATGGGCCTATGTCAGGTTCCGGAAGGAAGGCATGTTTTTGCAAATATGTCGGTCATGGAAAACCTGGAACTGGGTGCATACCTGCGTAATGATAAGGATGGTATTGCCCGCGATCTGGAAGACGTTTTTAAAAAATTTCCTAGACTGCTGGAACGTAAGGACCAGATTTCAGGAACGCTTTCCGGCGGTGAGCAGCAAATGCTGGCTATGGGACGGGCTTTGATGAGCAGGCCGAGACTTTTGCTGTTGGATGAACCCTCAATGGGTCTGGCACCATTGCTTGTTAAAGAAATTTTTAATATAATAAAAGAAATAAACGAGAGCGGTACAACGGTGCTTTTGGTAGAACAAAATGCCAATATGGCTTTATCAATTGCCGATAAAGCTTATGTATTGGAAACCGGCCGCATCGCTTTGGCAGGTACAGCACAGGAATTAGCCAGCAGTGAAGCTGTGCGTAAGGCTTATTTGGGCGGCTGATGCCGGAAAAGGAGCGTGTTTACAATGCTAGTTAAAGACTTTATGACACCTAACGTATTAACGATTTCAGAAGACAAAAGCATGCTGGAAGCTCGGGAACTGATGAAGAGCAGTGCTTTTCGCCGTATTCCGGTTGTAGATGATATCAAAAGAGTGATGGGCATTATCACTGATGGCGACGTTGGGCGCACTTCACCTTCTGATGCCAGTACTTTATCACGTTATGAAGCTAATTATCTGCTGTCACGTCTGAAGGTACGCGACGTAATGACCCGCGATGTGATTACTGTGCGTGATAACAGTGCAATTGAGGATGTCGCCTATATATTGTATAAACATAAGATCAACGCTCTGCCTGTTGTGAATGAAGATAACAGGCTGTGCGGCATTATTACGGACAGCGATATTTTCCGTGCTTTCGTTACCATCATGGGCATTGCTAAAAGCTGCACTCGTATCACGATCGATGTTACTGATAAGGTCGGCGTTATTGCCGATATCGGCGGTATGTTCCGCGATCAGGGCATCAATATCATTTCTGTTGTAACCAAGCGTAATGATGCAGATACTACGGAGCTGACTATTCGCGCTGACCTTTCGCAGCATGGTATGGATATTATTGAACAGATCCGTGAAGCCGGTTACGATGTAACGGATATCAGTACGGTGAAGGGTGTAGAATAAGCTATGTTGGACGCTAAGTTCAATGTCGGCGATGTAGTGCGGATGAAAAAAGCTCATCCCTGCGGGTCCTTTGAATGGGAAATTACCCGTACAGGAATGGATTTTGGTTTAAAATGTAGGGGCTGCGGTCATTTTGTAATGATTGCCAGGCCTAAGTTCATTAAAGCTGTAAAAGCTGTGGTTTCTGCGGCCGATCAGTAAAATAGCAAAAAGCTCTGCTGTAAGGCAGAGCTTTTTAATTAATAATATTGAAAGAGAGTGGCGCAAAATGCAGATTTCAGCTTTAGATCATTTAGTTTTGACAACGAGTAATTTTGAACGCTGCGTCTGGTTCTATCGTGATGTCCTGGGGATGGAATTGTTGTGCCAGGACGACCATTATGCATTTCGCTTCGGTATGCAGAAGATCAATGTTCATCGTTGTCCTGCGGAATTTTTGCCGGCGGCCGGAAATGTGGCTTACGGCAGTCTGGATATTTGTCTGCTGACGGTAACGGAACTGCCCATTGTTTATCAGGAGATGGCAAAGCATGGTATCGCGGTTGAAGTTGGCATCGTCGAGCGTAATGGTGCTTTAGGGAAAATGCAAAGCCTTTATGTGCGTGACCCTGATAACAATCTGGTCGAAATCAGCAGATATGAATGAAAACGGTTGAAAAACAAGCCCCCTGTTTCTGATGAAACGGAGGGCTTGTTTTTTTATAAAGGTTGAAGTGACGTTGCAGGGCAAAGAGTACAAGGCTCTGTTCCGGTGTGATAGTAACAGTTTCCGGAATTTGATGATTTTATTCCAGTTTACTTTTAAAGGTCCAGCCGGCAATACTTAGTGTTAAAACAGCTATTAAAGCCAGCGGTATCAAATTTATCAGCACATGATACATATCCATATTTTTCAGCAGTACGCCTTTGGCAATAACCAGAAAGAAACGCAGCGGATTAAGGTAAGTGAGGTATTGCAGTATGACCGGCATATTATCAATAGGCGAGATAAATCCTGATAACAATACGGCAGGCATCTGAAAGGTAAAGACACCTAAAATAGCCTGCTGCTGCGTTCTGCATAAGGATGAAATAAACAGACCGACACCGACTAAAGCTAAAAGAGCGACAAAGTCAGCTGCTAAAAAAACTGCAAGCGAACCAACCAAAGGAAAATCAAAAAAGTGTACTGAAATAGCAAGCATCACCATTGTCAGAAGCCAGGCTAAGAGCTGGGCCGGTACGGCTTTGCCGATGAGGATCTCGGTAGAAGACAGAGGGCTGACAATGAGCTGGTCAAAAGTACCGACTTCTTTTTCCCGGGCAATAGACAGTGATGTCAGTAAAAGCACGATGACCATCGAGAGCATAGCCATCAGGGAAACGAGTGAGTAATACTTATAATCAAGGTTGACATTGAACCAGTTTCTGGTGACTATTTCCAAGCGTGGCTCGCTGCCGGATAATTCTTTGGCATAGCTTTGGATGATCTGTGTAGCATAGCTGCCGATGATCGAAGCGGAATTGGTCTGCCTACCGTCTGTTATCAGCTGCACGCTGGCGCCGGTCTTGTTTTTTATAGATACGGCAAAATCAGGAGGTATTTCCAGAGCCAGGTTTGCTTTTTGGATATCAATGCTTTGTTTGAGCTGTTCAGGCGTGTCAACAACCGCTACAGAGTTGAACCAGGGCGAATTTGCAAAATGGCTGATCAGTTCGCGGGAATAGTAGCTGCGGCTGTTATCCAGCACTAACATATCAATATTTTTTACTTCCATTGTTACAGCGTTGGCGAAAACAATAAGCTGAATAATAGGCATGATGGTAACGATCATTCTGCTGCGGGGATCTTTCCAGATTGCTTTAAATTCTTTAATGATCAGCGTCAATAATCGTGTTGTCATTTTTCCAACCTCACTAACGTATTTTTATAAACTAAAAATAACAACACAAGGCACAGACAGCTTAAATAAACGGTGTTGATCAGAACTATATCACTGATAGTTCCTGCTAAAAACTCACTTTCAATAAACGACACAAAATAACGCTGCGGCAAAACAGCTGTTAAATATCTGAAAAAAGCAGGCATGGATGAAATCGGAAACATCAGCCCGGAAAGGAGCAGTGCCGGTAAAAAACCCATGACTAAAGAGATCTGGCAGGCCAGAAATTGATTTTTAAAAATCGTGGATACCAGTAAGCCGATGCCCATACAGGTCAGCAAAAACAGGCTGCCCACCAAAAATAGTATGATATAAGAACCGCGGAAGGGCAGATCAAAAACAGCGATGCATAAAAACACGTTAAACAAAAGCGAGCAGATGCCCAAAATATAGTAGGAAAAATATTTTCCGGCTACAAAATGCAATCTGCTGAGCCTGGTGCTTAACAAAGCTTCCATTGTACCCCGTTCCCATTCCCTGGCTACGACAAGCGCTGTTAAAAGGATACCGACCAGACTTAGGGTTACAGCCAGAGAACCGGGCAAAATAAAATAATGGCTGTCAAGCTTCTCGTTATACCAGATCCGCAGCTGTGGATCTATCAGACTTACCTGTTGCTTACTGTAGCCGGTCGTTTCCAGCCACTGATAAATAACGCCGCTGGCATAGCTTTGGACATAGTTGGCAGTGTTGGTTTCGCTGCCGTCGGTAATGACCAGGATCTGTGCGGTGCGGCCATTGTTAAGAGTGACAGTAAAATCGTTAGGAACGATCACGGCTCCCTGAAGTTTGGAATTGACGATATCGCTGTACATGGCGTCCTTGTCATCGTAGACCTTCGTTCTGATATACTGATTATTACTGAAAGACCTGGCCAGAGAAACTACTCTGGGGTTGGCGTCATCCAGCTTAAGGCCCAGATTGATATTGACGGAGTCGACATTGATGCCATACATATAAATTAAAGACAGCAGCGTCGGCAAGATAAAAGCAATCAAAATACTGCTGGGATCGCGAAAGATCTGCAGGAATTCTTTTTTGATAAAAGCCCATAAAATTCTCATAGCCGTCCGCTTTCTGCATCTTTGCGGTTAATAAGCGTAATAAAGGCTTCTTCCATCGTCGCAGCAGCAGCCTGCGCTTTTAAAGCTGCCGGAGTGCCGACGGCTATAGTTTCGCCCTGATAAAATAAACTGATGTTATCACAATATTCCGCTTCATCCATAAAATGAGTAGTAATCAAAATCGTGACGCCTTTTTTTGCCAGGGCGCGCAGATGACACCAAAATTCTTTGCGGGTGACCACGTCTACGCCGGAGGTGGCTTCGTCCAGAAATAAGATCGGCGGATTATGGATGAGCGCGCAGGCTAAAGATAAGCGCTGTTTGATGCCCAAAGGCAGTTTTTCTGACAGCTGGTCAAAATAGACAGTCAAACCAAAATAAGACGCGATGCTGCCGACACGTTCTTTGATTTTTGCCAGGGGAATACCGTAAATACCGGCGAAGAATTCCAGATTTTCGCGGACTGACATATTGCCGTATAATGAAAATTTCTGCGCCATATAGCCTAGATAGGAGCGGGCTAAAGTAGGATTTTTCCTGATATCTACCCCCATGATTTTTGCAGTACCGTCTGTTGGCCGGGCCAGGCCGCACATCATTTTAAAGGAGGTAGATTTGCCGGCACCATTAGGGCCCAGCAAACCAAAAATTTCACCTTTTCTGATGTGAAAGGTGTTATTTTTTACAGCGGCAAAGTTACCGTACATTTTTAAGAGGTTTAAAGCTTCCACGGGATATTCTACAGTGCTTTCCCGATAAATATAATGGGCTGCGATCTGTGATTCTTTTTCTTCATAGCCGCCCATCAGGCGGATAACTTCGCGTTCAAAATCAGCAGAAGTGGCAGCCAGTGTTTCTGGCGGACCATGAAAGATGACTTTTCCCTTATCGATAACTACGGTATTGTCAAAACTGTTAGCTTCGTCCAGATAAGCCGTAGACCAGATTACGGTGGTATCTTCTTTGATCGTCGCCCGTACCAGACGCATTAAATCGCGGCGTGAGATGGGATCTACACCAACAGAAGGCTCATCTAAGACCAGGAATTTAGGGTCTCCTAAAAGCGCGCAGGCTAAACCAAGCTTCTGCTTCATACCGCCGGATAAATTACCGGCCAGTCGTTTTTGAAAGGGCCGAAGACCGGTAAAGTCCAAAAGTTCGTCAAAATTTTTATCGACTGATTTCAAATCTGCATAGAATTCCAGGTTTTCACGTACGCTCAGGTCTTCGTACAGTCCAAATTTTTGCGGCATATAACCTATTTGAGCGATAAGTTCTTTTTTTTGCCGTGCCGGATCATAGCCAAGGGTCGTAACGGTTCCCGAATCGGCACACAAAAGCCCTATTATGATACGCAGAAGCGTGGTTTTACCCGCGGCATCGGCACCTACGATACCTGTCATTTGTCCTGTAGGTATGGTAAGCGTCAAATCGTCTATAGCAGTCGTATGTTCAAATTTTTTAGTAATAT
>ENA-OWOE01001217-OWOE01001217.1-gut-metagenome-genome-assembly--contig:-NODE-1217-length-10095-cov-4.166600_pt1 | contig 10095 bp, 6 predicted proteins | sample MGYA00248254_ERZ651788 | MGnify/ENA primary metagenome ERZ651788 (study PRJEB26908, sample SAMEA4031709) | gut metagenome | biome: gut; feature: normal infant; material: stool | place: China | collected 2015... | reverse complement strand
AGGAAAGGCCATTTCAGAAGCACAGTTATCCATTGTATGAATGGAAAGATCCCCTTCTCCGAGGTACAGGCAGGAACCGCTTTGCAATACGCTCCCTTCACGCCCTTCCCGGCAATGATTGATCTCCAGCACATTCTTATCAATGGTTCCGTCCCAATAACAACTCGTTGCTTCAAAATCATTGTAAATAAGCTGGATACCGGGATAAACCTGATAGACTGTCATAAGCCCCAGGCCATCCTCACAGTCCATTTTATAGACGGTGCAATATCCGTCATTATCTTTTGGAATAATCGCAGATAACCCCGTAGCATTGGTGATAGGGTTTTTGTTCATAGTATTCATTCCGTTATCTCGTATTTGTTCTTCCAGGATTCTCCTGGCGTCTTTTATTATATAGTTTTTTCTCATTTTATACCGCTCCAATCGGCAGGATGTGCAATCCAATCAGAAAGCAAATTCTATTATAGTGCAGCCCTGCCGAATGTGCAAATATACGAAAAAGCCGATGCCCTCCAAAACGGAAAACATCGGCTATATGCGGGATTTTATTTGCTGCAATATTCCTTTCCTACACAACCGGAACAACTGCCGCTACAACAAGAACCATTTTTGCGGTTCTTATGGATTTTTCGCACAGCCCATATTGCATAGAACACAATCCCGATAAGGATTATACCAGTAACAAGCATCTAAAACTCCTTTCTGACTGGAAACTCACAACTTATTAGCTTTGGGTCTCCGATCCTCTTTTCAAAATCCAAAGTCCAAATGCGACCACTGATAAAATGGCCGCTGAACGAAGCACTTTTCCAAACGTCATATTCATACCTCACAGCAAAAGTCCAACACGATAAACCACAAAAGTAACAGCCCAGGCCACAACCAACTGGAACAGGGCCGAGAACAGCATCCACCTTGTACTGCCGGATTCCTTGCGAATTGTAGCCAGGGCCGCTGCACAGGGAACGTAAAGCAGGCAGAAAATCATCAGGCAAAACGCATTGAGCTGTCCAAAACCGGCTGCACCCAGGATGCCGACCAATGTATCCATTCCCGCGCCGGAGTTGATATTGGGAATCCCAAACAGAACGGCACAACTGGACACCACAACCTCTTTTGCAGAGATGCCAGCAATCAGAGCAACCGCTATCTGCCAGAATCCCAGTCCAATCGGTGCAAAGATCGGTACAAGCCAATGGCCCAGGATAGACCCGAAGCTGTCTGCCATTTCCGTAGTATAGCCATGCGGCCCAAAGTTCAGGATCACCCACATAAGGATAGATGCTACAAAGATGGTAGTACCTGCTTTGGTAAGGTAGTCCTTTACCTTTTCCCATACATAGATTGCCACAGTTCTGGCGCTGGGGGCCTTATATTCCGGCAGCTCAATCAGCAGATAATTTTCCGATTTTCTCCGGTCAATCAAATGGATGATCGCCGCTGCCAGGATAGCGACCACCAGGCCGATCAGGTACATGGAATAGGCCACGAGCATGGCGCGTTCCTGAAAGAACATCTCGGCAAACAAGATGTAGATTGGCAGACGGGCGCTGCAACTCATAAAGGGCGTAATCAACATGACCTTAAAACGGTCACGCCGGTTTTCCAAAGACCGTGAAGCCATGATTGCCGGAACAGTGCAGCCAAATCCCAAAATCATGGGGATAAATGCCCGTCCGGAAAGTCCCAGCTTGCTCATAATCCCTTCCATGACATACGCAACACGGGCCATATATCCGCTGTCCTCCAGAAAAGCCAATGCCAGAAACAGAATGAAAATGTTCGGCAGGAAAGTCAGGATACCGCCCACACCGGCGATGATGCCGTCTACCAGCAGGGAGCGCAGCACTTCATTGACCCCGACAGCAATCAGTCCATCGCTTATCAATGCCGACAGGCTCTCAATTCCTAATTCCAAGAATCCTTTCAGCCAATCGCCAATGGTAAAGGTCAGGAAGAACACCGCCGCCATGACAACGAGGAAAATCGGGATGCTCCAAAACTTATGCGTCAATACACGGTCTGCCTTTTCCGTCAAAGCGTCTTGACGATCCTTATTGACCAGAACCTCCCTGATGATTTCCTCAATAAAATCATACTTCTCATTGATAATGTCGGATTCATAGTTCCGGTCGATCACATCCGGCATATTGACCGGATAACGTGCAGAGATTTCCTTATCCTGCTCCAGCAGCTTAATGGCGTGCCAGCGGTAATTGGACAGGTTCGGATATTTCCGCTTCAGCTCTGCCATGATAAGATCAATCTTGTCCTCAATAGCATCACTGTAAACCATTGCGTATTCTGAATGGTGGTCGTGCCGGTGTTTTGGAGTATATTTATGATGATGAATCAGACACTCCGGATCTTTACAGTCTTTATGGTGCGCGGCTGCATGAAGTAGCACATCCAGTCCTGTCCGTTTTCTGGCTGAAACTGGAATGACCGGGATGCCCAGCATTTCCGGCAGTCTGTGTGTGTCAATCTCCATGCCGCGCTTTTCCACAATGTCCATCATGTTCAGCGCCAGCACAACCGGCTTGCCCAGCTCCAAAAGCTGCAAAGTTAAGTATAGGTTTCGCTCCAGAGCGGAAGCGTCCGCAACATCAATAATCACATCGACTTCATCGCTTAGTATAAACTGTCTGGATACCTGTTCTTCCATTGTGTAGGAGGTCAGGCTGTAAGTGCCAGGAAGATCGACCAGTCGAATATTCAGATCATGGTCTTTAATGGCACCCTCTACTTTCTCAACGGTTACACCTGGCCAGTTTGCCACTTTCAGATTTGCACCGGTGTAAGCATTGAAAAGTGTTGTCTTTCCGCAGTTCGGATTTCCGATGAAGCCGATAGTCAAATTTTCTCTCATCGGAATTTACCCCACTAAAATATTCTTTGTGATATTGCGCCCAAGTGCAAAGCGTGTTCCCCTGACTTTCACAATCAGGACACCCCGACTTTTGCTGTTCAGAACAGCGATAGAGGTCCCACGGGTCATCCCAAGGGCCTCCAAACGCTTTTCTATATTGACAGGCAGATCAATATCCTCAACTTTATATTCATTTCCTATTTTTCCATCGCAAAGATACATGAACGCTCCCTCCTCACCGATTTACGGAAGAAGTCTCCGGCAGCTTGCCAAACTCATAAAGCATCATAGAAACGGTAATAACCACCAGAATTGCATCTGTCAGAGCAATCGCCAGCCATACGCCACGAATACCCATGCCGCCGATCATCGGAAGAACCACGCAGAGAGGAATAAACAGAATGATCTGGCGGAACAGCACCAGCCAAGTTGCCTTTTTCGCCTTGCCCAAAGACTGGAACAGGGTTACGGCAATCATAAAGCTGCCTTGCAGGACATAAGTGCTGAACATGATACGGAAGTTGGTTGCACCCGATGCCGCGATACCCGGCGTTGTCAGGAACATGGATAAAATCTTCTCTGGAAACAGCTCGGCAGGAATATAGAACACCAGCGACAGCAGCGTTGCAGCAGTAATAAAAACCCTGGTCAGCGTCTTTACCCGGTCATAGTCCTTTGCACCATAGTTTGTACCGGCGGCAGGCTGGAATCCCTGACTGATCCCCCACAGAGGAACGAAAGAGAAATTCCAGAAGCGGAGCGCCGCACCTAAAAGAAGCTGTGAAGTTTCCCCGCCATAGTTCGATGCCACACGATAGATCACTGTCTGCTGTACCAAGGTCAGAATCTGCATCAACAGAGCAGATACCCCGACAGAAAGAACCTGGGGAAGCAGTTCTCCGTCAATGCGGATGCGCCCAATCTTCACATGAGGACTTTTTTTCTTGAAATACCACAGCGTAATTGCAGCCTGGACAAACTGGGAGAAAATCGTTGCATAAGCAGACGCCTCAATGCCAATACCGTAGGGATTCAGGATACTGATAAAAATAGGGTCAAGAATGATATTCAAAATAGCGCCGCTGGCAATAATCGTCATTGCCTTTTTAAGCTGGCCTTCTCCGCGAATGACCATGTTTGCACTTTGAAAAAAGTTTACAAACAAGGAACCGGCAAAGATAATCCGTAGATATTTTTCCGCATAATTCAAAATGTTGTCGCTGGCTCCGGTCAGGGACAAAAGCTGGCGGGTGAACACCATGCCTACCACTGTATAGATAACGGACAGCAGAAGAACCATAGCAACCAGGTTGCCCATGATCTTCTTAATTGTGTTTTCATCCTTCTTGCCGATAGCGCGGGACAGTACCGATGCAGAACCCACGCCCAGCATGGCCGCTGAACCGGCATTGATAAGCGTCAAGGGATAGGATACCGATATGGCTCCCATCTGCACGTCACCGACCATCTGGCCGACAAAGATGGAATCCATCATGTTATAAAGCCCAACGACCACCATGCCAAGAACCGCAGGGATGCTAAGTTCAATCATCAGCGGCCAGGGGCTTTTTGTTAAGAGCTTTGTTCTTGTGTCAAGTGCCTGTTTCATCACTCTATTCCTCCTGGTCTATTTTAATTTCGAGGTATCCAGCAAAGCGCGCCAGTGACGTGCCTTGCTGGATTAGCCATATCTAACTAACCACTTAAAGTATATAAAATCCGGGCTTCTTTGTACGCTCCCAACCGCAGGATTTACAATCCAATCTGAAACGAATTTAGGAGCGGAAAGGACATAAGGCCCTTCCCGCTCCCGTTGTTACTGTATCATTTTTTCCAGTAATTTCAGGGCTTCTTCCAGTTTTGGATTTACAGCGTCCGTTTGCAGGGCCTCCCGGACGCAGCTTCGTATATGGGCTTGCAAAATCTGCTGATTGGCGCTTTTTAATAACGCCTGCGTAGCAAGAAGCTGATTGGAAATATCCACGCAATAGCGATTTTCCTCAACCATTTGCAGGATACCGTCTAACTGTCCTCTGGCGATTTTTAGCTTGTGAACAATATCGCCTTTCTTGGCCTTCATAAACGGCCCGTTACTGGATACTGACGAGCTGATAGCCAGCGTCCTCGATAGCAGCTTTCAGCACAGCATCCGGCACATCCTGGTCAAGCTGCACCTGGGCCGACTTACTCTCCAGGGAAACATCCACATCCTTGATGCCCTGGATGTCCCGCAGCGCCTTATCAACGTGTTTTACACACATTCCGCAAACCATTCCTTCGATGTTCAATACTTTTTCCATGTGAATTGCTCCTTTTCGTTCTTGTTTAATCGTTGTTTGTTCATGCATAGGGACTGAATCCCGTTCTGTATTGGCCTGATGCTTCGCCTTGAACCACCGCAGACGCAGGGCATTGGACACCACGAATACCGAACTGAAACTCATAGCAAAAGCGCCGATCATGGGGTTCAGCTTCCATGCAAAGGGAAGATAGAATACGCCTGCCGCCACCGGAATACCGATGATGTTGTAGATAAACGCCCAGAACAGATTTTGCTTGATGTTGCGGATAACCGCCTTACTAAGCTGGATTGCCGTGGACACATCCAGCAGATCGCTTTTCATCAAAACAATGTCCGCTGACTCAATCGCCACATCCGTTCCGGCCCCGATAGCGATACCAACATCCGCTCTGGCAAGGGCCGGAGCATCGTTGATACCGTCACCGACCATCGCCACCTTCTTACCGACGCTCTGCAAACGACGGATTTCCTTCTCCTTGTCCTGGGGGAATACCTCTGCCACAACACGATCCACGCCGACCTGACGCCGAATCGCTTCTGCGGTCTTTGCATTGTCGCCGGTCAGCATGACCACCTCAATGCCCATGCCGGTCAATTCCGCTATGGCCTGCTTGCTGGTGGGCTTAACTACATCCGCCACGGCAATGACACCAATAAGCTGACCGCCACGGGCAAAGAACAGAGGTGTTTTCCCGTCAACCGCCATTTCCTCGCCCAACTGAAGGAGTGCGCCGCCATTGATGCCATTTGCCGCCATCAGTCGGCGGTTTCCGGCAAGGCACGTTTCGTTTCCGATCTGACCCACAAGGCCCTGACCGGGAATCTGCTTGAAATCATCCACCGGGAGGAAGGAAAGTTGTGCTTTTTCGGCCTCTGCCACAATCGCGTCCGCCAGCGGATGCTCGGACAGCTTTTCCAGCGAAGCAGCGATTTGCAGCATCTCCTTTTGTGGAACACCCTCTTTGCAGAGCATATTTGTCACCACGGGCGTACCCTGGGTAATCGTGCCGGTCTTATCCAGCACAACCGTATCAATGTTATGGGCCGTTTCCAGGGCCTCCGCCGATTTAATCAGGATACCGTTGCTTGCGCCCTTGCCGGTTCCGACCATAATGGCCGTAGGCGTTGCAAGGCCCAGCGCACAGGGACAGGAAATGACCAGGACAGAAATGCCGATAGATAGGGCAAATTCAAAGCCATATCCCAACAGCAGCCAGACAATGACTGCAATCAGCGCGATGCTGATAACCACCGGAACAAACACGCCGCTGACCTTATCAGCCAGTTTCGCAATAGGGGCCTTGGAGCTGGTCGCTTCATCCACCAGACGGACGATCTGTGCCAGCGTGGTATCATCGCCCACCTTGGTGGCCTGCATCTTGAAATAGCCGGACTTACTTGTGGTCGCGCCGATCACTTTGTCCCCGATATGCTTCTCCACGGGGATGCTCTCGCCGGTCAGGGCAGATTCATCAACGGAGGAAAAGCCCTCGATGACAATACCATCCACCGGCACAGACTCACCGGCCTTGACAATCAGGGTTTCGCCCAACTGCACTTCTTCCACAGGCACCTGAAGCTCTTTTCCATCCCGCTCCACGGTAGCTGTTTTGGGAGCCAGATTCATCAGCTTTGTAATTGCATCCGAAGTCTTACCCTTTGCGCGGGCCTCCAGGGTTTTGCCCAAGGTGATAAGGGTCAGAATCATGCCTGCGGATTCAAAATACAAATCCATCATAAAGCTGTGAACCGTAGCCATATCCCCATGACCGAATCCGATGCCGATTTTGTAAATGGCGTAAATGCCATAAACGATTGCGGCGCTGGAGCCTATCGCAATCAGCGAATCCATGTTAGGCGAGCCGTGGAACAGGGTCTTGAAGCCCATCCGGTAATATTTGAAGTTGATGAACACCACCGGGATCAGCAGCAGGAATTGGGTAAATGCAAAGCTGATTGCATTTTCCATCCCCAGCAAGGAGCTGGGGAGCGGCCACCCCATCATGTGACCCATAGAAATATAAAACAGTGGGATCGTAAAAAGGGCAGAAAGCAGCAGCCGCTGTTTCATCTGCTTGTATTCTACCTGCGCCGTACTGACCTCCGGTTTTGCTGCCGGTGTGGTCGTGCGGCTCTTGTTTTGTGCGGAGGCTTTGGGAATCGCGCCATAACCGGCCTTTTCAACGGCCTGGACGATTCCCGCCGTATCCAAAACGGATTCATCATAAGAAGCAACCATGCTGTTTTTTAACAGGTTGACGGACACTTCTTTGATGCCAGGTAGCTTTGCCACGCTCTTTTCCACTCTGGTAGAGCAGGCCGAGCAAGTCATACCCGTAATGTCAAATTGCTCCTTTTGCAAAATCATCCCTTCTTTCTTATAAAGATTTGTGCGAGTACCCCTCCCCCGTAGGGAACTAAATACCGTTATGAAAAGGGGCGTTTGGCATCTTGGGGGAAAGATGCTAAAGCCCCGAACATAAAGTTTACGCACAAGGTCTTTGACCGTTTTTCATTATACTTATCCTGCTTCTCCTTTGTCTGCTCCAAAGTGGAGCTTTTTTTATCCAAAGAGAAATGAGGTTTTTTGCTGGAAATCCAATCGGCAGGTTCTCCAATCCAAAGGGCAGAACCGCTCCCAAATCCATTGACTTTGAGGGTTTTCGTGAATATACTGGCAGCATGAACGATTAAACAATCTTTTAATTGTTCAGCCATATCAAGCCAACCAAATACCAAAATGAAAGGGGGCTTTCTCAATGAAAAAGACCATTAAACTGCTTGACCTGGACTGCGGCCATTGTGCTGACAAAATCCAGAACGCCGTGAAGAAGATTGATGGTGTGACCAGCGTATCCGTCAACTTCCTGGGTCAGAAGATGGTTCTGGAAGCGCCGGACGATCAGTTTGACGCTGTTCTGGCCGAAGCAAAGACGCTGATTAAGCAGATCGAGCCGGACGTGACTGTTAAGGCGTAATGAAAAGCTGGACACCGGCTGCCACAAGGTAGCCGGTGTTTTTCATCAATAGACAGAAAAAGCGTGACACGCTTTATGCTGCAACGAAAGGAGAATACACTATGACACGAAAACAAAGGCACTTGCTCACACGCATTATCGTGGCGGCGGTGCTGTTTCTTGCAGGCAGCTTGCTCCATCTCCCTGAATTGGCGGAGATGGCGGTCTTTCTCGTCTGCTATGTGGTTGTCGGCTGGGATATTGTCTGGAAGGCAATCACGAACATTCTGCATGGACAGGTGTTTGACGAAAATTTCCTGATGACGATTGCCACTATCGGCGCACTCATTTTGGGCGAACATTCCGAGGGTGTCGCCGTTATGCTGTTTTACCAGGTGGGCGAATGGTTCCAGTCCTATGCGGTGTCCAAGTCCAGAAAATCTATCGCAAGCCTGATGGACATTCGCCCGGACTATGCTAACATCGAAAGGGACGGAAAACTGGTTCAGGTTGACCCGGACGAGGTTCAGATCGGAGAAACCATTGTTGTGAAACCGGGAGAGCGCATCCCGCTGGACGGTACGATTCTCAAAGGCTTCTCCACCCTGGACACTTCGGCCCTGACCGGAGAATCCATGCCCCGCGAGGTGGAGCCGGGAATGGAGGTCATCAGCGGCTGTATCAACCAGACCGGCATCCTGAACATTCAGACCACAAAAGAATTTGGGGAATCCACCGTAGCCAAAATCCTTGACCTTGTGGAAAACGCAAGCGATAAGAAGGGCCGTATTGAGAATTTCATCACACGCTTTGCCAGGTATTATACCCCGGTAGTGGTATTTGCTGCTCTGGCGCTGGCAATCCTGCCGCCGCTGATTACCCAGCAGCCATTCAGCACCTGGATTTACCGGGCCTTGACCTTCCTGGTGATTTCCTGCCCCTGTGCGCTGGTCATCTCCATTCCGCTTAGTTTCTTCGGAGGCATCGGCGGCGCGTCCAAGATCGGCGTTCTGGTAAAGGGCAGCAACTATCTGGAGGCCCTGGCAAATACCGAGGTCGTGGTCTTTGATAAGACCGGCACACTGACAAAAGGCTCCTTTGCGGTCAGCGAGATCCACCCTGTCGGCATGAAGGAAGCGCAGCTTTTGGAGCTGGCCGCATACGCTGAGGACTACTCCAACCACCCGATTTCTCTTTCTATTAAAAACGCCTATGGACAGAAAATCGACAACAGCCGAGTTTCCGATGTCCAGGAAATTGCCGGTCACGGCGTGCAGGCCGTGATTGACGGGAAAACGATTCTGGCCGGAAACACCAAGCTGATGGAGAAAGCGCATATTAAGTACACGCCATCCTCAGCTGTCGGCACCGTGGTCTATCTGGCCTGTGACGGGAAATACGCTGGATGTATCATCATTGAGGACGAGATCAAGGCCGATGCTCCAGCCGCAATCAAGCTGCTGAAATCTGCCGGTATCCGCAAAACGGTCATGCTGACCGGCGATGCAGATGCCGTTGGAAAGAAAGTCGCAGGGCAGCTTCATCTGGATCAGGTTTATACTGAACTGCTGCCCGCTGATAAGGTTGACCGCGTGGAAAGCCTGCTGAAGCAGAAAAGCGAAAAAGCTATGTTGGCCTTTGTTGGGGATGGTATCAATGACGCTCCCGTACTGGCGCGGGCCGATGTCGGTATTGCTATGGGCGGATTGGGTTCCGATGCTGCCATTGAAGCTGCTGACGTTGTTCTTATGACGGATGAACCGTCCAAAATTGCCGCTGTTATGAAGATCGCCCGTAAGACGATCCGCATCGCAAATCAGAATATTGTGTTTGCCCTGGGCGTGAAATTCCTGGTTCTGATTTTAGGTGCGCTAGGCTATGCAAATATGTGGGCGGCGGTGTTCGCGGATGTAGGCGTTTCCATTATTGCGATTCTCAATGCCATCCGCGCCATGCGGGTCAAG
>ENA-OWOE01001215-OWOE01001215.1-gut-metagenome-genome-assembly--contig:-NODE-1215-length-10103-cov-5.197786_pt1 | contig 10103 bp, 7 predicted proteins | sample MGYA00248254_ERZ651788 | MGnify/ENA primary metagenome ERZ651788 (study PRJEB26908, sample SAMEA4031709) | gut metagenome | biome: gut; feature: normal infant; material: stool | place: China | collected 2015... | reverse complement strand
CGCAGATGCCGTGCCGCAGCTGCCGGAGCGGTGCTTAAGCCGCAAGGCGGGAATTGTGCGGTGTTGCCTTAACACATAAAAACAAGACACCGGGCCAATTACAGGTTCGGTGCCTTGTGGTATTTATGGTGTCAGGATGCCGATCAATCTGCCATCGGCTGATGGTCCGTGATGGTGTGCTCCTGCTGGTACTTGAGCGCAGCAGCGATAAAGCCCTTGAACAGGGGATGTGCGCGGTTGGGGCGGCTCTTGAATTCGGGGTGGAACTGTACGCCCACATGGAAATCACGGCCGGGCAGCTCAACAGCTTCCACCAGGCGGCCATCCGGGCTGGTACCGGAGATCACAAGGCCGTGGTTCTGCATCTCTGCACGGTAGTCGTTGTTGAACTCATAGCGGTGGCGGTGGCGTTCGTCAATTTCTTCTTTGCCATAGCACTCACGCAGCTTGGTGCCCTCGGCGGTAATGCAGGGGTACTTGCCCAGGCGCATGGTGCCGCCCTTCGGGATGTTCCCCTGCTGGTCCGGCATCAGAGCAATAACATTGTGCTCGCCGTCCGGCGTAAACTCGCTGGAGTTGGCATCGGCATAGCCCAGCACATCGCGGGCATATTCCATAACCATAATCTGCATACCCAAGCAGATGCCAAAATACGGGATGTTCTGTTCCCGTGCATAGCGGGCGGCCTGGATCATGCCCTCAATGCCGCGGTCGCCAAAGCCGCCGGGCAGGATGATGCCATCCACACCGGAAAGCTCTTCAGCGCAGCGCTCCTGATCCAGCAGGTTTTCGCTGTCCACCCAGTGGATCTCCACTTTGGACTCATTCTCAAAGCCGGCGTGATACAGGGACTCCATTACACTCAGGTATGCGTCATGCAGCTTGACATATTTGCCAACCAGGGCAATGGTGCAGGTCTTGCTGCGGGTGGCAATGCGGGAGATCAGCTCTTTCCACTCGGTCAGGTCGCTGGCCGGAGTTTCCAAGTGCAGCTGACGGCAAACAACGTTGGTCAGGCCGGCAGCTTCCAGCATCAGCGGGCACTCGTACAGGCTGGGCATGGTCAGGTTTTCAATCACGCAATCAGGGCGCACATTGCAGAACATGCTGATCTTGCGCTTGATATCGCTGCCAACACGGCCATCGGCACGCAGCACGATGACGTTGGGGGCGATGCCCATGCCCTGCAGTTCCTTGCAGGAATGCTGGGCGGGCTTGGATTTATATTCGTCCGAGCCGGAAATATAGGGCACCAGAACCACATGGATGTAGCAGCAGTTTTCCATGCCCTGCTCAATGCCAACCTGGCGGATGGCCTCCAGGAAAGGCTGGCTCTCAATATCACCGGTGGTACCGCCGATTTCAGTGATGACAACATCGGCTTCGGTGCTTTTGGCAAGATTGTAGATATAGCTCTTGATTTCGTTGGTAATGTGGGGAATGATCTGCACCGTCTGGCCCAAATAAGCGCCCTGGCGTTCCTTGTTCAGCACGTTCCAATAGACCTTGCCCGTCGTCAGGTTCGAGTACTTGTTCAGGTTTTCATCAATAAAGCGCTCATAATGACCCAGATCCAGGTCGGTTTCGGTTCCGTCATCCGTCACGAACACCTCGCCGTGCTGTAGCGGGCTCATGGTGCCGGGATCCACGTTGATATAAGGATCCAGCTTTTGAGAAGCCACCTTCAGGCCGCGGGTTTTCAGCAAACGGCCCAGGCTGGCTGCTGTGATGCCCTTGCCCAAGCCGGAGACCACGCCGCCAGTAACAAAAACGTACTTTGTCGCCATATATACCATCCTCTCCACAACTACCACAAATAAATGGACGCTTTATTATACATCACTTTTATTTCCAAAAGCAAGAGTCTTTTTTCCTGTTTGGTGCAAATTCTCTTGCGCACCATCGTACAATCCCCTATAATAAGTAAGATAGTATTTAAGATCATGTCATGTTGAGAAGGGAGCGTGCTTGTTTGCAAAAGCTCAAAAAAATTTTCAGCCGCCAGAACGGGTTGGTCCTGCTGCTGGTTCTGGTGGAATTTATGGTGTTGGCGCTGCGTTTTGTGGGGGATTTCCGCACAGGCGGCGTGATTGATATTACGCCGGACCTGATCATTCCCTACGCGGAGGAATGTACCAATGATGACCGCGGCGCCCGCGTGGAAAACTTTACCGGCCTGTTTGCCACCACCCGCTGGATCGACCTGCCGCGCGGCAGCTACCAGGTTTGCATCAACTATGTGAATGACGGCGAGGACGGCGAGGTCAGCTTTCTGGATGAGATCATGCCCACCGCGCAGTACGATGCCGCCAAGCTGCCCGCTGAGCGCACCCGCACGGTGTTCAGCCTGTGGATGCCCTACGGCTGTGAAACCGCACAGCTGCAGTTTACCGCGGACTGCGGCAAAAACCAGGTCATCTACATTACCGGCGCACAGATCGTACCCACCCACGCATGGGCGTATGTGCGGCTGCTGACGGGGCTTGTGTTCTGCGCCGTACTGGACTGGGTGATCCTGTTGCTGACCCGCCGGGTCAAATTTCCCATCCATACCCTGCGCGGGCGGTATATCGCCATGGCGCTGGTGGGCATCGGCGTGTTTGCCTGCCTGCCGCTGGGGCTCGGCTACCTGACGTACGGGCACGACCTTTCCATCCACCTTTCCCGCATTGAGGGGCTGAAAGCCGGGCTGCTGGCCGGGCAGTTCCCCGTGCGCATGGACCCGGCCATCATCAACGAAAAAGGCTATCCGTTCAGCCTGATGTACTCCGATGTGTTCCTGTACCCGGCTGCGGTGCTGCGCATTCTGGGTTTCAGCCTGCAAACCAGCTACAAAGTTTACGTTGCATCCATCACAGCGGCCACCGTGGGCATTACGTTTTATGCCCTGCGCAAAATGTTCCGCAGCGATTGTGCCGCGCTGCTTGGCACCGCGTTGTACACCCTTTCGTTCTACCGGCTGACCAACGTGTTTGTGCGCGCTGCAGTGGGCGAATATACCGCCATGGCGTTCCTGCCGCTGGTCGTGTACGGGCTGTGGCGGATTTATCGTCAATCCCCTGCCGATGGCAAAAAGGCCGAGCCCTGGTGCTGGCTGCCCTTTGCCCTGGGTTTTACCGGCTTGCTGCAGAGCCATCTGCTGACAACCGAACTTGCGGTGTTCTTTACCGCCGCCTTCTGCCTGCTGTATTTCAAAAAGACCTTCACCCGCCCGGTGCTGCCCGCTCTGTGCAAAGCCGCCGGGGCCGCCATTGTGTGGAACCTGTGGTTTATGGTGCCGCTGCTGCAATACATGGTGCAGGGGGTGTGCCGCATCAGCGGCAAGTATGATGCCGCCTACCTGTACGACAGCTCCGTTTACCTGGGCCAGATGTTTTTGATGTTCGGCCAAAGCAGCGGCGTGGCGGAGAGCATCCAGAGCGGCATTGCGGGCGAAATGCCGCAGACGCTGGGCCTGGCACTGGCCGCGGGTGCATTCTTCTTCCTGCTGGCTGTGCTGGACCCCGCTGTGCGCAAAAGCAGCCGCGATGCCGCGCGCATTGGCAGCCTGACACTGGGCTTTGGCCTGCTGGCCGCCTGGTGCGCCAGCGACCTTTGCCCCTGGTACGCGCTGTTCCGTTGCGAACCATTGCAGGCACTGAGCAAGACTCTGGGGAAGCTGCAGTTTGCCTGGCGGTTCTTCACCCCGGCCACCATGCTGCTGGTCGTGTGCGCCTGCTGTGCGGTGGTGCTGTACCGCAAAGTCCGGCCGGAAGCCGCCAAGGCAATGGCCGCCGCCCTGCTGGCGCTGACCATCATCCCCGCCGGGTACCTGATGTATGACAAATGCACCACCAGCGAAGCCGTTACCTACATGAGCCTTGCCGCGGTGGATGACCTGCCCGGTCAGGTGGGTGGCGGCGAATACCTGCCCACCGAGGACACCACCACCGATGACAGCGTCTGGGGCCGCCTGACCCCCGAAGCGGATGACGGCGTAGAGTTGACAGAGTACACCAAAAACGGCCTGACCATTCAGCTGGCGGCGCAGAACACCGGCGATACCGAAGCCTCCATCCGGCTGCCGCTATTCTACTACCCCGGCTACCATATGACCGCTGCGGACGGAGCCGCACTGACCCACAAGAACGGTTACCTGACCGTTACCCTGGCTCCCGGCTGGCAGGGCAGCGTACAGGTGCGCTGGACTGGAATGTGGTTCTGGCGCGCGGCGGACTGCATCAGCCTGCTGGGCATTGCAGCCACTGTTGTGCTGTACCGCAAAAGCCAAAAGAACGCAGCGCACGTTTAACTGTCTAAACTCTACCGGGCTTGTCGCCCCCCGAGCGGGGTTGGCGGCCCGGTTTATTTTATTAGGCCACATTGGGGGTTGGATGGCTCCATCCCCCAATACAAGCATTTTCCCTAAAACATCAAGGCAAATGCCAATCCGGTTTGTCATTTCTGCCAGTTGCTTTTTTTGCGTTTGGCCCGTATAATAAGCACATAAACAGCAAGGGCGCTGCGAACACAAATCCTGTTCGCAGTGCCTTTTGTTTTATAAAAAGTCCGACTTATTTGCGTGATGATACCACAGAGGAAAAGGAGTTCGGTAAGTATGGCAGCAACCGTTATGGAACTGTACGGCAGCAAAGTCTTCAACGAGCACGAAATGCGTGAGCGTCTGCCCAGCTCGACCTACAAGAGCCTGAAGGCAACCATTGAAAAGGGTCAGGCCCTTGACCTGGAAGTAGCCAATGTTGTGGCCAGCGTGATGAAGCGCTGGGCGATTGAACAGGGCGCTACCCATTACACCCACTGGTTCCAGCCCCTGACCGGCATCACCAGTGAAAAGCACGATGGTTTTGTCAGCCCCCAGCCGGACGGCACCGCCATCATGGAGTTTTCCGGCAAGGAGCTCATCAAAGGCGAACCAGATGCTTCCTCCTTCCCTTCCGGCGGCCTGCGCGCCACCTGTGAAGCCCGCGGCTACACCGCATGGGACCCCACCAGCTATGCTTTTGTAAAAGATGACGTGCTGTGCATCCCCACTGCATTCTGCTCTTACACCGGCGAAGCACTGGATAAAAAGACCCCGCTGCTGCGTTCCATGCAGGCCATCAGCGACCAGGCCTGCAAGGTACTGCACCTGTTCGGCAAGGATGTTGAGCGCGTTGCCACCACCGTTGGCCCGGAGCAGGAGTACTTCCTGATCCGCAAAGAGGATTACAACAAGCGCCTGGACCTGGTTCTGACCGGCCGCACCCTGTTTGGCTCTGCACCGTCCAAGGGCCAGGAACTGGAAGAGCACTACTTTGGTGTGATCCGCCCCATTGTCTCCGACTTTATGAAGGATCTGGACACCGAGCTGTGGAAGCTGGGCATCCCCGCCAAGACCAAGCACAACGAGGTTGCCCCCTGCCAGCATGAGCTCGCCCCCATTTACGATACCACCAACGTTGCCATCGACCACAACCTTCTGACCATGGAAATGATGAAGAAGATTGCCGATAAGCACGGCTTGGTCTGCCTGCAGCACGAAAAGCCGTTCGAGGGCGTTAACGGTTCCGGCAAGCACAACAACTGGTCCATCAGCACCAAGAGCGAAAACCTGCTGGATCCCGGCGATACCCCGATGGAAAACCTGCAGTTTATGGTCTTCCTGACCGCCGTTATCAAGGCAGTCGATGAATACGCTGACCTGTTGCGTACCTCTGTTGCCACCCCCGGCAATGACCACCGCCTGGGCGCTAACGAAGCTCCCCCGGCCATCATCTCCATCTTTGTCGGCGAAGAGCTGGAAGCTGTTATCGATGCTGTCTGCACCGACAGCCCCTATGCCGGCCCTGTTAAGATGAAGATGGACCTTGGCGTTGATGTTCTGCCCAAGTTCAGCAAGGACACCACCGACCGTAACCGTACTTCTCCGTTCGCCTTTACCGGCAACAAGTTCGAGTTCCGTATGCCCGGTTCCGCTGAGAACCTGAGCGATGCCAACACCATCCTGAACACTGCTGTTGCCAAAGAGCTGAAGCAGTTTGTTGCCGATGTGGAGGGCGCTGCTGACTTTGAGTGCGCTGCCGCCGCCTGGGTCAAGAAGACCCTGAACGACCACCGCCGTGTGATCTTCAACGGCAACGGTTATTCCGAAGCCTGGGAAGCTGAGGCTGCCCGCCGTGGCCTGCCCAACCGCAAGTGCACCCCCGATGCCATGGTCGCCCTGAAGGAAGAGAAGAACATCTCCCTGATGGAAGAGTTCGGCGTTCTGACCAAGACCGAAATGCTGAGCCGTTACGAAGTTGAGATGGAGCACTACTCCAAGATTATCAACATCGAAGCCCGCACCATGCTCAAGATCGCATCCAAGCAGCTGATTCCTGCCGCCACCAGCTATATGGGCGAAGTTGCCAGCACCGCCGCAGCCAAGACCGCTGCTGTGGAAGGCATCTCCACCAAGTCCGAAGCAAAGCTGTTGACTGCACTTTCCAAATACACTGACGAGATGTCTGATGCAACCGACGCTCTGAAGGCTGTGACCGATAAGGTCAGCGCCCTGGACGATGAGACCGCTAAGGCTCATGCTTTCCATGATGAGGTTCTGCCCGCCATGGATACCCTGCGCGCCGCCGCTGACGCTGCTGAAGAGCTTGTCGATGAGGATTACTGGCCGCTGCCGTGCTACAGCCGTATGCTGTTTTACACTGAGTAAGCAGTGACCCAAAAAGCCCCCGGCAGCAAGGGTTTGTGCTTTGCACAAAATGCCGGGCGCGGCTTTTTAACACGCCATTCTCCTTTTCCTATTTCTTACACCAGCTCGAAAGGCCCGCCGCGAGGTGGGCCTTTCGAGTTTAGGTAGGAGTCAGCTGAAAGTTAGGAGGGAGGAGTTAGGAGTTTATTGGGTTCAATGCTGAATAAACTCCCGGCACTCGTCCCGCCCTATCGACCATACCGGAACTTTGCTCCATATGCTATAATGGGATTAACCAAAAGGCAACGGGCGCACATTGTGCGCCCTACGGAATTTCTAATTGCTAATTCCTAATTGCATCAACTCCTCACTCCTACCTCCTAACTACTCTCCCCTCTCTGCCAACTATGTAGCTCAAACATTGGAGGATTCCACTATGAAGCATACTGCACAGGATATCCTGAACTATGTCGAAGATAACGACGTAAAATTTGTACGTCTGGCGTTCTGCGATATTTTCGGCAATCAAAAAAACATCTCTGTCTTTGCCGGGGACCTTCCCTATGCCTTCGAGCAGGGCGTCTGCTTTGACGGCAGCTCCATTGCCGGGTTTATGAACACTGAGGAGAGCGACCTTGTGCTTTGGCCAGACCCGGACACAATGACCATTCTGCCCTGGCGCCCCACCGAGGGCCGTGTAATGCGCATGTACTGCGATATCACCCTGCCCAATGGCCGCCCCTTTGCCGGCAACAGCCGCGGGTACCTGCAATCGGTGGTCAAGCGCGCCAAGGCCATGGGCCTGCGCTGCGATGTGGGCTGCGAATGTGAGTTCTATCTGTTCCAGACCGACGAGCACGGCAACCCCACCCGCATCCCGATGGACCACGGCGGCTACTTTGACATTGCCCCTTTGGACAAGGCCGAGAACATCCGCCGCGAGATCTGCTTTGCCATGGAGGATATGGGCCTGCGCCCCCAGCACAGCCACCACGAAAGCGGCTTTGGCCAGAACGAAGTGGACTTTATGTATTCCACCGCGCTCAAATCGGCCGATAACCTGAACACCTTCAAAAGCACCGTCAAAGCTATTGCGGACCGCAACGGCCTGTTTGCCAGCTTTATGCCCAAGCCCATGCAGGATCAGGCCGGCAGCGGCATGCATGTGAATGTTTCCATCCACCGGGACGGCAAAAACCTGTTCCAAGGCGACATTGCCCCCGACAGCGAGGCCGGACATTTTATTGCCGGTATTCTGGCGCACGCACGGGAGCTGACCTGCTTCTGCAACCCGATCCCCAACTCTTACACACGGTTTGGCAGCTGCGAAGCCCCCAAGTATGTGAGCTGGAGCCGCCAGAACCGCAGCCAGCTGGTACGCCTGCCTTCTGCCACCGGCGAATTCTGCCGCCTGGAGCTGCGCAGCCCCGATCCCTCCTGCAACCCATATCTGGTCATTGGCCTGATCCTGGCCGCCGGGCTCGACGGCATTGAAAAAAAGATGCCGCTGCCCGCTCCGGTCAACCGCAATCTGTTCCACAAGAGCGCCGCCGAAGGGCTGGAAAGCCTGCCCGAAAGTCTGCGCGAAGCCATCACCATTGCCGCACAGAGTGACTTTATCGCCAAAGAGCTGCCTGTGCCGCTGATGAACAAATACTTTGAATACCAGACCCAGTTGTGCCATGGTTACGAAAGTGCCCCCGACCCCCAGGCATGGGAGCGTGAAAACTGCTTTTTGAAGATTTGATGTTTCCCAAAGCAGGGCAGATTTTGTAATTTAACAGATGGGCGGTGATGTGTTTGTGCCTTCAGCTTTGATTGCCTCTGCGGGGAACAACGCAAATGAATACCTGGCAAAGCATGTAGCGGAGCTGGGTTACCTGCGCCCCACCATTGTGGCCAGCGGCGGCGAAGCCCGCCGCCGCATGGGGGATATTGATTTCGAGGTCGTGATCATCAACACCCCCCTGCCGGACGAGTTTGGCCACGAACTTTCGACCTATGCGGTAGAAAAATCAAACGCCGGTGTCATTCTGCTTGCCAAGGCGGGCACCGCAGACCAGATTTCCGATAAATTGCAGCAGCACGGTGTGTTGGTGTTGGCAAAGCCCTTTACCGGGGTGCAGTTCCGCCAGGCCGTTCAGATGGCCGCCGCCTGCTGCCGCCGCCTGGATTATCTGCGGCAGGAAAACGACAAACTGCGGGATAAGATTGCCCAGATCCGGCTGGTGGACCGTGCCAAGTGCTATCTGATCGAGCACAAGGGCATGAGCGAAGCGGAAGCCCACCGCATGATTGAAAAGACCGCCATGGATACCCGCCGCGACCGTGCAGAGGTTGCCGCAGAGATCTTGGAAGAAGAGTAACGCAAATGCGGCAGGCGCAAAAACCTGCCGCATTTTTTCAGCCTATTTTCAGCTAATTGTGGTATACTGTATCTATAAATTGAAGAAAGCCGAAGGAGATTTGCCGGTGAATATCCTGATTGTAGCGGACGAACCCCGGCCAGACCGTGCAGGGGGATGCCGCCTCCCTGCATCGGTTGGCGGTGATCCTGCTGGATAATGCCATCAAGTACGCGGGCACCGGCGGCGCCGTGACCCTGCGGCTGGCCGCAGCGGGCAGTCAGGCGGTTTTGACGGTGCACAACACCGGCACGCCCATCCCACCGGACCGGCTGCCCCATATTTTTGAGCGCTTTTACCGCGCGGACCCATCCCACACCGGCAGCGGAACCGGGCTCTGGAGCTGGCGATTGCACAAAGCATCTGCCAGGCACACCACGCCGCCATCCAGGCGGAATCCGGGCAGGATGGCACGACATTCCGGGTAGAAATCAGGAAAGAGCAAGGTGAACACCATGGAAATTGAACGCAAATGGATGGTGCAGGGCTGGCCCCAGGGGCTTCCCCTGCTGGAAACTTACCGCATGGACCAAGGGTACATCAGCGTGCGCCCCACAGTGCGCATCCGGCGCGAAGCATTGCAGGGCGGCCGCACCGCGCTGGTGCTCTGCTTTAAGGGCGCACCGGACAAAACCGGCCTGATGCGGGAAGAGATTGAAACCGAGATCACGCCGGAGCTGTTTGAAAAGCTGGAACGCCTGATCGGCAAACCGCTGATTGCCAAGGAGCGCCGCACCTATGCCCTGAAGAACGGCCTGAAGCTGGAAGTGAACGATGTGGACGCCGGGCTGCCCAGCCATTTTATGTATGCCGAAGTGGAATACCCCGATGAACCCACCGCACGCGCCTGGACCCCCGCCGACGATGCCCTGACCCATTATCTCTCCAATGAATGCACCGGCCAGCCGGGAGCAAGCATGGGAGAGTACTGGACCGAGACGAGAAAATAAGTTAGGGCAACACCGCACAATTCTAAGTGCCGATACGGCGAGCGAGGTGCGGCAGATGCTAAGCCAAAAGCGCAGATAATA
>ENA-OWOE01001214-OWOE01001214.1-gut-metagenome-genome-assembly--contig:-NODE-1214-length-10103-cov-8.067125_pt1 | contig 10103 bp, 8 predicted proteins | sample MGYA00248254_ERZ651788 | MGnify/ENA primary metagenome ERZ651788 (study PRJEB26908, sample SAMEA4031709) | gut metagenome | biome: gut; feature: normal infant; material: stool | place: China | collected 2015... | reverse complement strand
CAGAAGTTAAGCTCACTTGTGCCGAAGATAGTTCGCTGGAAACGGCGCGTGAAAATAGGTAGTCGCCGACTTGAACAGAAAGCTCTGAGAGAAATCTCAGGGCTTTTTTGTTGCACAAAAATATGGAGCGGATTTTGGTCGAAATGATAACAGGACAGGACTTGACAAAAATACTACTATGCAATACAATATAGATAAGCTACTATGTATTACATAATAGGCAAAAGGAGGTATCCAGTGGAAAATAACACACAATTGCTCAAGGGCGTTTTGGAATTCTGTGTTCTGAAATTCATTAGCAGAGAGCCGACCTATGGCTATGAGATCGTGATGCATCTAAAACAGGTCGGGTTTTCTGACTTGAGTGAAAGCACGCTTTATCCGCTGCTGCTGCGGCTGGAGCAGCAAGGAAAGGTTACAGTAGAACGCAGACCTTCCCCTAAGGGGCCGAGCCGGAAATATTATATTGTAACTGAAGAAGGTCGAAAGGCACTTCTTGAGTTTCGGCAGGATTGGTATCAGCTCTGCCAGCTGGTGGAGAAAATTTTTAAGGAGGAGCCATATGAATAAGTATTTTGCGTTGCGAAAGGCAAATCGGATGCGTACAAAGCTGCTGAACGAAAAAAGCCAGGAGCAGCTGAAAGAAGTGATCCGGTATCTTCGCCGGGTCAGCTGGGATTTCTGCGGCATTGAACTTGTGTGCAGCGATCTGCTTGATATTTCCATCCAAGCCAATGCAGAAAATCAGGAACTGTTCGATTCGATTTCGGATGCAAAAACCTTTGTAGAGGAGGTCAAGCCATGTTTGAAAACACTGAGAGCTGCGGATTACTTCTGGTTTGTTGCACCGCTGTATTTCTTCTTTGAGTGGGGCGTGGAAGGGCTGCTGCTTTACCCGGTAATTGGTGATTGGGTTTTTGAACTTTCTGTAGGCTATCTGATGCAGCTTGTTGTTGCAGTGACGGTTTTTTGCGCACTGTTCCGCCGGATGATGGAGCAGGTAGGCTTTCCGCCACGAGAGCATTGGCTGAAATATGCTACATGGCTGGTGCTTTATATCGTGACTCTGTATGGAACGGGCTGGTTCTTTACCCAGATCGCGGGTAAGATCGTACTGCTGCGGCTTCCGATCCTTAGCTATTCGATTTTTTGCCTGCTTCTGGGTGCAGGACTGTATGCAATACATTTTTGGAGATATGGAAAAGACCCGCGTCTGAGTGCTCGCATATAAAGTAAAAAGCGCCCCCGCTGCACTGTGCATAACGGTGCAGCGGGGGCGCATACTTTATTGGGTGGTGTACCGGTTACGATACGAGCTTCTGCTTAGCCCTTGCCTGCGCAGCCGAACAGCTCGATCTTCTCCTTGCACTTGGCCTCGATGGCCTTTGCGCCGGGAGCCAGCAGCTTGCGGGGGTCGAAGCCCTTGCCCTGCTGATCCTTGCCCTCTTCGATGTACTTGCGGGTGGCCTCAGCAAACACCAGCTGGCACTCGGTGTTGATGTTGATCTTGGAAACGCCCAGGCTGATTGCCTTTGCGATCATCTCGTCGGGGATGCCGGTGCCGCCGTGCAGGACCAGAGGGATGTTATTGGTGGCCTTGTGGATGCGGTCCAGAGCCTCGAAGTCCAGACCCTTCCAGTTTGCCGGGTAGACACCATGGATGTTGCCGATGCCGGCAGCCAGGAAGTCAATGCCCAGAGCGGTGATCTTTGCGCACTCCTCGGGGTCTGCGATCTCGCCGGCACCCACAACGCCGTCCTCGACACCGCCGATGGAACCGACCTCGGCCTCGATGCTCAGGCCCTTAGCGTGTGCCAGAGCAACCAGCTCCTTGGTCTTTTCCACATTCTCCTCGATGGAGTAGTGGCTGCCATCGAACATGATGGAAGAGAAGCCGGCCTCGATGCAGGCCTTGCAGCCCTCATAGGTGCCGTGATCCAGATGCAGGGCAACAGGAACGGTGATGCCCATGGAATCGACCATTGCGCTGACCATGGCAGCGACGGTCTTGAAACCGGTCATGTACTTGCCGGCACCCTCGGAAACACCCAGAATCACAGGGCTCTTCATTTCCTCGCAGGCGGTCAGAACGGACTTGGTCCACTCCAGATTGTTGATGTTGAACTGAGGCACACCGTAGTGGCCATCACGTGCTTTGATCAGCATTTCGGTTGCATTTACCAACATTATTCATTACCTCCACAAAATCATTGGGGTCTTGCTCGTTTCATATCCGCTTTGTGCACGGTTTAACGAACCTACAGAATTAGTATACCCCAAACAGCGGCCAAAATCAATCCAAACCGGTGTTTTTCCTGTAACAATGCGGGGATTCTGTTTCTGGCAGGGTGCAGGGGGTTACTGCCAGAAGCGCGTATATTCGATAGAATGCAACAAATTTCCATATAATGTGCAATAAGCGGCCGAAAGACAGAAAGCTTGATGAAGGACGGATTTTCAACACAGATCCACATTCGTCAAAATGATATTGGGCAATTTGGCAAAAGCGGACAGGATGCAGTTCAAAAAATTGTCATATTTCCGACTTGTATTCTACAAATTGTACGCAGGAAATCAAAAAAGGTCGAACCAAAAAGTGGAAAACCTTGTGGAAAGTGTGGAATTCCACAGGCAAAACAGGCTTTAAAGCTGGACTTTTGAACTTTCTCCACAGGGTTTTCAACATGTGGAAAAATAATCGCTCTTCTACGGATTGTATACCGCGTTTTTGTGGAAAACTTTTTTCTCCGGCAAAACAGAGGGATATCTACCCAGCAGCCGGGTAAAGCTGATGCAGGGCGGCAGAACATTTCTGCAAAAAAGCGGAAACGGTCTCCGGCACCACGAACAGAAAAACTTTTGCTGGACGCGGATAAAAAACGGTAATTTGCTGGCAAACAAGTTCGGCTTATGCTATACTTCAAGATGAGTTATCATCTTCAGACTATACCGGTGCGCGGCCCAGAGTGCGGCGCGCCTTTTGGAGGGTGTGCACAGCACCTTCCGGTGATACAACGGAAGGAGAAAATCATCATGGAAGAAAAGAACCAGCCGCGCCGTCCGCGCCGCAGCCCGGAAGAGCCGCTGCAGAAGAACGAGAGCCTTGTTTATGGCAAAAATCCGGTGACCGAACTGCTGAAAAGCGAAGCCGGGGTGGACACCCTGCTGCTGGCCGACAGCATGGAGCCGCGCATGGCCGGGTATTATACCGCGCTGGGCAAAGCGGCCGGGGCGGTCATCAAGCGTGTACCCGCCGGCAAGCTGCAAAAGCTGTGCGGTACCCAGGACCACCAGGGTGTGGCGGCCTGGGCTGCCCGCATCCAGTATGTTGGCGTGGAGGAACTTTTGCAGATCGCAAAAGACCGCGGCGAACAGCCGTTCCTCGTGCTGTGTGACGGTATTGAGGACCCCCACAACCTGGGCGCAATCCTGCGCAGCGCGCTGCTGTGCGGTGCCCACGGCGTGATCATCCCGCGGCGCGGCGGCGTTGGCGTGACCGGCACGGTCATGAAATCCAGCGCCGGGGCAGCTGCCCGCATCCCGGTGGCGCGGGTCGCTAACCTGCCGCAGGCCATCCGTGACCTGAAAAAGCAGAACATTTTTGTTTACTGTGCCGACCTGGGCGGTGCTCCGCTGGAAAAGACCGATCTTTCCGGCCCGGTGGCGCTGGTGCTGGGCAGCGAGGGCGCAGGCCCCGGCGCACTGGTGCGCAAACTGTGCGATGCCGCCGTTACGCTGGATATGGCCGGTGGCAAAACCGGTGTGGACAGTTATAACGTCAGCGTGGCCGCCGGTATTTTGATGTACAACATCATGCAGCGCCGCAAGTAACGGCTGCGCAAAAAAAGGAATCCCATACCAAAGGGGAGAACAACATGCCAAGCAAACGTACAAATGATTCCGTGGACCGCATTCTGGAAGAACTCAGCCATGAGCAGGCCGAACGCGGCATCCGGGATAGTGTAACAGACCGCCAGGTGGATGCCATCCTGCAAAGCCTGGGCCACGGCAGCATGGAGGAATCCTCCGGCGGCGGTTCGGCATTGGGGCCCATCCAGAAAGAGGACCTGCCGGATATCACGCTGGGCAAAGGCAATAATTTTAACACCGAGGACCGGTTTTCCACCGCTGTGCTGGACGACCTGCTGGGCGATCTGCCCAGTATGCGGGCTGCCAAAAAGAATAAACCCGGCCCCGCTGCCCCGGCCCGCCGGCCTGCTTCTGTGCCGGAGCCGCGCCGCATGCCGGAAGTTGAACCTAAAGTAGAAAAACAAAATAATATACAAACTGTACAACCGACTCAGCCGGTGCGCTCAGAACCTGTTCCGCAGCCTGCCCGCCCTGCCCCGGCACAAACTGCGCCCCAGCAGCCGGCCCCGCAGGTACAGCCGGAGACAAAACCGGCCCCGCAGCCGGAACCAAGACCGGCGGATGCAACATCAGGGGATACCACCCGCACCAGCATCATTAAAGCCTTTTTGGGCCGCATGGTGCCGGAAGCGGACAGCAAGTCCTTGGATGCAGGCAAAAAAGATTTTACCAACTTTTTTGGCACCAGCGTGGCCGTTGTTCCGGATGATATGAAGTCCGAGCAGGAGCGCCAGCAGACTCCCAAGAAAAAGGGCTTATTTGGCTTTGGATATGCTACCGATACCGGGGAGTTTGAGCCGATCAATGTTTCGGTCAGCGGCAGGGTAGAAAACCAGAGCACCCAGCAGCTGGAAGAACAACTGCCCCGGTTGCAGGATGTTTTGCCACAGGATGAACCGGACGAGATGGAGCTGCGCGAGCAAGAGCCGCCCCGCCACTACGCTGCAAAGAAAAAAGGCTTTTTTGCCAGCCTGTTCGGCGGCAAAAAGCACGATGTCTATGACGAGCTGGAATCCTATGACCCGTATGAGGGCGAGCCGGATACAGCCCCGGTAGAAAACTGGGAGGTTCCGGAACAGCCCCGGGAGGAGCCGGAAACAGAGGAAACGGGCGAGATGCCCCGCCTGACCGCTACCAACGCAGGGCTTTCCATCTCCGGGCGGCAGACTTCCCAGTTTGCCGCCACAGGCAAACCAATGCTTCCGAAGGATGAGCCGGCCCCGCAGCCGGAACCTCAGCCCAATGTTTACCGCAAAAATAAAAAGCGGGATACCGTGGAGTTCACCCCCCGCAAGGAGCGGGAACGCACCATGCCGTTCACTCGGCCTGCCCCCCGCCGCGAAGCGGAACCCGTGGGCGAGCCGGTCATGACCCCAAACGATACGGTGCAGCCGCAGCCCGCGCCTGCCCCGCAGGCGACCACCGGTTTTACCATGCAGCTGGGGGACGAGCCCGCACCGGAAAGCACCCAGTCGTTCCTGCATGAACTGAACGCAGCCCTGCCGCCGCGCCGCAAAAAGCCTGCGCCCAAAGCTGCCCCCGTGCAGGAAGAACCCGCCAGCGGCGATACCTTTGAGGAACTGCCGCAGGAGCTGGCCCAGACCCTGACCGGGCAAATCCGCCTGAGCGAGATTGCCGAAGGGGTGGAAGAGCAGCCGGAAGAACCGAAACAACCAGCAACGAAAAAAGAGGAAGAAAGCTTTGAGGAGCTGATCGGCCCCCTGGTGGATGAAAAGCCCAATACCGCGGAATTTGTGCGCGGCATTGAACAGTCCATCAACCTGGAAAAGATCAAATCGGATTCAAAGGCAAAAACAGAAAAGACCGATACTGATTATCAGGCGGCTGCCCAGTACCTGAGCGACCCCAACGCCGGGGCGGAGCCGGAAGCACCGGAACAAAAAAAGCCCGGCAAAGGCTTTAACATCCTCCGGTTTGCAGGCAAGCCGAAGGACGAAACCACCCCCGATGGCGAAGCGCCTTTTGCCGCACAGGCCGCCGTCCTGCACCGCCACGAATACGAAAGCACCGATGATGCCCCCGTGGTGCGCCATGACTTGGAACTGCGAGTGATGATCACCACCGGCACAGCAATCGCTGTGGGCGCTGCAGCCCTGATTATGATCGTTCTGGGCACTATGGCGGCCACCGGAGCCAATCTTGGCCCGCTGGATACCACAGCCAGCACCAAACCGCTGCTGGTGACCATGCTGATCCTGCTTGCTGTCAGCGCGACCCTGTGCTGGCAGACGATGCTGGGCGGCCTGGCCGGGCTGATCAGCATGCGCCGGGGCAATACCGCAGATACCATGCCCGCCATGGCCGCGGTGGCCTCCATCCTGCAATGTATCATGTTTTTGGCAAAGCCGGAATGGTATAACCCCGCAACCCTCTGCCTGATGACCGGCCCCGCAGCGCTGCTGCTGTGCGGCAACGCTGCAGGCAAGGCAATCGACGCCCACACCATCCGGGATAACTTTACCCTTGTCAGCGCCGGGATGGACCACGCTGTGGCATATCGGCTGAAAGATGCCGGGGTACTGCGCACCGTGACCGCCGGGCTGGCGGAACCGCGCCCCAATGTGCTGGTCAGCCGTCCCACCCGCCTGATGAAAGGCTTTTTGGCGGGCAGCGAATCCCGCCGCACATCGGATAAAAACCAGCAGCAGTTTGCCCGCATCCTGCTGGGCTGCGGCGTGGCTGCATTCCTGTTCACCCTGCTTTACCGCAAGGATGCCGGAACGGCGTTCACTGCGCTGGCCGGTGTACTCTGCCTGGGCGCGCCGCTGGCCGGTACGCTGATCTCCGCCATGCCCATGCGTTTGATGCAGCGCAGTGCCGCGCAGATCGGCGCGGTCATCCCCGGTTGGAAGGATATCCGACTGCTGGGCCGTGTGAACGTGCTGCAGGTCACGGCGCAGGATCTTTTCCCCAAAGGGTGCATTACTCTGCGCGGCATCAAGCCGGTGCGCAAAGAGGATATTGAGCTGGCCATCATCTACTCCGCTTCCATGCTGGCCGATGTGAATACCCCGCTGAAAGATATCTTCCTTGGCATGACGGGCGATAACCGCAAGCTGCTGTGCAAGGTGGAAAACCTGGAAACGCTGGACGGCCTGGGCTATGTGGGCTGGATCAACGGCGAGCGGGTCATGATCGGCTCCCGCCGGCTGATGGATACCTATGATATCCAGCTGCCCAGCATGGAATATGAACGCCGCCATACCGTGAACCAGCGCCGGGTCATCTACCTGGCGGTTTCCGGCAAGCTGTTCAGCATGTTCCAGGTGGCTTATCAGAGTGATCCCGATACCGCCGCCGTGCTGGATTCCCTGCGCCGCGCCGGACTTTCGCTCATTGTGGACTGCGATGACTTTAACTGCGATGAAGCGCTGCTGCAGACTGCTTATAACCTGCCGGTTGGTACCGTCAAGGTGCTGAGCGGCAAGGAACACAAGGCGCTGGAGCCCGCTGTGGCCTGGCTGCCGGAAAGCGAAGGCAGCATGCTGCACCTGGGCAGCTTTGCCAGCTTTGTCGGCGGCCTGGAAGCCGCTGCGGGTGCGGCAGAGGGGGAACACCGTTCTTCGATGGTGCTGTCGGCCTCGGTGCTCATCAGCTGCATTCTTGCCATGATCATGGCGCTGGCCGGCGGCCTGGCCGGGCTGCCGCTTCCGGCACTGGCCTTGTATCAGGTCGCTTGGGCGGTTCTGGCCATGATATTCCCCCTGATCCAGAGATATTAAGGGATATCTGAAAACAAAGAATTGGATTGAGTTTTCGGCTTTTCAGATATATCCCAAGCGTTTTTGCGGGAAAAATAAAGGCAACACCGCACAATTCCCGCCTTGCGGCTTAAGCACCGCTCCGGCAGCTGCGGCACGGCATCTGCGTTGCCAAAATGCTCGATAAGACATCCAGTATTATCTGCGCTTTTGGCTTGGCATCTGCCGCACCTCGCTCGCCGTATCGGCACTTAGAGTTATGCGGTATTGCCTAAAAACGGGAACGACATAAAAAGGAATGGTGCAACCATGTACCGCACAATTCAACATCAGATGAGCATTGATGACTACCTGCCGCCCTATGAAGGCGAGCTGGTACAGGAGAACCGCTGGGTGCGCCTGGCCCAGGCCATTGACTGGGATGCCATTGAACAGGAGTACAGCGGCCATTTTGCTGCTGGCGGCAAGGTGGCAATTCCGGCCCGCATGGCGTTCGGTGTGCTGGTGATTCGTGCAGCGTGCCGCACAACGGACAGCGAAACGGTGGAGATCGTGCGCGAAAGCCCCTACCTGCAATACTTTTTGGGCTTTGATTCCTTTACCTATGATGTGCCGTTTTCTTCCCGCAGCATGGAGCGGTTCCGTACCCGCATTTCCCCCGCCCGTGTGCGGGAAGCCGTAGCGCTGCTGCGCGGCTTTGAAACCAACAAGGGCAGTAAAAAATGAAAAAGGGCCGCATGGCTCCGGGCAGCTGCTCCGAAGCGTGCGGCCATGTTATGCCCTGCAACCCCAACCTTTGCAACAGATAGGAGAATTATGGAAATTATTGTTGATGCTTTTTTGGATGCACTGATCGACGGCGTAAAAATGCTGCCGTTTTTGTATCTGGCATATCTGCTGATCGAATGGCTGGAACGCAACCATGGCGAGCGAATTGAAAAAGCGCTGGCTGGCGGCGGCCACTGGGGCTTTGTGCCCGGCGCACTGCTGGGCTGCGTACCACAGTGCGGGTTTTCGGCGGTAGCGGCCAACTTTTATGCCAGCCGGGTCATTACCCCCGGCACGCTGCTGGCCGTGTTCCTGGCAACATCGGATGAAGCCATCCCCCTGCTGGCGGCGGAGCCTACCCTGTGGAACAAGCTGGGCCTGCTGCTGGTGCTCAAAATCGTGTTTGGCATTGCAGCCGGTTTGGTATTGGATGTTCCGCTGCGCCGCATCCTGCCCAAAGGGCTGTATGGCGGCTATGAGGGCCATGCCGATGAGGTGGACTGCCACGAAGAACACGAGGAACACAGCAGCATTTTCCTGGCGGCACTGCGTCACACGCTGGAAATTTTTGTGTTCATCTTGGTGTTCAGCTTTATCATTGGGCTGATCTTTGGCCTTGTCGGGGCAGATTCCGCCGCGGCATTCCTGGGCAGTCTGGGCATTTTCCAGCCCATGATGGCCGCGCTGATCGGTCTTGTACCCAACTGCGGTGCCAGCGTGCTGCTGGCTCAGCTGTATATGGGCGGGGCTATTACCTTTGGCAGCTTTTTTGCAGGGCTGTGCTCCGGCGCAGGTATCGGCCTGGCTGTGCTGTGGCGTGTCAACCCCAGCTGGAAACAGAACTTGTTCATGACAGGGCTGCTCTGGTTCTGCGGCACCTGCTGCGGTATTTTGCTGCAATGGGTGGTGTAAGAGCTGCCGGCGGCCATAACCCGTAAAATAATAAGTAGGGGACGATGCGGAAGCATCGTCCCGCCCGCCGGGCCTTGCCACGTTGCTACCCCCAAAACGTGGGAAGAACCCTGCCGTGCACGCAAAGGCTCTCCCTCCAAATACAAATTTACCCCCAAAACAAAAAACAAACGCCGCAGGGAGCATCACGCACTCCCTGCGGCGTTGTCATTTATATCGTCTCGCCTTCAGCCTCTGCAGCCGGTTTCTTCTTCCCAGTCGCCGAAATCTTCGGCTTTGGCGATGGTGGTAGGGTCCACCTTGCCGTCCTCCGTCAGCTTAACGGGTTCGGTTTTGTCCTGTACCGGGTTCACGTTCGGCACATCGTCACCGCTCTGGATGGGAATGGTAACGCCGTCATCTTCCTGCGCGGGTTCTTCCACCGGGGCAGCAGGCTCCGCTACAGGGGCCTGCTCAGCGGGGACGGGTTCCTCAATCGGTGCGGGCTGTTCCTCGTCGGCATTTTCTTCGGTTTCGTCCGCATCTTCGGTGCTTTCGGAAGCTTCGCTGTCGTCAAATGCGGAGTCATCCACAATATGTTCGCTCTCTTCGTCCTGAGCCAGATACTTGCTGACAACATAAACGCCAACACCGATGGCTGCGCCCAGCACAATGGGAATCAGATGAAATTTTGCCATAGTAATTTCTCCTTTCGTGCGCGGGCAACTGGCCCGGCAGCTGTTTGGGGCGGTTGTGCCTGGAACGATTGGCACAACCTTAAGGCAATACCGCATAATTCTAAGTGCCGATACGGCGAGCGAGGTGCGGCAGCTGCTAAGCCAAAAGCGCAGA
>ENA-OWOE01001212-OWOE01001212.1-gut-metagenome-genome-assembly--contig:-NODE-1212-length-10133-cov-10.029336_pt1 | contig 10133 bp, 15 predicted proteins | sample MGYA00248254_ERZ651788 | MGnify/ENA primary metagenome ERZ651788 (study PRJEB26908, sample SAMEA4031709) | gut metagenome | biome: gut; feature: normal infant; material: stool | place: China | collected... | reverse complement strand
CTGTTTTACAAATATTCCGAGGCACTGACTACGACAGCAGTGACGAAAGACCGTGTATTGGGGCATAATCCGGTGGCTGCGCTTTATACTGCGGATAGTTATTATTCGAAGTTAAAGAAGAGTGAAGAAGAGTAATATTTCTAATTTGGGCGTTTAAAGATACATAAAGATATGTTTCCCTTGCCGCTTTCGGTATTACAATCTGACCTTTGCTACCGATAGTAACTGTCCCCCATAAATGCTTACCTATCGGGGCAGGAGCAATCTTTATATCATCGACTTTATTGTCCTGATGAACAAGTGAATCTATCGTAACGCCATAGTATTTTGCCAGCTTGTCACACTTATCAATATCAGGATAAGTTTCTCCCTGTTCCCATTTAGAATAGGACTGTCTGGAAATTCCTATCACTTCTGCGACCTGTTCTTGCGTCAGTCCTTTGATATTACGAAGAAATATCAGGTTATCTGCCAACACTTGTTTCACCTCCTCGTCTACTAATATTATACGTCCGAGAAAGTACACTTTCCACCATACAAACTTATCAGAAAAGTATTTTTAATGTTAATTTTACCTGCATTACTCAGATATCTTCTTAGCGGTTTGTATAAATAACCGTCTTAAAGACTGCAATCACTTCATACTGGTGTCTGTCCGTCAGTGTATCAAAGATAATCGTCTTATGACCTTCCCAAAAGCTCTTGTTTCTGTACTTCATCAGTCCCGTAAGTAAAAGTGTCCGTTGCTACAAGCAACGCATATTAACATCAGTGCAAAATAAGAACCTATCAATCGTAATTTACAATTTAAAAAATGGGCAATTCCGCACCGGAACTGCCCATATGTTTTGAAAATTATGCGATTTTCTTTTGCTTGCACCGATTTCTGCATCAATTGATGTAAATCGCTGTTTTTTTAGTTTTTTATCAAATGAAGTACGTCCCGTCTATTTGGTGAAACGGTACATCTTTACATCATCTTAATAAAGCTTTGCACCTGCCGGAATGTGGTTATCAACCATCAGAAGATGTAATTCTTCATCCTCTGAATCCTTCAGGTTATTCACTGCTGAAAGCAGCATACCGCAAGACTCGATTCCCATCATCTTTCTTGGCGGAAGGTTAGTGATTGCGATCAGTGTCTTACCAACTAATTCTTCCGGCTCATAGTAAGAGTGGATTCCGCTTAAAATCGTGCGATCTGTACCTGTTCCGTCATCCAGTGTGAACTGAAGGAGCTTCTTGCTCTTCGGAACTGCTACACACTCTTTAACCTTTACGGCACGGAAATCAGATTTGCTGAATGTATCGAAATCAACCTCTTCTTCAAATAAAGGCTCAACCTTTACGTTGGAAAAGTCAATCTTCGCGTTGTCGTTGAAGAATCCGTTGTTGTCGTTTGCAGTTGCTTCTTCTACTGCTCCGGATTTTCCTGCTTTTTTGTCAGAGTCAAGACTCTTCATCGTCGGGAAAGATTTCACGTTTTCTTCATGATTCTTCGGGATGCGTCACTGTACTATTTTTTCTAAATTTATAAACCTTATAATTACTTCACTATTCGTCATTATTAAATTATCTTTGTTGTCAATTTGCTGTAAACCAAACAAATTGTTGTCATCCGTTTTACTAAGCACTTCTCAAAAAATATCTAATTTTGCTGCTAAATTCTCGAATGATTCTTGTTTCTTTTCTTCTGTTGCTTCCGCATAAATGTCCATCGTTGTTTCAATGTTTCTATGTCCCATAATGGATTGAATAACTTTTAAATTTGTTTCATTTTCGCAAAGTCGTGTACAAAAAGTATGTCTCAGATGATGGCAAGAAAAATTAGGTAGTATAATAGGATCTCTGCGTTCTTTTTTAGCTCGCACCACTTCGTCTGCATTATAACTATTTGCTATACGCTTAATCGTATGATTGACTGTTTGTGGATTTGGAACCATTCCAAAACGATTACAAAAAATAAATCCTGACATTCCATCAATTTCTGATTCATTAAAACCATTTTCCAGTTGTTCTTCATAAAGCATTTCAAAAGCATCTTTCACAATATCCAACATTGGAATTGTACGAATTCCCGCTTCCGTTTTAGGTTTGGATATTCTCAATACACTTTTGTTGCTTTCTGGTTTTTGATAATAACTCAAACTGTGATTGATACTGATTGTTCTTTTGTCATAATCTAGGTCTTGCCATCGAAGCCCTAATGCCTCACCAATTCTACATCCTGTTCCAAGCAACACCGTAAACATAGGCCACCAATGATAATATATCGGATGGTTCGCAATATATTCCATAAATGCTCTTTGCTGCTCTACTGTCAATGCATGTCTGATTCCTCTGTTCTTCCCGGATTCTCTGCTGATTTCTTTCATTACTCCATCAGTAGGATTATTTCGTATGATCTCATCCCGCACTGCCAACTGAAATGTTGGATGAAGCAAACAATGAACAGTATCTAAAGTTCCTAATGAAATTTTTACTTCATTAAGAAGATAATAATAAAACTGCAATACATCAGAATACTTTATATCAGCAATCCGCTTTTTTCCAAAGGTATCACGTACATAATGATCGTACGTATATAAATATGAACTTTTTGTAGATTCACGCAAATTATACTTCGTGGACATATACCGATCAAACGTATCATTCACACTTGCCTTGCCAGCAACGTAGAGATCCAATCCGTCCAACTGATCCTTCATCAGTTTAGCTTCTTTCTCTCTTAGTTCTGCCAGATCGTTAGCATATATAAATTTACGTCTGCCCATCGGGTCTGTATAGGTGTACATATATCTTTTATCTGATGATCTTTGTACTTCTCCTTTGCGTAAAGATCTTCCTCGCAAATCTTTTCTAACTTTCGCCATAATAGTTTCCTCCTCTTAAGAGAGAAGCACTCACTATTTTTTCTGCTCGGATAAAAGTATCTCTACCCCTTTTAGGACAATGTCCGTTGTAGTCATTTTATGTTGTTCGGCGTATGCAAGCATCTGGGAATATAGCTGATCAGGAACACGAATGCTTAATACTTTCTTCTTTGCATTGTCTGATTTTGGTCTTCCCATCTTTTTCATTTCAGCTCCTATACCAACATTATACTTTCTGTATGACATAAAGTCAATTAAAAATGCAGAAAACTATAGAAGTTCTTCTCTCTTATTTTCTCTCTTAAAATTTTAATACTCTCGGAATGTTTCCAAATATTTTTCAAATATCTCACAATTAACTAAAGCTACTTTATCAATTTTATAGACTGCTTTCGCCTCTTTTGCTAATGCCTGAAATTTTGTCAATCCTAAACTGTATTTCTCCGCACCTTCTGGATATCTCACGAACTTCTTTTCCATTTTCTTAGTAGCTTCCACATCTTTTCTTGCAAAACCCATTTCACAAAACTCCTTTCCATTTATAAATAAGAAAGAAAACAAATTTGTCTTCTCATATAACGAAAGGAAATCAATGGATTTTACAGGGTGATTATGATAAAAAGTTAAAAAAATAGTTGTCAAAGACTTTTCTTCGACAACTATCGTTACAAATTACTAATATTCATATTGAATTATTTTATTTTCATATTTTATATCACAACCCATTTCTATAAATCTCGTTTATAACGGCCTGTGCCTGTTCCATTTCTTTTTTCTTTATGAATTCTTCCCGGTCACTTAAAATTGCTATCATCTCATCTATTACATCTTCTATTCTAGGTTCCGTGTAACGATACAAGTATCCTAACATTCTAGTCGCCGTATAATCAGTATTCAAAATATTGTAAGCTATTTCTGAACAAAGTTCTTTTGGATATCCTTTGGTAAGTAAAACCTTGTACAACTCATCTGTTCTCTCTGTTTTCATAAACCATTTCTCCTGTAAATTTTACGCTGCTTATATCAATATTCCTTCCCAATGATCCAATTCATGCTGACAGATCTGCGCGATCCATCCATCAAGTTTCAAATTCTGTTTTGCATCATCAAAAGTCTGTTTCATAATAATTTCAACATTCGTCCAACAAATCAAGATGATTAAGAATTCCATCTATATAAAATCAAAAAGTGATAGTTGCTCACACTTATCTTTTTCTTCATAGGTACGCAGATATTCAAACACTTTATCATTATCATGAACAATATGGTATTTGTCACATGTTTGATTGAATATCTTCCGTAGATGGTTTTCATTTGGGCTTGGCAAAATATATTGATTCCCATAATAGGCAATATATTTTCCTTTCAGTCCAGGAAACAGACGATCCAATTGTTTATAGAAATATTCACGATTCCCTTCTCGTAAAGTCAAACCCATACCAAAATTTATAATCCCATACACTTTTGCTTCAACGCAATAATTTAATATACCACGCAGATTTTCTTCAGTATCGTTAATAAACGGCAAGATTGGACATAACCATACAACCGTAGGAATGCCCTCTTGATGCAAAATCTTTAACGCTTCATACCGTTCTTTGGTTGTACTGACATTAGGCTCTAATTTCCGACACAACTGTTCATCGTAAGTAGTTAATGTCATCTGTACGACACATTTCGTTTTTTCATTGATTTTTTTTAAAATATCTAAGTCACGAAGCACTTGGGTTGATTTCGTAATCAGGGTAAACCCAAACCCATATTTTTCAGCAAGTGACAATGATTTTCTCACATACCGCAAGTCATTTTCCAATGGGATATATGGATCGGTCATTGCTCCGGTACCTATCATACATCGCTTCCGTTTTCTTTTCAGGGCATCCTCTAGCAACTCAAGTGCATTCTGTTTTACTTCAATATCTTCAAATGCATGATTCATATGATAGCAATCACTTCTTGAATCACAATAAATGCAACCATGCGTGCATCCCCGGTATAGATTCATTCCATTGGATGCCGATAGAATGCCTTTTGATGTTACATAATGCATTTCCTTCCCCCTTTCATCTATCGCCTGATATCTTGTTGTCCTACGCACACCTGGAAGAGGTAAACGTCTAGTTTCTGTCTCATAAGGCAAATTAGTTTTATCATTTTCTTCATACTTTTATTCTCAAAATCGTTTTTTGATTGATTCTGAATTGTAGTATAACAGTTTTTTAACTTTTTTTCTATCTCGCCCTGTATTTTCCCCTCTGAGCATTTCGATATATGAGAGGGTTAATCTTTCAAGAGCAAGAGCAAGAGCAAGAGCAAGATCCACCCGGGTAATACCGTATCCTCATTTTATGAGAACGGTCTTATCCCCGGGTTAGGTATCTTGATGGGGATTACGTTTCCCCATACCCTCGCTTTTGCATCAAAGATGCAGTCAGTATCCACAAAAATGGATACTGCACTAATTCTCTATCGGAAGGGACAGCCGATAAAAATTAGTGAACTGTAACACTATTCGATGTCACAGTTTAGAAAGGAAGGAGGAGTATGCCACCAAAAGAAAAATCAAAGGAATTGAAGCATCGAAACATAATCTGTCTGAAACTTACAGACATTGAATTGGAAATATTAAATCAGGCCGCAAGCTCTGTGGGAATCTCTCGTTCAGAATATCTACGAAGATTGTTCCTAAATAGACCAATTCAAATTCATTATGAAGTTGTCGCAGACATCAAAGTACTTCGGGAGCTGGTCGGGCAATACGGTAAAATCGGTTCCAATCTGAACCAGATCGCCAAGTATTTTAATACCGGTGGAACTCATTCCCAGGCTATGGAAAATGAAATCCATCAATGTATCTCCGACCTCTTCCTCTTGCGAAAAAAAGTGTTAGAAATGGCAGGTGATTTTCATGGCAATACTAAAACACATCAAAAGTAGAAATGCCAACTATTCAAATGCCATTGATTATCTGCTTTTCCAACATGATGAGAGCACTGGAAAAAAGATAAAAGATGAAATGGGGCGAAGTCTTTTAAGAGATGAGTTCTACATGGATGGTCTCAACTGTGATCCGATGTCTTTTGACAAGGAGTGTAGTCTGACAAATGCGAAATTTCATAAAAACAAAAAATCATCTGAAATCAAAAGTCATCACTATATCATCAGTTATGATCCTGCTGATGCTATTGAATGTGATCTGACGGGAGAAAAAGCACAGGCTCTATCTTTAGACCTTGCCAAAAAAATATTTCCGGGATATCAGGCTCTTATCGTGACACATACCGATGGTCACAATGGTTCCGGCAATATCCATACGCATATTGTGATCAACAGCGTCCGTAAGGAAGCTGTCAGAAGGCAACGTTACATGGATAAGCCCCATGAAGAAATTGCCGGATACAAACACCGATCCACAAATAAATTCCTGAATTATTTCAAAAAGGAAATTATGGATATGTGCATCCAGGAGGGACTTCATCAGGTTGATCTTCTCTCTCCGGCTGAAACAAAGATCACACAGGCTGAATATATGGCCCAAAAATCCGGGCAGAAAAAATTAGAAGAGACCAACAAAAAAATCATTGCAGATGGATTGAAACCAAATGCCACAATGTTTCAGACGCAGAAGCAGGAACTCCGAAATGCCATCGAAGAATGCAGCTCGCATTCTAAAAGCTTTCAAGAATTTCAATCTCTTCTTTTTGAAAAATATCAGATTTCCGTCATTGAAGAAAGAGGAAGATATCGTTATCTCCATCCGGATCGGAACAAACGGATTACAGAGAAGGCTTTGGGAACTCAATACGGCAAAGAACATTTAGAACAGCTCTTCTTACGAAAAGATCCGATAACCATTCTTTATGTCAGATCGCATTTACGGTTGGTAGTAGATCTTCAGAAAAATGTGAAAGCAATGCAAAGTCCCGGATATGCTCATCGGGTAAAAATATCCAATCTTCAAGAAATGGCAAATACCATTATCTATGTGCAAGAACATGGATACAATACCCAAATCGAATTAAAAAATGCCTTTTCCGAATCTCAAAAACAGTTAGATCAGGCAACAGATCAGCTAATGAAAATGAATGCAGATTTGAAAAACATCAACCGTCAGATCCATTACACCGGACAATATTTTTCACAGAAAGCAATCTATACCGAATTTTTAAAGGCGAAAAACAAAGGCAGATTCCGAAAGGAACACACCGCTGAAATTCAGGCATATGAAGAAGCCCGTGACTGGCTGAAATCTTTTTATCCCGATGGAAAGATGCTTCCTATCAAAACATTGAAGGAACAAAAAAACAGCTTGCAGGAACAGATCGACCAGCAAAAATCATCCATCCGATCTCTAAAGGATCTGACACAAGATTTAAGAACCGTAGACAAAAATGTGGAAGCAATTCTCCACAACCAGGTTCCGAAAAAGCAAAAGACACAGGAACCCGAATTATAAATCATTTTACGAAGGAGGAATTACAATATGACACAAAATGAATTTAATGTTGTCCTTGAACAACAATATCGAAAATGTGCCGATGTCCTGGCACACAAGAAGAAAGAATACACCGGAGACCGCATTGACCGCCTGAGTGCGTTTAAAATCGCTGCCTCATTACAGGGATGCACACCTAAGGCTGCTCTGGCCGGAATGATGTCGAAGCATGTCGTATCTCTCTATGACATGTGTTACTCTTCGCTGCTCCAATTTGACTTAGAACAATGGGATGAGAAGATCACAGACTGCATCAACTATCTCATTCTACTGAAAGCATTGATAAAGGAGGAACAAGCCTATGGATCACATTGAGACAAAGATTTTAAATAGTTATACCATTCAAGAAGCAGCTCAGAACATGGTATTCGCAGCAAGGCTTACCCAACAGGGGCATTCCATTCAAAACATGGATGATCTTATGGCTCTTTATCAGAAATCTTTTACAGATAAAACCGTAGATCGGATTGCCAGTCTTCCTCATCCAACCGTACAGAAATTTACGGTGATCACTGTTGCGATTGTGGGGGCAAGCAGACGTTTTCTTGCACAGATTACTCGTCATCAAAACGAAGTAAAATTCATGAGTGCATCTCTGCAATATAGCAACTATTCAGAAAAAGCTGCATTTACGATCCCATATGAAATCCTTTTTTCCGAACAGAGATACATTGATCTCTATCTGAAAAGCTGCTTATCGGATCTCAGATGTTATCAGGAATTGTGCTCTGTGGGATTTCATCATGATTCTGCAGGATATGCCCTCCCTCATGCTTTAAGAAATATTCTGATTATCTGCGCTACACCTTATGAGTGGAAACATATGATCAGTCAGCGAATCTGCAGGAGAAATACCGACGAAACAAGAATTGTAATGTTGGACATCTGGCAGAAATTATATGAATTTGATCCGGTGTTATTTTCACCGAAGCTGACCGGTCCTTTCTGCCAGAGGGGATGTTGTGAAGAAGGTGCTATGTCCTGTGGAATTCCTATCCCAAAAGAATGGTCTCCATTAGAAATAATGAGAGCAGATTATCCTCTGCTCGTAGAAGGGAGGGAAACTGTTTATGAAAATTAAATTGATCGACTTTGGGTTAGAGAAAGATCATTATCCTTTCCGACCTCATGAAAACGATGCCGGGGCCGATGTATATATGCCTTATGACTACACATTAAAACCAGGAGAGATTGCAAGAATCCCATTAGGATTTGGTCTCATGATTCCAGATGGATATGCCGGTTATGTTTTTCCAAGAAGCAGCATGGCAGCAAAAGGGTTGGTCTGCGAACTTCCGCCTATTGATTCCGGATATCGAGGAGAAATTCATGCCATCATCAGTAATGTTAGTTCAGAATCCCAAATACTCCGCAAAGATACCCGTGTAGGGCAACTGGTTATCACTCCGGTTCTAATCGCCGACTTTGTTCTGGATCTCGGAGAAGCAAGAGATATCGGGGCTTTTGGAAGTACCGGGGAATAAAGATCATAAAACCAGAGGTGCCGAATAATTTATGATTCGACACCTCACACACTCAAAATAACTTGCAGAAAGGAATAACTACTATGATTACATTTGGAAGAAAATTAAATCATTTGAGACAGAAAAATCATCTCACACAAAAAGAACTTGGTATCGCACTTGGCTTCCCCGAAGATTCTACTGATATCAGAATTACACAATATGAAGCAACTACAAGAAAGCCTCTCGATGAAATCCTTGTTAAATTGGATAAAATACTTGGAGTATTATCACTTTACGACAAAATTAACTAACCTTAACATTTGTTCCACTACCACTATAAATTTCTAATAATCCTAAGGTTAACTGCTTTGTGTGTAGATATAAAATTGTCAAACTGGAATTTTATTTTCGCTTACTACTCTATATCATCATCATGTTTATTAGTAAAAAGACTCCCAACAAACATTCCCACTCCCAGTCCTATAGCTAATCCTAATATAGTATGATTGAATACCACGCCTAATGCAGTTCCTACACCTACACCGATGCACATCCCATATATCATTCCATTATATTTATTAGTTTTTTTCATAACTGGTCTCCTTTGCAAATTCAAGATTTATTATTCTTTCCCATTCAATAGTTTATTTACTCTTTCAACCGGAAATCGGTCTTCAATGTCAATTATTTCAAAAAAATTTAGGGGCAATTCTTTTTCTCCAATCAGAGTAAGATATTCATTAACAGCTCTGCGATCAATCATTATTTGAGGAACTGGGCGGCAAATACGAAAGGCAAGGGGATTATTTGATACCGTGCTTAACTGTACCCGCCGAAGAAGAACAGGCAATAGGCATCTGGGGGCAACGGCATTTAGATTATCTAAAACAGTACCGTAAAGTTACATACACCAATCTTCTTACAAGCGGCAGGCTAAACGCCTACCTTGCCGACATCAACAGACAGGCACAGGAACGCTTTGAAAGGCTCATAGAGGGTATGAAACAGGCACAGGGCATAACGGAACAGCTAAAGGCAGAAAACGCCTTAGAATGGACAGGATGCCTCAATAACATAAGGGCTTGTGCGAGGGAGATTGTGGAAAAGGAAATTATTTTTGCATAAACAGATGATTAGTGGCAGGGGGAAATCCTGCCGCTTTTTCTGCTTTAGTTTGTCAGCTTGACAAATAAAGGGTTAAGGAATATAATTAGATTCAGTATTATACAAGGAGTTAATAAATATGCGGCAAGGTATTCTTAAATAAACTGTCAATTTGATAGTGGGAACAAAAAGTAG
>ENA-OWOE01001211-OWOE01001211.1-gut-metagenome-genome-assembly--contig:-NODE-1211-length-10134-cov-4.249279_pt1 | contig 10134 bp, 7 predicted proteins | sample MGYA00248254_ERZ651788 | MGnify/ENA primary metagenome ERZ651788 (study PRJEB26908, sample SAMEA4031709) | gut metagenome | biome: gut; feature: normal infant; material: stool | place: China | collected 2015... | reverse complement strand
CTTAGCAGCTGCCGCACCTCGCTCGCCGTATCGGCACTTAGAATTATGCGGTATTGCTCTATTACAATTATAATTTTGATAAAACGACAGCCCTGCCCGTTTTCTGCGGGCGGGGCTGTCGTTTTATACGTGTTTTCGTGCCTTTTTATTTTTCCAGTCGTTGACCATGCCGTGCAGCCGCTCGCCCATAAAGACAAGCCCGGCCAGAGTCGGGGCGCTCAGGGCCAGCAGAACGACCAGCACCAGCGTGCCGCCCAGATCCAGCCGCACCAGCGGCAGCCAGCGCGCCAGCAGGAACACCCCGCCGACGCCCGCCACGGTCATACTGCCCCAGATGGCCCAGTGCAGCGGCGTGAACGGGATGCAGACCCCCCACAAAATCTGCAAGCCCACGCACAAAATCACCAACGTGCAGATCGTACCGACCATGTCGGACGGGATGTCGAACGCATAGCCGAACCCCTGTGCGCAGAACACAAGCAGGAAATCCGTCAGCCCGCCGGGCAGTGCCTTGCGCAGCACGTTCCGCATGAATCTGCCGTGGACAAGCTCGTGGTTCGGCTCAAGCGCCAGAAAGAACGCCGGTGCGCCGATGGTGGCAAACGTGACGAGCGACAGCTGCAGCGGCTGGAACGGGTAGGCCAGCGGCAGGGCCAGCGCGACGATGCTGAGCAAAAACGAGAAGATGTTCTTGACCAGAAACAGCGACGCCGAGCGCTGGATGTTGTTGATGACCCGCCGCCCCTCGGCCACAACGCCGGGCAGCGCGGCAAAGTCCGAATCCAGCAGCACAAGCTGCGCGACCTGGCTGGCCGCCTGCGCGCCCGATGCCATCGCGATGCCGCAATCGGCATCTTTTAACGCCAGTACGTCATTTACGCCATCTCCGGTCATGGCTACCGTGTGGCCCTTTGCCTGCAAAGCATGGACGAGCTGGCGCTTCTGCTCGGGCGTGACGCGGCCAAAGACCGTGCATTTTTCGGCAGCCTCGGCCAGCGCCGCCTCACTTTGCAGCGTGGCGGCATCGACCCAGTGCTCGGCCCCGGCAATGCCCGCGTTGGCGGCCACATGGCTGACAGCCTGTGGGTCGTCGCCCGAGATGACCTTGATCTTCACGCCCTGCTTCGCAAAGAAGCGGAACGTCTTGGGCGCACTCTCGCGGATGCGGTTCTGCAACGGCAGCAGCGCCAAAAATTCCAGCTGTGCGGGGTCGAGCGCCGCGGGCGGATCCGGCAGTGTGCCGTTATATTTTGCCAGCAGCAGCACGCGGCGGCCCTGGGCCAGCAGCGGGGTCAGCCTGTCGGCAAGCTCCCCCGCCCTGCTGCCCGCCAGCACGTCGGGCGCACCGACGACGTAGCACCCCTGCGCACCAAAGTCTTTGGCACTGTATTTGTACGCCGTGTTGAACGGGATGGTGCGCACGGCAGCCCATGCCGTACCGCCCTGCCCGAAGCGGGCTGTCAGGGCGCGGGCCGTGTCGTTATCTGGCTGCCCTCCCGCGTAGAACGCCGATAAAATCTCGGTGATGAGTGTATTTTCCGCCAGCGGCAGCGGGTCGTCCGCCTGCATGGTGCTCTCGGTGATCGTGCCGGTCTTGTCCACGCAGAGGGTGTCCACCCGGGCCAGCGTTTCAATGCAGTTCATGTCGCGGGTCAGCACCTTGCGGCGGGCCAGCCGCATCATGCTCACGGCCAGCGCAACGCTCGTCAGCAGGTACAGTCCCTCCGGGATCATACCGATGAGTGCTGCCACCGTGGCGTCGACAGTCTCCTTCATGGACAGCTCCAGTACCCAATGCTGCTTCCAGATCAGCACCGCGCCGATTGGGATCAGCGCCACACCGATGAATTTTATCAGCCTGTCCAGGCTGCGCATCATCTCGCCGCGCGCGACCCTGTGACCGTCGGCCTGCGCCTCAGCGGTCAGGCGGCTGGCGTAGCTCTCGGCCCCGACACGGGTCAGCCGCGCCACGCAGCGGCCCGCCATCAGAAAGCTGCCGGATTTCAGCTCCGCGCCGCACTCCTTGGGAATGGCCCGCGCCTCGCCCGTGATGAGGGATTCGTTCGCCTGGGCGCTGCCGTCCAGCACGACGGCGTCCGCTGCGATCTGGTCACCCGCGCCGAACTCGACAACATCGTCCTGCACAAGGTCGTCGGACAGAACCTCGCACCACCGACCGTCGCGCAGGCAGCGGAGCTTCTGCGCTGAGACAAGCGTCAGCTTGTCGATGGTACGCTTGGCGCGAAGCTGCTGCGCAATGCCGATGAGGGTATTCCAGAACACGATGCCCAGAAATCCCATATTCAGCCAGGAATGCACGAACGCTAGCATGACGGCCAGCACCAGAAACACAAGGTTGAAGTAGGTACAGACGTTATCCCGCACGATCTCGCCGGTGGTTTTGGTCTGTGATTTGGGCGGCTGGTTCGTCTGCCCCGCCGCGCGGCGCGCTTCGACCTCGGCGGCGGTCAGGCCGGTGATGGATGACATAGTAAGGGGGTGCTCCTTTCGGGGGTGAACGATTTGTAGGGGCCGGGCATGCCCGGCCCTGCCGTGGAAGGCAGACGTTCGTTTGCGGGAAGGCCGCGGGCCGGGCACGCCCGGCCCCTACAGGGCGGCGAAATTGTTTAAAACGGCTTGTAGGGAGCGGTCTTGACCGCTCCGGGAAGGTTGCGGGCGACGGAAACCGCACCAGGCGGCATATATACATTCCGCGCAACTATGCGGCAGCCGCACAGCTCCGCGGAGGGGTCAAGACCCCTCCCTACCGTACAGACGATTTACGGCAGCCTATTATAACGCCCGCTGCTTATATTTTCCTCAGTATACCCACCAAATATGAACAAAACAAGTGCCCGGCTGCGTTTTGGGGCAGCCGGGCAGTTTTGTACATTATTGAATTTCCAGCGGCTCAAACGCCTCCGCCGGGTCGGCATCGACAGCCTCAAGATTCCTCGTCAGCTGGTCGAGCACCTTATAAAATGTCGCTAAATCGTCTGGGTCTATCCCCTCGTCGGCGCGGCGCTCTACGTCGGCCACAACAGCTCCCACGCGGGCGGCGCGGTCATGGCCTGCGTTGGTCAGCAGGTAGAGGGCATTGTACTTGCCGCTCTCGGCGCGCTTTTCCACCAGGCCGCTGCGCACCAGTTCTGCCAGCACGCGGGAGATCATGGCCGGGTCCAGACCGCACCGTTCTGTCAGCTCCGAGAAGTGCAGGCCCTCCGACGCGGCGGCCAGCCGGCAGAGCACCAGCGTGTGCCCGGCTTTCAGCTCAATGCGGCTCATGCCGCTCGCCTTGATGCGCTGGATGACCTTTTGCAGCCGGGCCAGCGAGATGGACAGCCGGATAAAACGGTCATTCATATCAATCTTCCTTCAGTTCGCCGCGGGAGGCCGCCTTCAGGTAGGCAAAGATGAAGCCGTCCAGGTCGCCGTCCATGACAGCCTGCACATTGCTGCTCTCGTAGCCGGTGCGGTTGTCCTTGACCAGCGTGTAGGGCATAAAGACGTAGCTGCGGATCTGGTGGCCCCAGGCGATCTCATTCTGCACGCCCTTGATGTCGTCGATCTTGTCCTTGTGCTGCTGCAAAGCGATCTGGTACAGCTTGGCCTTCATCATCTCCATGGCGTACTCGCGGTTCTGCAGCTGGCTGCGCTGGGTCTGGCAGCTCGTCACGATGCCGGTGGGCTTGTGGATCAGGCGGACGGCGGAGGACGTCTTGTTGATGTGCTGGCCGCCTGCGCCGGAGGAGCGGTAGACCTGCATCTCGATGTCGGCGGGGTTGATTTCAATGTTGATGTTGTTGTCCAGCTCGGGCATGACCTCAAGGCTGGAGAAACTGGTCTGGCGGCGGGCGTTGGCGTCAAACGGGCTGATGCGCACCAGACGGTGGACGCCGTGCTCGCTCTTGAGCATGCCGTAGGCGTTGGGGCCCTTGACCATCATCGACGCGGACTTGATGCCGGCCTCGTCGCCGTCCAGCACGTCGAGCACCTCGACGCTGTAGCCGTGGGCCTCGGCCCAGCGGGTGTACATGCGGTAGAGCATCTCGGCCCAGTCCTGGGCCTCGGTGCCGCCGGTACCGGCGTGGAAGGTCAGGATGGCGTTGTTGTGGTCGTACTCGCCGTTGAGCATCGTCATGAGCTGCAGCTCGTCGATGGACTTCTCGACACCGCTGACGGCCTCCTCACCCTCGGCGGCCAGGGACGGGTCGTTCTCCTCCTCAATCATGAGCAGCAGCGTCTCGGCCTCCTCATACTGGGTGGACAGCTTGCCGAAGCGCTCGAGCTTGTTCTTGACCTCGCCCATCTCGCTGATGACCTTCTGGCTGCGGGCCGGGTCATCGTAGAAGCCGGGCATCGTCATCTGGTGCTCCAGCTCGGCCAGGCGCTTTTCGCTGGCCTCGATGGACAATGCGTCGCGCAGGTCATCCACGGCGGTCTTCATGCCGCCGAGCTTTGCTTTCAGTTCGTCAATCGTAATCATATATCGTTTCCCTCGTCACACATAAGTTGGCATAAAATTACATAGTACCATTATAAGCGAATTGGCGGGCGTTGTAAAGAGGGGACAAGGGATAAAATATTTGCGGAAGGAATACGTGCGGGGCTGCGGTAAGGCAGCCAAGCCCCGCGGGCCGGGCATGCCCGGCCCCTACAGAGCGGCTGTTAACGGCCAATTTGTATGCAATCTTGTAAAGTTTTTATGTTTTCTTTGCATTTATCCATTTGATGCGGTATAATGGCCTTATGTTACGGAAAGGATACCACACATGACACGTTACACAGGAAACCATTGCCCTGTCTGTGAACAGGCATTTACCGACGAGGATGACATCGTCGTCTGCCCCGACTGCGGCACGCCCTACCACCGGGCCTGCTGGCAGAAGGTCGGGGCCTGTATGCACAAGTCGGAGCACGCCGCCGGGTTTGAATGGCAGCCCGAGTTCGGTCCCGATGCCGAAAAAGCCGCGCACGAGGCCACCTGCCCGAACTGCGGCACCCACAACCAGCCGGGCGCGGCGCAGTGCAGCCACTGCGGCTGTCCCCTGCCGAAGGACAACAGCCCCCGACCCGACCCGAAGGACGAGGACGCGCAGGTGCCGATCTACGCCCGCGACCCGTCCACCGTGCATAAGCCCGACAACAGCCGCACGGCCCCCGGCCCCCGCATCGACACCTACACCGCCGACGACAACGGCGGCATCTGCCGCCGCGAGATCGGCCCCGAGGATACCATCGACGGCATCAAGGCCAAGGACTGGGCCGCCTACGTGGGCCGCAGCCCGATGTATTACTTGATGCAGTTTTTCCGCATGAGCATCACGAAGCAGAAGGTCACAGTCTGCCTGTCGGCATTCCTGTTCGGGCCTGCCTATCTGCTTTACCGCAAGATGTGGAAGGAGGGTCTGCTGACAGCCCTGCTATCCCTCGTTTTGAGCGTGCCGTCGCTCATCGCCATTGTGGCGACCTTCAACCCGTCGCTGTTCGGCAGTATGCCGCTGCATTGGGTGCCCGTGGCCGCCGACGTCTGTGCTATTGCGGACTGGATCGTCAGGATTTTGCTGGGGCTTTTCTCGGTCTGGCTGTACCGCAACACCTCAAAGAAAAATATTGATAAAATCTACAGCGAATACCCCGAGGGGGACGCCCGCACCGATGCCCTCCTGCAAAAGGGCGGCACCAGCATCTGGGCGGCGCTGCTCTACTTTGGCATCGTGCTGCTGCTCTCCTCGCTGGTCATCAATCTGGCCGGGCCGGGCTTTGTTCAGTACGCCATGGCCATGGCCGGGTATTAAGCAGCTACCACACCCCAACGCAGGGTGTTTAATTTAGGAGGAAAACTATGAAAACTGCACTGGTGATTATGGCCGCCGGTATCGGCTCCCGCTTCGGCGGCGGCATCAAACAGCTGGCTGCCGTCGGTCCCAACGGCGAGATCATCATGGACTATTCCATTCATGATGCCATCGAGGCCGGTTTTGACAAGATCGTCTTTATCATCCGCCACGACATTGAGGAGGCGTTTAAAGAGGCCATCGGTGACCGCATTGAGAAAATCTGCGCCGGGCTGGGCGTTGAGATCGACTATGCGTTCCAGGCACTCGAGAACGTGCCCCAGGGCTTCTCCGTGCCAGAGGGCCGCTCCAAGCCCTGGGGCACCGGCCAGGCCGTGCTGGCCTGCAAGGGCATTATTAAGGAGCCGTTCGCCGTCATCAACGCCGACGACTACTACGGCAAGGAGGCGTTCGTCCGGCTGCACGACTTTCTGCAGGGCTACACGCCCGACAAGCCGGGCGACCTTGCCATGGCGGGCTTTGTGCTGAAAAACACCCTGAGCGACAACGGCGCGGTCACCCGCGGCATCTGCCAGATGAACGACGCCCACTACCTGACCGGCGTGCTGGAGACCGGCGGCATTGAAAAGACCGCCGACGGCGCAGCCGCAGGCGGCAAAAGCATCGACATCGACAGCCTTGTTTCGATGAACATGTGGGCGCTGACCCCCGAGTTCGTGGATCTGCTGGAATCCGGCTTTGTGGAGTTCTTCGAGAAGGCCGCCCCCGCCAACCCGCTGAAGGCCGAGTACCTGCTGCCCATCTACATTGATGAACTGCTGCACGCCGACAAGGTCAGCGTCAAGGTGCTGCCCACCCACGACAAGTGGTTCGGCGTCACCTACGCCGAGGACAAGCAGACCGTCATTGACAGCTTTGCCCGGCTCGTCGCCGACGGTGTGTACAAGAAGGATCTGTTCAGCGATCTGAAGAAGTAAAACAGCCAAAAACGCCCCGCTGCGGCAGGTCCTGACGGACAGCACAGCGGGGCTTCGCTTTTGGTTGAAAATTGCAAAAGACTGGCACACAATGCTATGGAAAGCGGAGGCAAAACGCGGTATGGTTACTATAACAGAAGCAGAATCACACCGCATACACCGTTACAGGAGGGCAATCATGGCAAAGAATGAATTTGACATCACATCCCTGACCCCGGAGCAGCGCGACGCACGCCTGGCGTTGGACGTGGAGCGTCTGCTGCGCTTTGGCCGCAAGCACAAGCTCATCAAAGATCTGGACATTCTGGTGGCGCGCAACACCCTGCTGGATCTGCTGGCCCTGGCCGCCCCCAGCGAGGCCAAGCCCCCGAAGGAGGACCCCGAGACCCCCGCTGCCCTGCTGGACGAGATGGTCGAGCTGGCCGCGCAGAAGGAGCTGTTCGACGGCGCGGTCAACCAGTACCGCATCAACTTTGAGACCCGCCTGATGGGCGCCCTGATGCCCCGCGAGAGCGAGGTCTGCAAGAAGTTCCGCAAGCTCTACGTCAAGCAGGGCGCCAAGGCCGCTACCGACTGGTTCTATCAGCTCTGCGTCGACACGAACTACATCCGCACCGCGCAGATCGCCAAGAACATCCAGTGGAACACCGCCACCCCCTACGGCGAGCTGGAGATCACCATCAACCTGACGAAGCCCGAGAAGGACCCCAAGACGATTGCCCTCGAGCGCCTGCAGCCCAAATCCGGCTACCCCGCCTGCATGCTCTGCAAGGAGAACATCGGCTACGCGGGCCGCATCAACTTCCCGGCGCGCCAGACCCACCGCATTGTGCCCATCACGCTGGCGGGTGAGCAGTTCTATCTGCAGTACAGCCCCTACGCCTACTTCCATGAGCACTGCATCATGCTGCACGAGCAGCACAAGCCGATGGAGATGAACAAGCAGACGCTGGCGGAAATTTTCGACTTCGTCGGACAGTTCCCCCACTACACCTGCGGCTCCAACGCCGACCTGCCCATCGTGGGCGGCAGCATCCTGAGCCACAGCCACTTCCAGGGCGGGCGGTATGTTTTCCCGATGCAGAAGGCTGACATCGCCGTGCCGATGACCGACATCCGCTATCCCGGCGTCAAGGCGGGCATCCTGAACTGGCCTGTCTCCGCCGTGCGTCTGGTGGGCCGCAGCAGCCAGCAGATGCAGAATGTTGCCAACAACATCCTGTCCGCCTGGCGCAGCTACACCGACGAGAGCGTCGGCATCCTGGCCGAGACCGACGGCACGCCCCACAACACCGTGACGCCGATCCTGCACTACGACGAGACCGAGGGCTACATCCTTGACCTGGCCCTGCGCAACAACCGCACGAGCGAGGAGTACCCCGACGGCATCTTCCACCCGCACAGGGAATACCACAACATTAAAAAGGAAAACATCGGCCTGATCGAGGTCATGGGTCTGGCTATCCTGCCCGCCCGCCTGAAGGATCAGGGCGCGCAGATCGCGGAAATTCTGGCCGGGCAGCGCCCGAACACCAGCCGCGAGGCGGGCGACACGCTGGCCGTCCATGCCGACTGGATCGACGAGCTGATTGCAAAGTACGGCACCCACATGAAGCCGCAGGACGCCAACAAGGCCGTTAAGGCCGAGATCGGTACCGTGTTCAGCCATGTTTTGGAGAATGCCGGTGTCTTTAAGCAGGACGCCGCCGGTCAGGCCGCCTTTGTCAGGTTCATGCAGAGCGTGGGCTTTAAGAAGGCGTAAAATCGCATAAGAAACAGGGACACCGGCCCGCAAGGGCCGGTGTCCCTGTTTTTGCTGCCTTGTAGGGGCCGGGCATGCCCGGCCCGCGGCCTTCCGGCAGGCAGTCGTCTGCCGTACACATCCCGCAGTGCGGTCAAGACCGCTCCCTACAAAGCACCCGTTATCGTCATCCTGTAGGGAGGGGTCTTGACCCCTCCGTGCGGCTTTCCCGCAAGCGCCTGTTTGCCTTACGCGCGCGGGCCGGGCATGCCCGGCCCCTACTGCGTTGCGTTCTCCGGATACCCGCACTCCCACAGCACGCCCCAATCCAGCTCCTCATCTATCCCGGCTTCATACCGTGCCAGATTTACATCAATGACCCGCTGCTTCACATTCACGCAGCAGAGCAATGTAAAGCTGACTGCTGCCGCAAAAATGGCGAGCTTCGCCGCCGGGATCGGCTTGAACACCCGCACCAGCGCCAGCACCGCACAAACAGCCAGCACAAACAGGCACCATGCCGCCGTGAACCGCCGGGGCGTCAGGGCGCAGAGCGTCACATAGACAGCCAGCTTGCCCGCTGCCAGCGCAGCAAAAGCCACGCCGAACCCGCAGAACACGGCGGCCAACGCTTTGGGCAGCGGCGCACGGCCAAAGAACTGTATGACCGCCAGCACCGCAAAATTGAGCAGCAGGATTTTCAGCAGCTCCCAAAAGCCGTTCACCGCAAAAGCGGCGGTGTCCGGTGCGTCCAGCCCCAGCGGCGCAGCGGCGAGCCACTCCCCTGCCTGCACGGCAAAGAACAACGCATAGACGCCGCACAGCGCCATTACAGCCGCCACCGCTGTGGTGCGCGGCACAATGCGGCAGTTTTCCAGCACAGCGGCACACTGCTGCGCCGTGGCGGGCGGGGCTTCGCGGCGCAGGGAGCCGCCCACCAGCCCGTACAGCCACGCCCCCACCGGGAGTGAGAGCAGGATATACATCAGCTGGTCAATGAATCTCACATTGTTCAGCAGCCTGCCCCACCAGTCGGACACCTGCTGCCCCAGCGCGGCAAAGTTCGCATCGGCTGCTGCCAGCAGCCCCCATGCCACACCGCACAGCGCCAGCGTCACCGCTGCGGTAACGATGAGGTGCAGAACTTTTCGTGTCCCCGTGCGGTCCTGCAGATGGGTGCGCAGCGCAGCAAAGACGGTACGCGCCCGCAGGAAGAAATTCCCGAACGGCAGGAGGACAAATCCGGCCAGCGCGTCCAGCGGGGCCAGGCTGCCGCTCTGCCCCTGCGCCAGCATCCCGCACCGTGCCAGCACATACCAGACGGCGAACAGATGCCATGCCGGCCACTGCCAGTCTCCCAGCGGCCCCGGCTGGTAGCCGTACAGCGGGTACGCCACGGCCAGCGCCATCCAGCATACGGCCCAGAGCGGCGTTTCCTTGGCGGCGGTGCGGTGCGCGGCACGGGCGGCACAGTCCACATACACAATGAACAGCGCCGCAAAAACCGGCATTCCCCAATCCGGATATGACTGCGGAAACATCACTCCGCGCAGATAAAAATACGCCAGCGGGTACATTAAAACAGCATACAGCATACCATCACCTCAACGTAGGGGCC
>ENA-OWOE01001198-OWOE01001198.1-gut-metagenome-genome-assembly--contig:-NODE-1198-length-10253-cov-6.378145_pt1 | contig 10253 bp, 8 predicted proteins | sample MGYA00248254_ERZ651788 | MGnify/ENA primary metagenome ERZ651788 (study PRJEB26908, sample SAMEA4031709) | gut metagenome | biome: gut; feature: normal infant; material: stool | place: China | collected 2015... | reverse complement strand
GTAATCTTTCAGGCGCGCTTTGTCAAATCTTGCGCTGGTCGCCTTTCATGGTGTGGGGCTGCACGGCAAAGTAGAGCACCGCACCCGCGATGATGATGAGGATGACCGACAAAATGCCGTAGGGGCCGGCAGCCTTGTTGATGGCGTCTACCTGCTCAGCCGTGGCGGTCACGGCGGTCAAGCCCTGAGCGGCCATCATTTTGCTGGCAGCAAAGGCGCTGACGGCACCCACCAGTGTGGGGCCGAGGATGGAGGAAAACTTACCGAAAATATCAAAGAAACCGAAGAACTCACCGCTGCGGGCCTTGTCCGGGATGAGCTTGCCGAACATCGAGCGGGAAAGCGCCTGAATGCCGCCCTGGCTGGTGGCGCAGAGCACGGCCAGCATCCAGAACTGCCACAGGCTGTTCATAAAGAACGCAAATACGCAGATAAACATGTAGACGCAGATGCCGACGCCGACCATCGTGCGCGCGCCGAACTTCTCGGCCAGCTTCATGTAGAGCAGGCAGAACGGCAGGCCCAGCACCTGCACCAGCAGCAGCGCCAGCAGCATACCGGCGGAGTCCAGCCCCAGGTTGGTGCCGTAGCTTGTAGACATGCTGATGATGGTATGCACACCGTCGATGTAGAAAAAGTACGATATAATGTAGATCAGCATGGGCTTATCCGCGCCGATCTCCTTCATGGTCGTGAACACGTTTTTAATGCTGGCCCCCACATCGCCCTCCTTATAGGGCTTGCCGGAGGTCTGCTCACAGTTTTTGAGCAGCGGGACACTGAACACGAGCCACCACACGGCGGTCAGGCCAAAGATGAACCCGAGGCAGGTCAGCATCGGCACGCCGACGGCGTTCATGATGAGGAAGATCAGCAAGGGGATCGTCGAGCCGCCGATGTAGCCGAGGCCGTAGCCCAGCGTCGAGACCGAGTCCATGCGGTCCTCCGTCGTGATGTCGGTCAGGAAAGCGTCGTAGTAGATACAGGACGCATCAAAGCCGATGGTGCTTGTGATGTAGAGCACCAGCACCATCGCCGCGACCCTGCCCGCCGCCTCCGGCGAGGCGGTGAAGTCCATGAACGGCGTGAAGGAAAGCCCTGCTACCGAGACAACACCGATGAGCAGAAATGCCGTGAACAGCTTTTTGCGCATACCGCGGATGTCGCCGAACACGCCCAGGAACGGCGCGCTGAGGGCGACGATGGCCATAGCCAGGCTGGTGGCAAAGCCCCAGGTGGACATGCTGGACACGCTGTCGGCGGTGTAGCCCGCAACGGTGTCAAAGAAGATGGGCAGGATGGTCACGACGATGACCGAGTGGGCGCTGTTGGCCCAGTCGTACATCATCCAGCTAATCTCCTGTTTGGTGAATTTTTTCAGGAAGCCCATGGAAGAAAACCTCCGCATTTGTTATTGCACGCATTTTGCGTGCTTGTATAATTATTGTAACATTTTGCTCCGTCAAAAACAACAAGCCCCGCCGACGTTTCGGTCAGCAGGGCGTAAAAGTTTTGTAATGTTTTTGTGGCAGATTGACGGAGGAAGTTTGCGGTGCAGCACACTGCCGGGAAATACCCGTAGGGGCGCATTCCATATGCGCCCGTGGAATTGTGCTAAAGTCAGCGCGGCACGGGCGCATATAGAATCCGCCCCTACGATGTTCGCTATTTTTTATCTTGCCCGCAGCTCCCAGAACGCCACGGCTCCTGCCGCGGCCACGTTCAGTGAGTCTACGCCGTGCTGCATGGGGATCATAACGGTGTAGTCACAGTGGGCAATCGTGGTGCGGGCCAGGCCGTCGCCCTCTGTGCCCAGCACGATGGCAAGGCGCGGCTCGGCGCGCAGCGCGGGGTCATCGATGCTGACGGCGCGGCTGTCCAGCGCCATGGCGGCAGTTTTAAAGCCGAGCGCGTGCAGGCGGGCCATCCCGGCCTCGGGCCAGTCGGCAGGGCTGTCACCCAGCGTTGCCCACGGCACCTGGAACACCGTGCCCATGCTGACGCGGACGGCACGGCGGCAGAGCGGGTCGCAGCAGGACGGCGAGAGCAGCACCGCGTCCATGCCCAGTGCGGCGGCCCCGCGGAAGATGGCCCCGATGTTGGTGGAATCCACAATGCCTTCCAGCACGGCCACCCGGCGGGCATTGCGGCAAACTTCCTCCACCGTGGGCAGCAGGGGGCGATGCATGGCGCACAGCACGCCGCGGGTCAACTCGAAGCCGGTCAGCTGGGCCAGCATGGCGCGGTCAGCGGTATACACCGGGGCGTTCCCGCAGCGGGCCAGAACCTCGCTGGCCGGGCCGGTGATCTGCTTGCGCTCCATTAAAAAGGAGATAGGCTGATACCCGGCGTCCAGTGCGCGGATAATCACCTTGGGGCTTTCGGCAATAAAAATGCCTTTTTCCGGTTCCAGGCGGCTGCGCAGCTGAGCCTGGGTCAACCGGGCGTAAACGTCCAGCTCCGGGGCGGCAAAATCAGTAATTTCAATCACGTTCGGCATACAAAAAGGCGCTCCTTTGCAAAGCTTTGCCTTTATTGTAGCACACCGCAGAAAATCTGGCAAAAAGCATTGACAGGACTAGATAGATGCAATATCATCCAAATAGTTGATGGTACATCCAACTTGAAAAGGAGGCCAAACATGCAGGCAGAACAGAACAAGGACCCGACCGAGCGGCAGATGACCAAAATTGCGCGGGAAGCGGCCAAGTTTACCGTACAGATGATGAAAGCCGATGGCATTGGCACGGCAGAGTTTGATTTTATTCATCTGGTGCGCCACAACCCCGGCATGACCCAGGCGGATGTGCGTGCGGCCCTGAAGATTGATAAGGGGGCGGCCGCCCGCCGTGCGGCCAGCCTGGAAGCCAAGGGCTACCTGGTGCGCAAACCGAACCCGGACGATGGCCGCAGCCAGCTGCTGTATGCCACGCCCAAGGCCGAGGAACTGAAAAACTCCAAAGCTGCGATTGAAACCGTATTTTATGCCTGGCTGGTGGAGGAACTGCCGGAGGCTGAACGGGAAGCCTTTTGCAAAACGCTGGAAACCCTGTATTGGCGCAGCAAAAACCAGCGGCGGGCAGGGTTCCCGGATGTGACGGCGCGGGTGCAGCAGATGAATGGGGAGGAAATATAGGATGAAGAACACGGAAAGAGTTCCGGTGCGCCAGCCGGACCGGGTGCTGAGCTACTTCGAAAACCAGAGGCCGGTGCTGGCGGTGGTAACGGTATCGGGCCTGATCTATAACCTGGGTCTGGTGGTCGGCCCCTGGTTTGAGGGCCAGCTGGCTCAATGCCTGCTGGGCATTTTGAACGGGAACGAAACCTTTGCCGCCATGGCGGCGCTGTGTGCGGGCTATTTGATTGCCATTGCGGTGGTGCAGGGGTCGCGGTTCATCAAGCGGCTGTATGTGCGCAAGTTTGCCAACAACATCAACCGCAGCATGAAACAGGTGCTGTACGCCAATCTGGTGCGGAAAGACAAGGTTGAACTGGAACAGGCCGGCACCGGCACCCTGATGACCAAAGCTATTTCCGATGTGGACGCCTGTGCCGAGGGCATGCGCAAGTTCACCACGGAAATTTTTGATACCGGCATTGCCCTGCTGGCCTATGCCGTGATGCTGCTGGGGTACGACTGGCGGCTGGCGCTGCTCTGCCTGGTGTTTGCGCCGATCTCCTATTATATTGCCGAGCAGATGAAAACCCTGGTGCAGCGCACCGGCGCTGCCAACAAGGAGAGCACAGGCCGCCTGAGCGCCGCAACACTGGACCGGGTGTCCGGCGCGCTGACCTACCGCGTGTATGGCTGTGAGCCGCAGCGCGATGCCGCGTATGAAGCCTGCCTGCAGGATTACGAGCGTACCGCCGTCAAAGCCGGGTTGCCGGTGGCCGCCATGCCGCCGCTGTACGGGGTCATCTCGATGACCGGCGTTCTGTTCATCTTTACCTTTGGCGCGCGCAATGTGGCGGGCACCGGCTGGGCCGCCTGGGATATTGCAGCGTTCACCACGTTCTTGTCCTGCTTTGGCAAATTGGCGGTCAAATCCTCCCACGCGGCAAAGCTGTTCAACGCGGTACAGAAAGCCCAGGTATCCTGGGGACGCATCAAACCGCTGATGCGCCAGCCGGACCCCCTGCCGGAAGAGATCCCGGCCAAGCCGGAAACCCTGACCGTGAACAAGCTGGGCTTTGCCTACCGGGGCGGGGCACCGGTTTTGCAGGATATCACCTTTACCGCGCAGCCGGGCCGGATTTTTGGCATTACCGGCGCGGTGGCCTGCGGCAAATCCACACTGGGCAAAGCGTTTTTGTGTGAGCTGCCCTATACCGGTTCCATCCAGTACGGCGGGCGTGAGATGGCCGGCATGACGGACGCGGAGCGCTGCGGCGTGGTCGGCTACCTGGGGCATGACCCCGAGCTGCTGAGCGACAGCATCCGCAACAACATCCTGCTGGGCAGAGATGACGACGCCTGGAAGTACCTGCGGGCTGTCTGCCTGGAGGATGAAGTAAAAGCGATGCCCAACGGCCTGGATACCCGCGTGGGCGATGGCGGCGTGCGCCTGTCCGGCGGGCAGCAGCAGCGTTTGGCGCTGGCCCGCACACTGGCCCACCCGCGCCCGCTGCTGGTGCTGGACGACCCGTTCTCGGCCCTGGACCGCAAAACAGAAGAACAGGTTTTTGCCAACCTGCGTAAAATGACCGCGGGCAGTACCGTGCTGCTGATCAGCCACCGGCTGTACCTGTTCCCCCAGATGGACGGCGTGTTGTGGATACAGGACGGTAAAGCAGTCTGTGCAGCCCACGAGGAACTGATGGCGCAGAACCCGCAGTATGCCGCGCTGGTAAATGCCCAGGAAGGAGGCGAGCAGGATGAACCGGAAAAATGAGGCCGTGCGTAGCGTTGTGCTGGGTACCGTGCGCCGCCAGCCGCTGCTTTGCACCGCGCTGGTGCTGGCCGTGGCCGGTGCGGTGGCGGCAAGCCTGCTGCCGCCGCTGGTACTGGGCCGCGTGGTGGACCGCCTGACGGCCCGGCAGGTGGTGCCCTTTGCGCTGACGTTGGGGTACTTTGGGCTGCTGGCACTTTCCGGCGGGTTGGATTCCCTGCGGGAAAGTCTGCTGACCGTGTTTGGCCAGAAAATGACCCACGCCCTGCGCAGCGCCATGTGCGCCAAGCTGGACAAGCTCCCGGCGGAAGCCTTTGTAAACCAGGAATCCGGCGCGGCGGTTTCCCGCTTTGTGGGTGATGTTGACACGGTGGAAGAGCTGTTCACCTCCGGCATCATCAGCATGTTTGCGGATGCCTGCCGCCTGTGCGGTATTCTGGCCGTGATTTTTGCAGAGAACCGCGGGCTGGCGTTGATCCTGCTGGTGGTTTTGCCGCTGCTGTATCTCTTTACCCGCGTGGTGCAAAAGCGGATGCTGAAAGCGCAGCTGCAAAACCGTGCCGCTGTGGCGCGGGCTTCCGCCCATGTGCCAGAAACGCTGCGCTGCATCCGCACCATCCACACCCTGCGGCGGGAAAATTACATGGAAAAAGCCTATGACGAAGCGCTGGACGACAGCTTTGCCGCAGTGGAAAAAACCAATTTTTACGATGCCTGCTATTCGCCTGTGATTTTGATTATGAACGCGGCGGTGGTGGCGCTGGTCATGCTGCTTTCCGCAGCGGGCAGCCCGGAAGTGAGGGCGTTCTTTGGCATGTCGGTCGGCACGGCTGTGGCGGTTATTGCCTATATTTCCCAGGTGTTCACCCCGCTGGAAAGCATCGGCATGGAGATTGAGACGATTCAATCCGCTGTGGCCGGTGTGCGGCGCATCAACGGCTTTTTGGCGCAGGCAGAGCGCATTCCCACCGCTGAAACCGCCCCGCAGGCCGTGCCGGGTGCCCCCAGCGTGGAGCTGCAGAACGTGCATTTTGGCTATGAGAGCGATGAGGAAGTGCTGCACGGCCTGAGCTTTGCTGTGCAGAAAGGCGAGCAGGTCACCCTGACCGGCCGCACCGGCGCGGGAAAGAGCACCATCTTTAAGCTGCTGCTGGGCCTGTACCGCCCGCAGCAGGGCCAGGTGATGCTGAACGGTGTGGAAGCCGCCACACTGCCGGATACTGCCCGCCGCCCGCTGGTTGGCTATGTGGAGCAGAGCTTCCGCCGTGTGCCGGGCACCGTGCGGGACCAGATCACCCTGTTTGATGCCGCCATCACCCCGCAGCAGGCGGAGGATGCCGCACGCACCGTGGGCCTGCATGATGCCATTGCGGCGCTGCCCGAAGGGTACGATACCCCGTGTACGCCGGGCATCTTCTCGCAGGGGCAGTGGCAGCTGCTTTCCATCGCGCGCGCCATTGCAGCCGGGCCGCAAATCTTGCTGCTGGATGAAATTACCGCAAACCTGGACGCCGGAACAGAACAGACTGTTCTGGATGCTTTGCAGCGCGCCGGTCAGAACCGCACCGTGGTTTCCATCAGCCACCGGCTGTACAACCGCACCGGCGGGCGAAGCATTGAGATCTGACACTGACCACTTTAAGCACCGAAAAAAGAGCAATTTTTGACCCTTTACAGCGGGCGGCGGCTGTACTATAGCAATTTTCAATAATACAGCAGAGAGCACTTTAACTTTTGAGAAAAAGTGATATAACAGAGTCAAAGAAGGTGAGTGCTATGCTGCACAACGAAGCTCGATAGTTGATTTTGGAAGGATACGATAAGGGCATCAGCGTAAAGGAACTGGCAAAGTGCTTTTCTGTAAATCCCATTGAAAAACTTTGGTCGAAGGTGAAGGCTTTCTTTCGTAAATTCAAGGCACGGACCCTGGATGCTCTTCCGAACACGATGCAATGTGCTTTTCAGACAGTTTCGCCTTCTGACTGCTCAGGCTGGTTCCATTCCCGCGGCTATTCGCCTTATTTTTGAAAATTGTTATAAAACGATAAACTATAAAAAGAGAAGAGCTTGGCGACTGGTATGGGCCGAGAAGCTCTTCTTTATTATATCATGATTCATATACGTGCTGGCGCTGGAATTATTCCTGCACCGGTGCGGGGTCCACGTTCAGGATGTCATTAAAATAGTTGTTGGCAATCATAAAAACACCCATTGTGGTAATTACCACAAGCTGCTCTTCAGTAAAGGTTTGCTGCATCAGGCGCATCAGGTCCTCCGGCACATGCTTGGGGTCACGGGCAATGGCGCGGCCATATTCGATCAGCAGGCGCTCATCATCGGTAAAATCAAAGGTGGCAAAGTCAATATGGTTCTTTTCCAGCAGGCGGGAAAAATAAGCGCTGCATACCAGGCAGTCATTTTGCAGCGAAATGGCGTACTCATAAAAATCTGCGGCGCGCTTGCCGATCAGCCGCTGCAGCTCACGGTCCAGCTCATAGGAGCTTTCTTCCAGCGTATGGAACGCCGTTACATTATGCAGCAGGGTCAGCTTTTCGTTGGTCAGCTGGTAGCCCTGGGCCAGGTGGTTATCCACCGCGGCGCGGATCTCCTGCGGGGCTGTGGAAAGGTCAATCTTTGAAATATATGACATAGCGGGCCTCCTGTTTATGCAAAATAAACCTATTACTTAACTTGATAAGTTGGTTGATAGTGCTGCCAGTATACCACCTGCCGGGCGGTACGTCAACGCCAAACGGGCAAAAACAGGATTGCAGAGAGAAAAAATTCGTGCTACACTGGCAGAAAGTGAAACAGCGAAAGGGATGCAGAACAATGGAAAAGGAACAGGCATTGCAAGCCCTGTTGGATCAAGTGGTCCGGCAGGGGGATTTTATCGGTGTCAGCGCGCTCTACCTACGGGATGGCAAACAGCTGGCTTATGCACAGGCGGGCATGGCGGACCGGGAACGGGGCATCCCCTTTGCGCGGGATACCATCTGCCGGGTGTTTTCGATGAGCAAGCCCATCACGGCCTTTGCGGTGATGAAGCTATGGGAGGACGGCAAACTGGACCTGGACGCCCCGGTGGCAGCCTATCTGCCGGAGTTCGGGGATGCCGAGCATACAAACCTGACAATCAGGCAGCTGCTCTGCATGACCTCCGGGTATGGCTACAATGATAACGATTCGGTACAGTCGGCGGGGTTGGGCAGGCTGTATGATGAAATTTCGGAATCCTTTACCAAAGGCGGGCAGCGTACCACGCGTCAGGTGATTGCCGAAATGGCGAAGCTGCCGCTGCTGTACCGCCCCGGCAAGGGCTGGCGGTATGGCGCCAGCGCGGATATCCTGGCCGCAGCGGTGGAAGCCGCCAGCGGGATGAACTACCGCGATTTTTTGAAGCAGAACCTGCTGGACCCGCTGGAGATGGTGGATACGGATTTTTATGTGCCGGAAGCCAAGCGTGGCCGGTTTGCCCAAGCGTATGATTTCAATTCCGGCGCAGCGGTGCCCAATGTGGTGAACCGCCTTGGCATCCAGATGAACATGAAAAGCCTGCCGGAGTTCCTTTCCGGAGGGGCAGGCATGGTTTCGACCATTGACGATTATGCCCACTTTGCCACCATGCTGATGAACGGCGGCGAATGGAACGGCTGCCGCCTGCTGAAACCGGAAACGGTGCAGGCGATGGCGGAGCCGCTGCTGAACGCAGAGCAACGCAAGATTTTTGTGGGGCAGGATACCATGCGCCTTGGTATGAGCTATGGCCATTTGATGAGTGTCTGCGTTGCCCCGGAGGAAAGCCCGGTGCCGCTGCACCTGGGGGAATACGGCTGGGATGGCTGGCTGGGAACCCTGTTCACCAACGACCCTGCAACCCGCAGCAGCCTGCTGATGATGCTGCAGCGCAACGGCCCCTGGGACAGACTGGTCAACCTGCGCGTTGGCGTAAAGAAAATTTTGTGGGAATGAGGGGGATGATGGCATGGAGCCATACCGCCCAAACTGTTATAAAATACCGGAACTGAACGGCCTGCGGGTGCTGCTGGTGTTTATCGTCAGCTGGTACCACTTTTGGCAGCAATCCTGGCTGACGCCGAGCATTGGCAGTTACTCTCTGGATTATCTGCTGCGCGCCGGGTATATGCCAGTGGACGGAACGATTTTGCTTTCTGGCTTTTTGCTGTTCCTGCCCTATGCCCGTGCCATGCTGCTGGGAGAGGCGGTACCGAACACAAAACAGTTTTACCAGCGCCGCATCATGCGCATTGTGCCCAGCTATTATTTTGTCACGCTGGCGCTGCTGTTTGCCGTGGCGCTGCCCTGGCACCTGTACTACAACAGCTCCGATATGGTGCGGGATGTTGTGATGCACCTGACCTTTACCCAGACGTTTAACCCGGCAACCTATATTGCAACCCCCATCGGGGTGGCTTCCTGGACCATTGCAATCGAGATGCAGGCGTATTTGATCTTCCCGCTGCTGGCGCGGTGGGCGATGAAAAATCCCCTTGGCACCCTGATGACAATGGCAGCGGGGACGTTCGCCTTCCGCGGGTGGTGCGTCTGGCGGCTGGATGAATACAATATGGTGGTCAACCAGCTGGCAAACTTTTTGGACATATACGCGCTGGGCATGGGGGCGGCACTGCTGTATGTCTGGCTGGTGCAGTGCTACCCGGCAGCGGAAAAACGCAAAGCGATGGCATGGCAGGGGATCGCAACGCTGCTGTGCGTGCTTTCCACCTGGGGGATGCTGCGCATTTTCCGGGTGCAGGCAGGGGAGAGCGGCCAGGCGGCTTTGCAGGCCGGGCAGATGATGCGCCGCCCGCTGCTGGGGCTGGCCATTGCGGGAATCCTGCTCACCCTGCCGTTTGCGGCGCGCCCGCTGCGCTTTTTGATGGGCAACCGGGTGATGGGCTGGCTGGCGGCGGTTTCGATGAACTACTACCTGCTGCACCAGAACCTGGCCGTTCACCTGAAACGGCTGGGCGTTCCACCGTCCGTCAGCGCGGAACCGAACCGGGCAGGGGAGCAGCCGTGGCAGCTGCAATATACCCTGCTGTGCTTTGGGCTGTCCCTGCTGGGGGCAGCGTTCATTACGCTGTTGATTGAAAAGCCGTGCGCGAAGGTGTTGAAAACGATGTTTGCGTGTGGAAAAGCGGAAAACAAGGCGTAACGTGCTGTGGGAAAGCGCGGACATTGATGACCTGATAAGCAAAAAAGGCACCGCCGGACTTTTCATCCGGTGGTGCCTTTTTGACTATAAAGATAGAAAAGAAAACAAAGGCAATACCGCACAATTCCCGCCTGACGGCTTAAGCACCGCTCCGGCGGCTGCGGCACGGCAACTGCGTTGCCAAA
>ENA-OWOE01001179-OWOE01001179.1-gut-metagenome-genome-assembly--contig:-NODE-1179-length-10457-cov-4.098555_pt1 | contig 10457 bp, 12 predicted proteins | sample MGYA00248254_ERZ651788 | MGnify/ENA primary metagenome ERZ651788 (study PRJEB26908, sample SAMEA4031709) | gut metagenome | biome: gut; feature: normal infant; material: stool | place: China | collected... | reverse complement strand
GAGATCTTTTGGATCAAAGCAGAAAAATTCGCTACTTTCCTTTTGCAAAACCCGCCATTCTTCTTCATAGCTCCAACCACTTTGTTTCATCAAGAGTCCTTCATGAACAAGCGCATCTATCTTTTTGTCATCGTCATCTGCTTCTTCTCCCACATCTCGAATTGGCTTTTGATCAAAATAATTCATTTTCTGCGCGGATGAAAAACACCCCTCGGTAGAGAAGCAAAGGCAAATCCCTGTGTAATTTCCACCATAATGTGCCCATAATTGTGGATTGATGGGACTCTTTGCAAGTGACAATATTCTATAGCTTTCCTTATAGGGCACTATAAACGGGTCCTCCACATCAGATGCAACATACATACTATATCCTGCATACCCCCCATTATGTATATCGATTGCAGCACCTTCCAGTGGATCATTAAGGTTGTCATACTTGGGGAAATATATGTGATGATTTTCTATAATGTCATGCAGCCGTGTAAGATGCTCAATATCTGCTACACTTAAATATTTATACAGCAATTTAGGTAATTGTTCGTTACTATTTATTTGTTGCACATCTCCATCCTTGTATATGTGCCGCACGGAGACACTTCTTCGGATAAAAATGTGACTATACCATTTGCCATGTTTGTTTTGTGCTTTTGCCATTTCCTCTGCATTCAACCTGCCACATTATTTTGTGCGCTTATTATATCACATAATTTGCAAAAAGCCAAGGCGCGGAGCCACTATATATAGTAGTTTCGCACCTTGACTTGTGAAACATTTTCTTCTCGCAATGTCATGTTCTGATTGCAGAGAAAGCCAAACCTCCTATGCAGTCATCTTGCTTATTTGTCTGGTTGCCTTTCTGTGCCTAATATCTGTTTTCTCAATCAGATACCCAACGCCATAGTCGATTTTGCCGTCAAGGAACTGTCTGTAGTTTGCATCCAGCACCAGCTTGATTTCGTAGCCGCGTTTCACTTCAATTCGGCTGTACAACTGTGAGACGATCATCCTCTTGCGCTCGATGTCCGCTAGGCGGAACTCGGCGCTCCAGCCCATGAAGCGGTCATAGTAGGTGGAGACATTAGCGGTTAGGGTGCTCTGGCTTTTGATCTCCATCTCCAGGGCGGCGGCTTTGCTCTGTAGCTGTTTGCGTTCGGTCGCTTTTTCATTAATCAGCCTGCTAAGCAGTGACTCGCTGAACCGGCTCTGCCCCAGGATGCAGCGTCCAACTTCCATTTCCAAGGCTTCCTGTTCCTCGGCGGCGCTTGCGGCGGCACACTTGGCAGTTGCCAGTTGCTCACTCAAGGTCTGAATCTTTTCCGCCATCTGTCGCTCAATGGCATCATCCTTGGGAATCACCTGAATCATGTCCATGATTTCATTTGTGACCTGGATAACAACTGCATCGATACGTTCAGCAAGGTAAAGCCGTTGCCCATCGCACTGGATGCGGTGATTTGCACCCTTGTAGCAGACATATTCGGGTTTGTTGCGCTTAGCACCCTCACCCGGACAGCTGGGGGTCATCCGGCTGCCGCAGTGGCCGCAGTATAGGTTGCCGCCCAGCAACATGCCATTGTTGCTTCGGCGCGGGATGTTTCTCCACTCCGCGTTGATTTTTTTCCTCTGTTCTACAATCTTAACGGCCATCTGAAAAGTCTGCTCATCGACAATCTGCAATTCGGGCAGATGCGGGGACGTCACATCTTTGGTAATCAAATACCCAAGATACTGCCTGTCGGTCAGCATGCGGTTGATGGTCACGCATTGGAACTTCGCGCCTTTCTTGGTACGATACCCTCTGGCGTTCAGATCGTTGGCAATCGTAAAGGACCCATCACCCTTGTTGACGGTTCTTTCAAAAATTTCCTTGACGATTTCAGCTTCTTCCGGGTCAACTTCCAGGTCTTTGACAGGCTTGTTCTTTTTGTTCAGCCTGCCTTTGTCCACCGCACGGTAGCCATAGTGAACCGGGCCGCCGGTATATAAGCCTTCACTTCGCAACTGGTCCAGGCGAGTCTTGATGCGGATGGACGTTTTCTTCGACTCGCCTTCGCTCTGCCAGTAACGGATGTAATTGATCAGTGAGTCGGTATGGCTCTCAAACTTCTGTTCGCCCTCTTTAACGCTGAAAATGCGGATACCCTGCTTGGCGAACCATTCGACTACGAAAGGCGTCTCGTCATCTCGGCGGCCCAGGCGGTCAAACATAAATACCAGCAGGATATCGAAGTGGTGGTTGGCGGCATCCTCTCGCAGTTCCTGAATGGCATCCCGCTTGTTGGCGGATACCTTGTAGCCGGACACACCTTTCTCTTGCAATTCTTTGATGACGGTCCAGCCCTGTTCCTCGGCAAATTTCCGACATTCTATCTTTTGCATGGGGATATCATCGTGGTCAACCTGCCCCTTTGTGGAAACGCGGTATAGACATTCTACGCGTGTCATCGTTGATTCACGCTCCTTTCTCTACCACAAAGCGTACTAGTAACGCAGCCCAAAAGCTATCACCAGATCCAACGAAGATATCCGCAAATCATGTCCACTTTTTGACCCTTTGACGATAAGCATCCTTTAGAGATTTTACGATATTCTGTATGTTTTTCCCTTTTGACTCATCTTTGAAGCAAAGCGTGACCTTGTTGCCGTTCACGGTGGTACGAAGAACCCGGTCGTAACCATCATAAACACCCAAATCTTCATAATGCAGTTTTTCCATTGCAATTTCTCCCTATAAACAGAAAAAGCAATGTGGGGGTGTCCTAATGGACACCCCACATTGCTTTTTCATCAATTTTTGTAACAAATGGCCTTCCAGTCCTGTAGGATAGGACTCATGCCACAGATTCTTCCTGCTATTTTTCCAGCACAGGCAGATACACACTCAAACTTTGTATTCTGTCATAGCCGTACCTCAAAGCTGATCCATCAGCGGAAGATGAACATCAAAGCGAGGCTTTTGGGGATAGAAAATTTTTCTCTGTTTTCAAATTTCAAAGTCCAAGGTAATGCAATCAAAATTCAGTTCAAAGAAGCACTTCATAGTTCCCTTTGAAACTGCATTTACAATTTTCAGTAGCGCTGATTTTCCAATGCCATTAGATCCTGTAATAATTATTATACATCCGATTCAGAAAAATCCACCATATAATTGAATCTACCAAACAAATTGTCCACTACCAAGCTTTTTAGCATGAAGGTCTCCTTATATTACTATGTGATGTCTTTACTCCGCTGGAAGTGCGCAATCAACCAAGCCAATGTACCCCTCAGCTTCAAGGGATTCTTTTATTCTATTACTAATTGCTTCACGAGGGTAGATTTTTTGTATAATGACGTCAATATAGACAATGTTATATTCGCTATTTGGAATTCCTCCGAAGCCCCAAACTGTTACTCCCGGGAACATCGGGTCAACGTAATCTGTTGCATTCGAGAGAGGTTCCTTTTCTATAGGGATATTTCTATCCAGTTCATGGTAAATATATGCAAACCTTACGCACTTTTTGTCCTTTGGACGATTTCCTAATGGAAAGTCTTGTAACTTAGAGTCGATGTTATCCAGTCTCTTCAGAACATACATAGCTAAATCGATTTCATCGTTTGATTTTGATTCAAGATTAGCCATGAGCTGATTTTCAACACCCAATTCTCGAAGGACATCATAAACAGGACTCTCTACTTGATCAAAGTCAAGTTTGCTTTCTGCCTCAACAAGCCTTTTTTTCAATTCAAGTGTTCCCAATGCATCATTTCTGTAAAATATCGTTCGATTCATCAACAAATCAGAGGGTAACCGTGTTCCCTCTTCAGCAATTAATATTACAGCTTTAGGAATACAATAGCGCAGTGCAAGTTCGTACATCACATTTGGATTGTTTGCTGTTAAGTTTGCTATGACAAGCTTATCGCAATAGATTTCTCGTATAATCTGCTTTGTAATAGTTCCTGGCTGGCTAATCATGTGGGAAGCGAACACTTCATATTTATCTTCAAAAGCGGGTTGAATTGCAGCTTTTATCACACCGTCAATATGCCTACGAATTGGATCTGTCTCGCTTCCTATCGGAGTAATCACAAAACAACGCTCGGTTCTTGGGGTATACGCTTCTGATTGAACTGCCTTATCAAATAAATCACCGCTCATTAGGTTTCCTCTCTTTCATAAAGACATTTTTTCGTAGGCTGCACTATGATAACAAGATTCTTTTTCCTTGCCACCTGCTATTGTTCAATACCAACTTTTTAAGACTATTATATCAAAATATCGACAATAATACAACTTTTATAGAAAGTACGCTGTTACAAATTAGCTTTTTTATCCTTGATCTAGTGAATTGTTTCATTATGGGGGCATTCATATATAAAAAGGGCATCCCGCTAAAAAGCGGGACGCACTCTTCAGACGATTCGCTTTCAACCCATTACCAATGGGTCGAAAATTGTCTTTTTGTTATTGCAAAACAATTTTAGAGCAAGTGCTCTCTAACATCAATTATGTACAGTCATTTATTCATCCAACGCTTGAGCCAATATTCGTAAACCCCAACATATTCTCGGTAAGCACCCGTTTCATCCGGCTCACAAAATTTATTCCACATACTTTTTAGGAATGTTTTCGACCAATTGCGTTGAGGCTTTTTCCTTTTCAGAGTATCTACAAGATTCCGATAAGCTGTTTCCCGGTTTTGCTTTAAATAGGTCGATTCGCCATTCAAATTCAACTTTTCAGAAAGTTGATGACTTAGCGCCCCATCTGTTGAATAAATCTCACCGTTTGGTCGATAACGAATGGTTTTCATCTGAGCCTCATTGAGTGGATCAAGTTGCATGATTTGCTGCTCTTCACTTAACGCCCCACGGTAAGCATCGCAGGTTTTCCTTGCGTTATCTGTTTTGTCTCGTCCTCCAGGGCATACTCCGATAAAGTTGGAAAAATTATGTCATGGCTGATTCGGTCAAGGCTTTCCACTATAACGGCTTCAACACGTTTCTGCCGCACAGCCTTAAGCATGGCAAACAGCGCAGGCCGCCACAGTTCATTGCCACGTCCTTGCTCTACACAGGAGCCGATGATAATGTAGCCCCGCCGGTCGGCTTCGCGCATAACTTCTTCCAATTGATTTTCCAGTGTTAACAAGTTCGGCATAGTGCTGCGAGCGTATGCCCAGACTTTGTATTCTGCCATAGCCATACCTCAAAACTGATCCATCAGCGGAAGTCGAACATCGAAGCGCGGCTTACCAAAAGAAGCCCGCGTGAAGCGGTCCCCGGCGAAGCGTTCCAGCCCGCAGTTGATAAGCTCGGTGTTCAGGTCGCACTCGGTAGTAATAAGGTAGATGTCCCGCCTGCGGAAAATCTCAATTACTCCCACCAACAGGTAGCTGTTACGGCTGATCTGTTCCAAATCTCGCACAATCACTGCTTCGACCAGATTGTTTTCCACTGCATCCAGCATGGCTCGCAGGCCATTGCGATCCTTCAGCGTATTGCCACTGCAATGGTCAAAGGATGTGCCGCGTACCAGAAATCCGTGGCCGGCCGCTTCATCGATCAGGTCATAGAGGCGGTCAAAGGCTGTCTGCGCGTTTTTAGATGCGCACCGCACATAGATCCACGCCGGATGATCTTGTCTGTAGTTCATCGCTTGTCCCTCTCTCCCAAAAAGTAATCCGGGCGCTTATGCTCCCGGATGAATCGTTGCACATCTTCAATTTTCCCGGTGCTGGGACACTTGGGCAGGGCAGCCAGGGCAGCGGCGTGATACTTACCGCCTACACCGGCACGTTCGTCCAGAATGGCTACCACGCAGGAGTCGCTCTCGGTGCGGATAGCGCGGCCAAAACCCTGCCGCAGCTTCTTCTGCATTTCGGGGATGCTCTCAGCCTGGATGTAATCGCGCAGGTTCGGGTACTGCTGCCGCTCGTAATCGCTGACCGGGTCAGGGATTGGAAACGGCAGCTTTGCGATAATCAGCAGGGACACCATATCGCCGGGAAAATCAATTCCCTCCCAGCAGGCCCCCGCTGCAAACAGCACACCGTTGCCGGATTCTTTAAATTGCTGGATAGAGCGGTTCTGCCCGCGTCCTGCCTGGAACACAGGGAAGGCCAAACTCCCGCCCAGTGCATCATAGACATGGCGCATCTGGCGGTAGGATGTGAACAACACCAGCGCGTGGCCATGGCAGGCCGCCGTCAATAAACTGATCTGGTCAGCCAAGTACAAATTTTCAGGGACATTTCCTGCTCGTCTGGCCGGAAAATACAGCAGACAGTTTTTCTGATAGTCAAAGGGCGAGTCCACTTGGAAATGCCGCAGTGGCTTATATGTGGCCAGGCCCAGCAGCTGCTCGGTATGGCTGAAGTCCCCGGCTGCAACCAGGGTGCCGGAGGTGAGGATTGCAGGCTCCTGCGTGTTCCACAGCGCGCTGCGAAGTAGCTGGGGCACCCGGCTGCTGGCCGCGCAGAATGTCGGCTGGCCGTTCGTGCTGTACTCGATATAGAGGATGCGTGTCGGAACCTCCAAGAGAAAAAGCCGCAGAAAACTTTCTGCTTCTTCCAGCCTGTTTCGCAGGTAGTGCGGCATGTCCAGCCGCCCGCCTGCGTTTTGCAGAAGCGCGATGCAATCGGTCAGCGCATCGCGGCGGAACGGCATGAGCGTGAACGACACGGAAACTTTTCTTCCCATCCTTGAGAATTCTTGTGCGCATGAAAGGAAAAGCGTCTGAAACACTGATTTTAATAGACGCGAGAGTTTTGAAAAGTGCTCTTGTTGTAATAAATGGCACAATTCTTCTATGTCATGTTCCGAAAGAGTTTCTATGTACATCTGCCGTGCTGCATCCGGCAGCTTATGGGCCTCATCCACGACCAATGCCTGATAATTGCGAAGCAAAAGCGGACGATTCTCCAACCGATGGGAAGCGTCCGCCAACAAATAATTATGGTTGCAGATTTGGATGTCTGGTTTCATAGAGTCCCGCAGATATTGCAGATAACGGCAATCCTCACGCAAGGAGCAATCTCGCGGACAAGATTGCGGGACACTGATTCTGCTGCGGTCAAACCGGGAAAGACCAGGAATATGGTCCAAATCTAAAACATGCTCTGCCATGCGCAGACTTTTCAGCTGACGTTGGCTGTGATGGGTGATCTGCGCCTGTCTCTCCAGAAGCCGAGCATCGCAGGCAAAGCGTTCCTTGCCTTTCCGGACAACAGCCGTGATGGGCGTTCCGATGATGCCCTCATCCAGCAAAACGGCAGACAGATGGGGCAGATATTCCGTCAAAATGGCATCCTGCAAGGCAACGCTGGAAGTCGAGACGACAATGGGCAGCTTGACCCTGTCGGATCGGTGCATCTGCCAAAGAATACAGGCCACAAGGTAGGCTAGCGTTTTGCCGGTACCTACGCCTGCTTCGCACAGGGAGATTTCCTTATTATATAAGGTATCTAATACTTCATGGCAAAGTGCGATTTGTTCCTCGCGCACTGCCATGCCGTGCTGCGGGAGAATCTCTCGAAAAATCTGTTCGGCCATGCGGTGGGATTCCGCATAGCCAGTAGGGTAAGTTTGCATAATTTGTACACCCCTGTTTTTCATCCCGTTTAAAGCAAAATGATGGGCAGCAGGTGCTTGGGTTCCTGCTGCCCATGATTTGCCCTAAACGTCAAAGTTAATGGTTCGGGATGTGTCATATTTGCCGCCCGCGCCCCTGACACCGGGAACACAACAGGCAGGCCGCTGGCGGCGACCATTCACTGACTCTGCCATGATCTTACTGATTCCAACCATGACGCGGTCACCCCCCTCTGACGCGGGAGGCAGCTGGCGTATCATTGTAGTCTTTCCCATCGCAATTGTGGTCAACCAGACCAGCCCGCCGGGCCTGCCGGGAAAGGAACGTACCTGTTATGCTGGGTATTCGGTTGTCAAGGAGCTTGGCTTATGACGGCTGTTCGCTGTCAATATCTATTAGAGCCAAATCCTTAAGAATAGATAATATGTAAACGCGTTCTCTTTCGGGGAGCATATACATGATTCTCTGCAATGCCAGCGTTTCATCCGGGTCCAGGAAGCGGAGATGCTTTCTTCTAACTTCCAGCTTTACTCCACCGTGGCGGCCAGCTTGCGATATTATGTGGTAACTCAGTGATAGAACATCGACATCATTTCGGATTGTCGTGTAGGATACTCCGTACCGCGCCGCCAGAGGTCTCATCTTGACATAATCGTTTGCGAAATATAAAATTTCAGCAATTTCACGCCGCCGTTCTTGAGTATCTATCACTTAGTCACCTCCCTTGCTCGGATTGGCTCTATAGTCAGGCTACTACCTCTTGTGCAAAAAAGCCTTGCACTTTTTATAATTTTTTTGCACAGCATCTTTTTGCAGCAATACCAATCCTTAAGGAAAACAGGTCATGCGTTCACCTTACGCATGACCTGTTTTTCGTCACTAAATGTACGTTTTTCGCTTTAGAATAGTTACAATCACGCTCCTCGTTCTGTTCTATTCCTGTCAAGTCTTATTCACGACCCGCTTTGTATAAAAAAGCCGCAAAATTAGCATTTATAGGTCTATGTATAGCACTATTCAGCCCTCAAATATTATCAGTGAAACTGATACCCTTATTTTGAGGTGACTACAATGCAAGATATTTATACATTAATCGGTCAAAATATTCGCCACAGGCGCAAAGAAAAGCACTTGACTCAAGAAGCACTCGCCACAAATGTCGAAACTTCCGCGCAATATATCAGCCGTATCGAACGCGGACAGGTCTGCCCATCTCTCGAATTTCTTTATAGATTGTCCTCTGCATTGGAGTGTTCCATTTATGCATTGCTCCCATCTTCGACTCCAAACGCACCAACTAGTTTCTTCTCTCAGGAACTGGCCAGCCGACTTAATAGTTGTGATCCTCAAAAGCAACAGTTTTTAATGAATTTCATTTCGTGGTATCTTCAGCAGCCAAATTCATCCATTTGAATAGACCATTTTTATAGATCAAAGGAATTTTATGCTCGCACTGTATATCTCACTGTTAGATACTGAAGAACAAATCAGTAAATTTGAACACATCTATACCAAATATAAGGGGCTTATGTTTTATACGGCCAACGGAGTTCTTCACGATCCTTATTTGGCCGAGGATGCGGTTCATGAAACCTTTTTGGATATAATACGGATTATAGATAGTATACGCGCCAACAACGAAAAGGAACTGTCCCAATTTCTCAAGACGCTGACCCACCATAAAGCCGTTGATATCATTCGCAAATGTAGCTCGCAGAAAAAGTCCGATACCGAAATAGAAGCGCTCGAAACCATAAAGTCTGACGTAAATGCTGAGACCATCGTAATCGATAAAATCGATTACGAAAATATGCTGCTTTTGGTTCAGTCCATGGATGAGAAGTATAAAACGCCGTTGCTTTTAAAGGTTCAGGGCTATAAAGTCAGCGAGATTGCCGAAATCCTCAACATTTCACCCGGAAATGTAAAGGTTCGCTTGTACCGTGCGCGTAAAATCATTCTGTCCGGATTGGAGGAAGAAGGTAATGAATGATGACAAAATCCGTATTTCCCCAGATGCCTTGATCACAATGATTGTGACGGAAGCACAGAACCGAGAGCTCGCGCAAATGCCAAGCCTTGAAGAAATGAATGAGGCATTTCATCCTTCTGAAAAGTTTTTGGGCAAGATGGATTCTCTCGTCCGGGAAACTAAAAGTAAGGCGAAGCATAAGCAACACGTTCTTAGCTTCAAAAGATTTTTCATTACTTTCGCTACAGCTCTATCTATCTTTTCATGTACCATGCTCCCCGTTAAAGCGGTGCGGGAGGCTGTTGTGACCACGCTTCTTGAATGACATGATAAATTTGTATCGGTTATGTTTGTCGATGATGCTGGTACATCCGCTACAGATACATTCCAGGTGACTACTGCCTATATTCCTTCCGGGCTTACACAAATAGAGTCCTCACCAAGTAACGCAGACACATATTATGCCCTATATGAAGATAATCAAGAGCATATCCTCACCATCCGTGTGCTCCCAATCCAAAACTCGCAAGTCACATCTTTGGACAACGAATTTTCTTCGTATTATTCTCTAAATTTTGATAACACACAGGCTATTTGGGGCATTAATGATGATGGCTTCAACACTCTACTATGGGAAAAGGGCGGACTATCAATCAAAGTTGGTGGATATTTTGATTTGTCTGAAATCATAAAAATTGCTAAGGGTATTGAAATAAAATAATCGCTATGTTTTTTGTAACCTTTTTTGTTTTTAACTGTAATCATTTAATAGATTTCTAATTATCTCTTTAGATGTTCTTATATGCCGGTATAGCCCGTTACTTCGGGCTTTTCCGGCACTTTTCATATCGGAAGAACCTCACAAATCTTTTTATTACCCCTCATGTTTTCACTCTCAAAAGTAGT
>ENA-OWOE01001171-OWOE01001171.1-gut-metagenome-genome-assembly--contig:-NODE-1171-length-10504-cov-15.968064_pt1 | contig 10504 bp, 10 predicted proteins | sample MGYA00248254_ERZ651788 | MGnify/ENA primary metagenome ERZ651788 (study PRJEB26908, sample SAMEA4031709) | gut metagenome | biome: gut; feature: normal infant; material: stool | place: China | collected... | reverse complement strand
AGATTATCTATTGGGAATCATCAATCAGTTACTTGATTTTCAGAAGTTGGAAAGTACTGCTTTGCAGTTGAATTTGAAGAAATGCAATGTTAATGCATTGGTCAGTGATATTTTTAATCAATTCTGCGGTTCTGCGGAGTTGAGAGGACTGACATTACATCTTTGTTTGCCTCATGAAGAGATTAACATGATGATTGATTCGGAAAAGATGAGTAAGATTCTGGTAAATTTGATAGGGAATGCGATGAAATATGCGAAATCCAGAATTGAATTGAAGGTATTATCAGTAGATGACGAGGTGAGGATAGAGGTCACTGATGATGGTCCCGGTATTCCGGAGGACCAACGCGATAAAATATTTCAAGCTTTTTATCAATTGCCTGATGATCCTGTGGCATCATCTAAGGGTACTGGGATTGGTTTGGCATTTGCAAGGTCTTTGGCAGAAGCCCATCATGGAAGTTTGTTTCTGGAAAATAGTTCCGAGGGCGGTGCTTCATTTGTATTATCTTTACCATTGGGAACTGTAGAAACAGAAGATGTATCTGATGAATTGACTGAAACGGATGCTGTAGATGTTGGAGAAGAGGTGACTTCTGTTTCTGAATTTGCTAATAGGAGATTCACTGTTTTATTGGTGGAGGATAATCTTGAATTGTTAAATCTAACTCGGGAAGCTTTAAGTACTTGGTTTAGGGTGATACGTGCCGGTAATGGAAAAGAAGCATTGGAAATACTCACACGCCAGAGTGTGGATGTTATTGTCAGTGATGTTATGATGCCTGAAATGGATGGACTTGAACTTTGTAATCATGTAAAATCCGATATGGCTTATTCTCATATTCCTGTTGTTTTGCTGACTGCAAAAACGACATTGGAATCTAAAGTGGAAGGACTTGAAAGTGGTGCTGATGTATATCTTGAGAAACCGTTTTCTGTTAAGCAGCTCTATAAACAGATCGAGAATTTATTAAAACTGCGATTGGCGTTTCATAAACAGATGACGGACATCACAATTGGTTCATCTTCTTCACTTTCGGATTTTGCTATTTCTCAAAAAGATGTAGAATTTATAGACAAGATCAATGCAATTTTATCGGAGCAGGTTATTAATGAAAATTATTCAATTGATATATTGGCAGATCAAATGAATATGAGTCATTCTAATCTTTACCGGAAGATGAAAGGTTTGTTTGGTATGCCTCCTAATAACTATGTGAAGAACTTCCGCTTAAACAAAGCAGCTGAATTAATTGCAAATGGTGTTCGCATAGCTGAGGCAGCAGAACGGTTAGGCTTTGCTTCTTCTTCCCATTTTGCAAAATGTTTTAAAGAGAAGTTCGGAATGTTGCCAAAAGATTATAAATAACAAGTCTTTTCATGATGGGAAAAATGATGGGAGGGTAGATGAAGTTTAAAAATGCAAGAAGTATACCGTAGTAATATTTTTTATCCATTCGTTTTATATTCTTGACTCCGGGAAAATCGTAATTGCACATAAACCAGTCACTTTCGCCCCTCGAATTTGCAGCGTTTTTGAATCTCCCGCATCTAAACTAACGTGAGTTCGATATAATTTAGAACATTACAAATTGTCCATAGTTCTTTGTATATATTATAGAACAATGATTACTAAAAAGCGTTAAAGGATTCTTTATGATGTCATCTGGTTTATTGATCGTTTGCCCCTCTTGTGCTAAACGCAAGACTGAATCTTTGTCTTTGCTGAGAGCCAAACGCTCATACAGGCTTGAATTATATTGCCGCTGCAATTGACGTACACTCCAATTTTGTTTCTGAGACTCAATTTCGTAAAATCTGCGTTCTTCATCAGATTCAATGCGCATTAATATCAAATAGTGAGACCATGAAAGCGTAAACGGATATTCCCTAGTTGATTTTATGGGGCTTTCGGTGAGTTTTTGAATTTGGTCAACGCTGTTGTTCCAATCTCTTTTGTCGAGTATGTTGAGAAAAATTTGCGACATCTTTTCAATGTTTTGTGTATTGGGTCAAAAAGAAGTTGTATATTTGTTCATCAATATCTAGTCTCAATATAGGTAATCTATGGAATTCATCACATCAACACATTTGAAGCAATGGGCTGACACAAAAGAATGTCAGTCTCTCTTGCCAGAATTGATGAGACGGCTTATCTGTGCTTCCGTGAAGCAGTTGAATAGACTGTCTTTCCCCAGTGGGGATGCTGTGCATATGCCTGAATGGGCCGGAGCAGATACCTGGGTTCTGATTTAAAAAGACCGAACATATAAGAATACCCGATAACTGTTGTAAGAAGCTATCGGGTATTTTTTTATTGTCAGCCCGGTTTCTTGCTTTAGAATTAGAATACAGGCATCTGCCAGATAAATCCTACAGAAATACGGTTAGTACTATAATTCTCCTGTCCCAGCACCTTGGCGCGGGAAGTGAAATCATACGAACGTCCCACGTAGGTAACAAAGAAGTGCAGATTGGTTTCCATCGGGTAATATTCGATACCGCCCAGATATCCCCAGGAAGTACGGTAATTTCCCTTCTCTATTCCCTCGGACGCCTTGCCTACGGAAGCCGTCTCGTACATACCCTTCACAAAAACATTCCATTTCGGAAGAAAGCGGTAATTACATTTGGCAACAACCGAAAGATAGTTAGCATCAAAAGCGTTATGCCCGCCCGGACGGCCTACGATACTGGTAATAATACCTTTGCGGTCAATGTCCTCTTTTGAATACATGAAATCGACAAAAGCATTCCATTTGCCGAGATTCAATTCGTTACCTAAAGCATAATAATACATATTGTGACTTTTGGCCTCGTTCATGACAGAAGCCGACCAACGGGTCTTGAATACGTTATTGAAATTACCATTCCAGTTCAAAGTATAAACCAGCGGCATTTTGCCGGATTTCAGATCGGGAAGATTTCCTTCGGCATCTTCCGTAATTCCGTAAGTGCTGTCGAACGAACTGTTGCGGCTGTTCAGTATTTGCAGGTTAAGTTGCTGTTTGGGAGTAATGTTATAACCTACATTCAGTCCGGTCATAAAGTTACTCATATAGTCGATCATATCGCTGTACTGATAGATGTCGATCGGGTTGAGGTCGAACTCGATACCACCGTATGCGGCACATTGCTTTCCTGCGAAGAGGCTGAACTGGTCATTCAGTTTGATACCGATTCCGGCATAGTCGATGGAAGTAGGCAGATTGTCAATCATGCCGTTTGCGTCGTTCGAGCGGTTGAGGCGTTGGCGATAGCGGTAAGAAAGCCAGTTGTTGATATTTCCTTTGGCTTCGATGCGGAGCTGGTGCATATTGAAGTCACCTTCCTGAAAACCATTTTGGAAATGAGCGTCAAAGCTTCCTTGCATATTCAGATAAAGATTGAACTTATCTGTCTTCTTTTTCACGTCTGTCAGTTCTTCAAACAGGGGAGTGTTCGGGTTGAATTTATCCTTCTTCTCCGTTTTTTGAGCATATACTCCCTGTATGCTGCCCGCGAGGAGCAACATAAATATCCATTTTTTCATAAGTAGGTCAGGCTTTTAGTATTCGTTAAAATATTGCTGAATTTGTTTCCAGTCAGTTGTTTTGGTTAGTGCAAGCATTAACAAAACGCGTGATTTCTGCGGATTCAGTTCCTGTGAAGCCACAAACTGATATTTGGCGTCGTCTACCTCTGCATCCAGCGTGGTAGGACCTGTCGGGACACGGGAAGAACGGACCACAAGGATTCCTTTCTGACGGGCGTCTGTCAATACCGGGAAGATATTCTGATGGATATTTCCATTTCCTACTCCTGCATGGATAATGCCTTTATAGCCGTTGTTGAGCATCGGAGTGACCATATCTGCTTCGATGTTGGAATAGCTGTATACGATACCTACTTTAGGAAGTGCGTTCAGATGAGTGACATCGAAAACGGATTGGGTGGTATGTTTTTTTAGCGTCACCTGATTATAGAATACTTTTCCGTTCAACACATAACCTAGCGCGCCGGAGTTGGGAGCTTGGAAAGTTTGCACGTCGACCGTGTTCATTTTAACCGTACTCTGTGCTCCAAGGATCAGTCCGTTCATGGCAACCAGTACTCCTTTGTCTTTGGATTCTTTTGCGGCGGCGGTAACTACAGCGTTATAAAGATTCAACGGGCCGTCGGCACTTAGAGCCGTAGACGGACGCATGGCACCTACCAGTACCACCGGTTTGTCACTTTTAACGGTCAGGTTCAGGAAATAGGCCGTTTCTTCCATCGTATCGGTTCCGTGAGTAATCACGATGCCGTCGATGTCCGGGCGTTTCAATAGTTCATTTATTTTTTTTGCAAGCGTCAGCCAAACCTGGTCGTTCATGTCCTGCGAACCGATTTTGACAATCTGTTCTCCGGTCACGTTGGCGATGTCCTTAATTTCGGGCACAGCGTCGAGCAGTGCACCGATGGCAACTTGTCCTGCTGTGTAGCTGGTTCCGGTAGCTGAACTTCCTGTGCCTGCAATCGTTCCTCCGGTGGCAAGGATATGAATGTTCGGTTTGGCGGCAAATGCCATTGTTACAGAAAATAGTAGTGTGACTACTACCAGTCCAAAGCTTTTGAATTGTTTCATAACTGAATGATGTTTAGGTTAATAATATATGTATATTAAAATATTTGTATAAAGAGCAGTCCCAGGGCAATGGCAACAATCGTCGATACCAAGCCGGGCATCATGAACGAATGATTTAACACATACTTGCCGATTTTTGTTGTCCCGGTACGGTCGAAATTAATGGCAGCCACTACGGTAGGGTAATTCGGAATAAAGAAATATCCGTTCACTGCCGGAAACAAGGCGATCAGCATATAAGGCGAAATCCCCAACGCAATGCCCAGAGGCACAAGTGCCCGAACTGTGGCAGCCTGGCTGTATAGTAGAATAGACATCACAAACAGCGCGACACCAAACAGCCACGGCATTTGTTGCACGATCCCTTCAATAGAAAGAGTTAGCTGTCCCATATTTCCCTGAAGGAAGGTATCTCCCATCCAGGCAATACCGAAGATGGCAATCACTGCCTGCATGCCTGCCGGAAATACGGAACCTTGCGTTGCTTTGATTCCGTCAGTCTTGGTCACTAACAGGATAATGGCAGCAGCCGATAACATCACGATTTCAATGATGGAAGACATTCCTAATGTAACTATTTCCCCGTCGATCAGGAAACTGGGGCGCATTCCTTCAAAAGAACCGAAGAGTACGATAAACGCAGTTGCCAATATAAAGATAAGGACGGAAATCATAGCGGAACGTTTGTTCTTCACATCTTTAATCTCTATCTTTTTATTGTTGAATAATCCTTCTTTCAGACGTTTCTGATATTCGGGGTCTTCCACCAGCTCTTTACCGACTTTCATAGAGAATAAAGCACCGACCAACACGCCGACAATGGTAGCGGGAATCGTAATTTTGAGAATGTCGAACAGGGTAATATCGAATCCGGCTAAGAGTCCGAGAAGTGCTACGGTAGCCGCGGAAATCGGACTGGCTGTAATGGCCTGTTGGGAAGCAATGACGGCAATACCCAGCGGACGTTCCGGACGGATTTTGGTTTCGGTGGCAACCTCCGCGATGACCGGCAACACAGAATAGGCGACGTGTCCCGTTCCGGCTACAAAAGTAAACAGGTAGGTCACCAGCGGACTAAGCAAGGTGACGTGTGAAGGATTCTTACGAAGCAAATGTTCTGCCAGTTTCACCATATAGTCCAGTCCGCCGGCTGCCTGCATACAGGAAGCAGCCGAAATCACTGCGGCAATCATTAACATAACGTCGATAGGAGGCGCGGTGGGTTGTAAACCAAAAACGAACGTAAGTATAGCCAACCCAACTCCTCCCATCACGCCGAGGCCAATACCTCCCAGGCGTGCGCCAATAATAATAGCCGTCAGAACAAATGCTAATTGTAATATCATAAGATGCTGTTTTAAGTTCCCAACAAAGATAAATGATTTCTCTCTTTGTATTTTCTTTTTCTTGTATTAACAACAAAAAAGTCTTTGAATAGTTTTTGCATATTTATTAAAACAATAACTAAACTCATTGGTTATTATAAGAACTAACGAAACTGTTATTATTATAAAACAACCGATATGGAACAAAATTTATCAAAAAAAACTCGTACGGAGAGTGACCTGATAGGTAGTCGTGAAGTGCCGGAAAGTGCACTGTACGGAGTACAGACGCTCCGCGGTATCGAAAACTTTCGCATCAGTAAGTTTCATTTAAATGAGTACCCTTTGTTTATCCAGGCATTGGCTATCACAAAAATGGGAGCCGCCGTTGCCAACCGCGAACTGGACTTATTAACCGAAGAACAAACGGATGCTATCTTGAGAGCTTGTAAAGAAATACTTGAAGGAAAGCATCACGAACAGTTCCCCGTAGATATGATTCAGGGGGGAGCGGGTACTACCACGAACATGAATATCAATGAAGTGGTTGCCAACCGGGCATTGGAATTGATGGGGCATCAGCGCGGAGAGTATCAATACTGTTCGCCTAACGATCATGTCAACCGCTCGCAATCTACCAACGATGCTTATCCCACCGCCATCCACATTGGACTCTATTACACTCATTTGAAATTGGTTAAGCATTTCGAAGTGTTGATAGAGGCTTTCCGGAAGAAAGGACGTGAGTTTGCGCATATCATCAAAATGGGACGTACCCAACTGGAAGATGCCGTACCGATGACTCTCGGACAGACCTTCAACGGGTTTGCGAGTATTCTTGAACATGAAGTGAAGAATCTTGATTTTGCCGCGCAGGACTTTCTGACAGTCAACATGGGAGCCACGGCCATCGGAACCGGAATCACCGCCGAACCGGAATATGCGGAAAAGTGTATTGCCGCTTTGCGCAAGATTACGGGACTGGATATAAAGCTTGCCGATGATTTGGTAGGAGCCACTTCGGACACTTCCTGCATGGTAGGTTATTCGGGAGCGATGAGGCGTATAGCTGTCAAAATGAATAAGATATGTAATGACTTGCGATTGCTGGCTTCCGGTCCGCGTTGCGGATTGGGCGAAATCAATCTGCCGGCTATGCAGCCGGGTTCATCCATCATGCCGGGAAAAGTGAACCCGGTGATTCCTGAAGTGATGAATCAGGTGGCTTATAAGGTGATAGGAAATGATCTTTGTGTGGCCATGAGTGGCGAAGCCGCTCAAATGGAGCTGAATGCAATGGAACCGGTGATGGCACAATGCTGTTTCGAGTCTGCCGACTTGTTGATGAATGGCTTTGATACCTTGCGTACGTTATGCATCGATGGCATAACAGCCAATGAAGAAAAATGCCGGAGAGATGTGCACAACAGCATTGGCGTAGTGACAGCCCTGAATCCGGTGATTGGTTATAAAAATTCTACCAAGATAGCTAAAGAAGCATTGGAAACAGGAAAGGGAGTGTATGAACTTGTTTTGGAACATAATATCCTTTCCAAGAAAGATTTGGATACCATTCTGGAACCTGAAAATATGATTAAACCAGTCAAACTGGATATTCATCCCAACCGTTGATAGATAGTAAGTGGGAATCGATTCAATAGGGAAATCGCCGGGCAAGTCACTGATCTGCTCCGGCGATTTTGATTATTTGTTACTTTTATTCGTGGAGACGGATACACGCGGAGTGATCATTGTGGATGAATACCTGAAAACAACCCAACCGAATATACGTGCCGTTGGTGATGTGAAAGGTGGTTTGCAGTTCACTTATATTTCATTGGATGATTACCGGATTATCCGGGAGGATCTGTTTGGCGATAAAGAACGGACAACGAATGATCGCAATCCGGTTAGCTACTCTGTTTTTATTGATCCTCCATTAGCACGTATCGGATTGAATGAAGAAGAGGCTCGTAAACAGAATTTGGATATTATTATCAAGAAATTGCCCGTTATGGCGATACCAAGAGCGAAAACATTGGGAGAAACGGATGGCCTTTTGAAAGCTGTTATTGATAAGAATACGGGAAAAATATTGGGCTGTATGCTGTTTGCGCCTGATTCCAGCGAAGTAATCAATATAGTTGCTGTTGCAATGAAGACAGGTCAGGATTATACTTTCCTGCGTGACTTCATTTTTACTCATCCTAGTATGAGCGAGGCGTTAAATGATTTGTTTTCATAGTAGTAAGAATGAGTATAATCTTCTTCCATAAAGTTTAAAAAACATCAAAGTATCTGCCACCTGCAACAAAACGCTTGTAATGTATTAGTAAATAGGAAGTTGGAGCGTTGCAGATACCTGTTGCAGATACGTTGCAGATAAAGTATCTGCAACGCATAATATAACTGAAGAAAAGCCCTTGATTTCTTTATGCAAAGCTATGGGAGGTTCATGGTATCCCTATAAGGAGACTGCAGTATCTACGTACAGAAACTGCGGTATCCATACATGGACACTGTCGTTTCCTGCCTTGGAAACGCTCATTTCCTACGGTGGGAACTGGAGTTTCCCGCCTCGGAACTGTAATTTCTTTTGCTTGAAATGTACTGTACTGGATTTAGTTGACAACTTCGTTTGTTATACCTAAGTTAGTTTACTCAATATATTTTAAAACCTAAATAAGTTTACTTGTCCCTTTGTAATTCCTTAATAAGTTGTCATATTAAAGATGTTGCAAACATATGTATCTTTTCTTATAAATGCAAGACTTCGGGCTGTAAACTTCATTAAACAACAAAAACTCTTCGCTCGGGGATCGCCCTCGCGGCAAGGGGCGGGAGCACCCGTCCCGACGAGCGGGACTTCAACTACCTTTTTCCGCGTACTTACGAATATGTTCCATCAGTGTTTTCATTTGTATGCCTTGATGGGGTCGAACATAATTGTATGCATATATGGCGTCGCTTATACGTTTATCCAACTGTTCAAAGCTGTCATCTTCGCAGTCAAACAACCACCCATTCTTGATCGTGTTATTCATCCGTTCAGCCAGGGCATTATGTAGCGGATCTCCACACTGCGTCATACTAATATTGATATGATGTTTCTTGAGCATATCCACATACAGGTTTGAGCAGTATTGCACTCCCCGGTCAGAATGGTGTATGAGACTACTCAAATCGACATTGTATCTGTTGTAAAAGTCTATAGCCATCCTCAGTGCCTTTAAGGGACCTTCCGCTTCAAGTGTTTTGCACAGGGCATATCCAACTATCGCCCGACTGCCCGCATCGGTAAGAAGAGACAGGTAAGCCCATCCCTGACACGTGGCAACATAGGTTATGTCCGCTACAACCATTGAACCGAATGTGTCAGCTACAAATTTAGGAGTAACATTCAGCAAGTCCGGATAAATGTAATAATTATGATTAGAATTTGTTGTCTTTGGTCTCACATGTCTGACACGTTGACACAGGGCATTAGCACGAAAAATATTATAGCATTGATCACGCCCAATGACCATCCTGACACCAAACTTGCGGAGACAGCATGCATAGAGTTCACGCATACCAGCCTTAGGCATAAGTTTACGTAACTCATTACAATACAACACAATGCTTGATGTGAGGATGTCTATTTCCTTTTTTCTGTTGACATGCTTATAATAACCTTGTCTGGTTATGCCGAAGTAATCACAGAGGAACTGTAGACTACCGCGCATATGACGGGCAGAGTTCCCCTGTGACAAGGTATCGATTACTTGGCATCGGAGTTTTTTCGAACCTTGATGTGATAGGTTGACTCAGCAAGATTTATTAATTCCTCACAAGCTTCATGACGAAGACTTTCCTCCTGAAGAGCACGCTGAAGTTTGCGATTTTCGGCACGCAATGCAGCGAGTTCTTTCTCCAGTTCATTGAGAGACTCAGCAGAGTATTTGTTGAAAGAGGCGTGGTCTGTACTCATAACTTTATCATTTATATGATACTTATCAAGCCAAAGAATCAGCAGACGACGGCAAATACCGGTACGTTTGGCAAACTGATACTTCGTTTCCGAAGTGGATAAATACTCACGAATATAAGACATTCGTTCGGATTCGGTGTAAGGAGTGTACTTCTTTTTTAATTCTTTCATGGGAATTTCGCATTTAAGAAGTGTCAACTTATTTAGTACACTACAAAAAATAGTTAAGTCATGCTCCTACTCACTTTTGTATCAAAAGAAAATATGTACAAAACTACGGCACTTAGAAATAAATGCCGTATATTTGTACATAATAAGACAAGAGTGATATGGATGATAAATTGAGACTTCTGATAGAAGAACATGGAGGATATGTCACCCGTAAAGAGATTATCGGTAACTGTTATCTGTATTAATAAATCTAATTGCTTGAAACATATAGCTTTAAGCTTGTGAGCAAAGTGGTCTAATTATAGAATGTAAGAAGTTCAACTAAAATCAAGACGCTTATGACAAGGTATGAGAGTAGTAAGCGTCTCGGCGATGCCGTCCCCCCCTCAAAAAAATAGAAGTAGCATCTCCTCTTTATGTTTCAATCCTACT
>ENA-OWOE01001147-OWOE01001147.1-gut-metagenome-genome-assembly--contig:-NODE-1147-length-10745-cov-5.237439_pt1 | contig 10745 bp, 10 predicted proteins | sample MGYA00248254_ERZ651788 | MGnify/ENA primary metagenome ERZ651788 (study PRJEB26908, sample SAMEA4031709) | gut metagenome | biome: gut; feature: normal infant; material: stool | place: China | collected... | reverse complement strand
CATCATCAAGATCGGCGCTCGCCGCGGCGACGCTGCTGAGATGGCAGTTCTGGAGCTCGTCTGATCGACTCTGACTGTTCAAACAGTGTAACAAAGGCTCTTTCCCTTCGGGGAAAGGGCCTTTTTTGCATCGTGTGGGCCGGGCAGCGGGGTGTTCCCAAAGCAAGTGTCCGCTGGGGTGGGACCCTGCTGCCGCAGGCAGCAGGGCGGGCGATGGAATGGCCCGTTTCACTTGCGTGGGAATGCCCCGCTGCCCGGTTGAGTATCAGCAGCTGGGGCTTGTGATGGCGGGGTAAGAATGCTATAATTATACTGTATTTCTGCACGACTTTGCGAATTTTCCACAGAAGGGAGGGGCGGCGGTTGAAAAGACGACGGTTTCTGGTGCTGAGTGCAGGCTGCATGATGGGCCTGCTCTCGGCGTGCGGCCTTCCGATGTCGGAAAATGTGCAGGTGGAGGAGCTGCTGCGTGCCCCGCGCCTTCCGGGCGACTACGGTGCACTGCAAAATGCCCTGAACGAGTGGCTGGGGGAGAGCGCCCAGCTGAAATACCCGATGCAGGGGGAGCTGCTCTCGCCGTTCCTTTTGCAGGATCTGGATGGTGACGGCCAGCAGGATGCCGCTGTTCTCTACACCACGGCCCAGAGTTCCAACGTCTGCATTGCATTTTTGCAGAAGGATGCCGCAGGCGTGTGGCAGGTCCGCCAGAGCATCGAGGGTCTGGCGGATACAGTGGACAATGTCCGGCTGGCACAGCTGCAGGATGGTGCCGCCACCCAGCTGGTGGTGGGGTACCTCGCCGCGCAGGGGGACAGCTATCTGGCGGTGTACTCCTACGAGAACGGCACGGTCAATGCCATTCTGGAACAGTCCTATGAGCAGTATCTGGTGGAGGATATCACCGGCGGCGGCAACGAGGATCTGATTCTGATGTCCACGCTGGAGGACGGCGGGGTGCAGATCGAGCTGCTGACCGTTGACCGGGACGGGATGTTCCAGCAGGTGGCTGTCATGGGCCTTTCGGCAGATAAGTTCTCGGGCTGCGCCGCTGTGGCGGCGGGCCTGGGAGCGGACGGAAAGCGCTATCTGGTGCTGGACGGCTGGACCGGTCTTTCGGGCAACAATCTGGCCACGGTGCTGCTCTACTTCGATGAGGAAAGCCAGCAGATGCTGCCCGCCGAGCAGATCAGCACCAGTGAGCTGTACAATGCGTCCCTGCGCAATGTCTCCACGCTGGTCAGCCGGGATCTGGACGGCGACGGCATCGTGGAGATCCCCACCCAGCCTGACGAAGCGGGCCTGCTGAACCTGAGCCAGAGCCGACGAATGGATTTCATCGTCTGGATGGACTACACCAGCCCGGAGCCGGAAAAGAGCTTCGGCCTGCTGGACGAGGAGAGCAGCTGCTACATTGAGCTGCCCGCCGAGTGGGAGGGCAACCTGATGCTCACCGACAGCGCTGAGGGAGAGGAGGCTGTGGAGCTGCGCACCGTGGACGAGGGCAAGCTGGTGCTGACCATGCGCCTGGTTCCTTCCAGCGAGAGCGCGGCGGGCTGGACCCGCCTGGGCGTGGTGGCATCCCGCCAGATGCAGGCCAGGTTCGGGCCGGACGTGGTGCTGAAGGATCAGAGCTATCGACTGTCCCGGTCGTTGTACCGGTTGAATTGATGATGCCGCTCAGTTTTGCAGAAGTTTACCGGATGCAGGCTGGGTGTTCTGAGGTGAAATGCTTCTCCGTGTGCTCTTGGGCAGAGGGAGAAGGCAGAAAAATATGGAGGTCTTAGATGGTCAAGGTACTTGTGGTAGAGGATGAAGCCAGCATCCGCGAGATGATCGCGCTGAACCTGCGGCTGGCGGGGATGGAGGCGGTGGAGGCCGACAGTGCCGAAGCCGCCCTGCCTCTGCTGGAGCAGAAGCCCGGCTGTGATGCTGCCATTCTGGATGTGATGCTGCCCGGCATGAATGGGTTCTCGCTCTGCGAGACCATCCGCCGCACCGACCAGAAGATCGGCATCATCATCCTGAGCGCCAAGGGGCAGGAGCAGGACAAGATCCGCGGCCTGTCCATCGGCGCGGATGACTATATGACCAAGCCCTTCAGCGTCAGTGAGCTGCTGGCCCGTGTGGAGGCCCTCTGCCGCCGGGTGGGCCGCTCGGGCGGCGGCTCCGCTCCGGATGAAAATGCCCCCACCACGCTGGTCAGCGGGGAATTTGTGCTGGATGAGAACCGCCGTGTTCTCCTCAAGGCCGGGCGGCAGATCGAGCTGACCCAGGTGGAGTTCCAGATCATGGAGCTGTTCTTCCACAACCCCGGCATCGCGCTGGTGCGGGAAAAGATCCTGAAGGGCGTGTGGGGCGAGAACTACTTCGGCGATGTGAAGATCGTGGATGTGAACATCCGCCGCCTGCGGATGAAGGTAGAGGATGAGCCCAGCCACCCCACCCACATTATGACAGTGTGGGGCTACGGCTACCGGTGGGAGGAGTAAAGAAAAACCTCTCAGTTGCGCTGTACTCGACAGCTCTCCCAATAGGAGAGCCGGGATTACTGACAGAAAGGAGGAAAAGCAATGCGCAGTGGTATTACCCACCGCTGGCTGCGGGGAAGCCTGTTCCTGACCGTGCTGCTGGTGCTGCTGGTGGAGAGCATGTTCGTGTACAACTTCAGCCGCAGCTACTACAACAGCGTTCAGCAGACCATGATGCGGCGTTTTTCCTCCATCAACGGTCAGCTGAAAATGTACACCGGCGACACGGCCCAGAAGACCGCGGCCAACCGCAGTGTGGCCCTGCGCCGGATGGTGGAGCAGTTTGCGGATAAAGACAAATATGAGTTCATGCTGCTGGACGGCTACGGCGGCGTGATCGCCTCCTCCAGCGGCACAGGTGCGGACGGCATCGTGGTGCAGGACGACTTTAACAAGGCGCAGGATGCCCCGGACGGCGTGGGTGTGGCCATCTACCGCACCGCCAGCGGGGAAACGGTCATGGCCGTGTGCAGTCTGGTGCCCTACGCGGCCGAGGATGTGGCCGCCATGCGCCTTGTCACCAGCCTGACGCTGGTGCAGGAGCAGCTGAAGAGTGTTTTCATCATCAGTCTGATCGTGGTAGCGGCCATTCTGGGCTTTACAGTGGCCTCTGGCCTGTACTTTGTGCGGGGCATCGTGGTGCCGCTGGGGCAGGTGGAGCGGATCGCCGCCAGCATCGCCCGAGGAGAACTGGATGTCCGCCTGCCTGTGACCGGTGACGAGCGGGACGAGGTGGACCGCCTGCGCGGCACCATCAATCAGATGGCCGAGGGGCTGGAAGAGACGGAGAAGATGAAGAACGAATTCATCAGCTCGGTCTCCCATGAGCTGCGCACGCCGCTCACCTCCATCCGGGGCTGGGTGGAGACCCTGCGCACCCTGGATGACCCCACCGATGAGAACTACCGCAAGGGGTTGGAGATCATCAACAACGAGACCGCCCGCCTGTACAACATGGTGGAGGAGCTGCTGGATTTCAGCCGCCTGCAGAATGGCCGCCTGAAAATGGAGTGCCGCCCCCTGGACCTTGTGGCCGAGCTGACGGATGCTGTTCTTTTCTGTGAAGCGCGCATCCAGCGGGAGGGCCTTCTGCTGGCCTACTCTGAGCCGGAGGAGATGATCCCGGTCTACGCCGACCCCGACCGCCTGCGGCAGGTGTTCATCAACATTCTGGACAATGCCATCAAGTATTCGGCCCCCGGCGGACGCATCACGGTCAAGATCTGGCAGGGTGAGTACAAAGCCTTCATCGAGATCATCGATCAGGGCCGCGGCATCCCGCCGGAGGATCTGGAAAACGTCAAGACCAAGTTTTACAAGGGCAGCAACTCGGTGCGGGGCAGCGGCATCGGCCTTGCGCTGGTGGATTCCATTATGACCGCACTGGACGGCACCATGGACCTCAAGAGCACGCTGGGCCGGGGCACAGTGGTCACCCTGGGCCTGCCGATCTATAAACGATAAGAGATTGTCCATATTTATCTGGTAAGATAGAGGGGCAGTTTTTACAATAGAGAGGGGCCGCAGCGCCCCATAGGAGAGCCAATGAATCAACCGAACAAGGAACGCTTCAAGACGAGTGTGGGCGGACAGGCCCTGATGGAGGGCATTATGATGCGGGGCCCGAAAAACATCTGCTGTGCTGTCCGCAAGCCCGATGGAACCATTGAGACCAAGGTCGAGCCCACCCCCACCCACGGCGTGTGGACAAAGATCCCGCTGGTGCGGGGAGCCATCTCGATGATCGAAAGCCTGATCATGGGATACAAGTATATGATGTACTCGGCACAGGTGAGCATGGGGGATGACTACGACCCCGCCGAAGAGGAGACCGCCTTTGAAAAATGGGTGGGCGACCATCTGGGCAAAAAGGCCGAAGATATCATGCTGGCGGCAGCTGCCGTGATCGGCGGGCTGTTTGCCATCCTGCTCTTCACCGTTCTGCCCACGGTGCTGGTGGGCGGCCTGAACCATCTGGTGCCGCTGGGCCGCTGGGCCAAGGTGGTGCTGGAGGCGGTGCTCAAGGTCGCCATCTTCCTGACCTACATGGCCGCCATCTCCCGGATGAAGGAGATCCACCGGGTGTTCGAGTACCACGGAGCCGAGCACAAGACCATTGCCTGCTACGAGGCCGGAGACCCCCTCACGGTGGAGAATGTCCGCAAATATACCCGCTTCCACCCCCGGTGCGGCACCAGCTTTTTGATTTTGGTGGTCATCGTCAGCGTGTTCCTGTACAGCGTGCTGCCCTGGTCCAGCACCAGCCTGCGGGTGGTGTTCAAGCTGCTGCTCCTGCCGCTGGTCATGGGCATCAGCTACGAGCTGCTCAAGTGGTGCGGCCGGTCGGACAACATCGCCACCCGCATCATCCGGCAGCCCGGCATCTGGGTGCAGCATCTGACCGTGTTTGAGCCGGACGACAGCATGATCGAGGTGGCCATTGCCGCCGTCACGCCGGTCCTGCCCGAGGACCCGGAGGACGGCAGATGGTAACCGCAGGGATGCTGCCCCGGGCAGCAGTCCGGGAGGTGGAGGCACGCCTGCGCGCCGCAGGCTGCCCCGACGCAGATTTTGACGCGGCCGAGCTCTTCCGGCTGGCAGCGGGCGGGGATGTCCGCCTTGCAGATGCTCCGCTGGGTGCAGAGCAGGCCGCGCGGCTGGAAGCCCTGACGGCCCGCCGCGCGGCCCGGGAGCCTTTGCAATACCTTTGCGGCAGCTGGCCCTTCCTTGACTTTGAGCTGGCTGTCGGCCCCGGCGTGCTCTGCCCCCGGGCCGATACTGAGGTGGTGGCCGAAGCCGCCGCCGGAATGCTGGCTGGGGTGGAGGCACCCCGGGTGCTCGACCTCTGTGCCGGCACGGGCTGTTTGGGGCTGGGCGTGAAGCGCTTCTGCCCGGCGGCACAGGTCACCAGTCTGGAGAAGAGCCCTGCGGCATACCGCTATCTGGAGCAGAACGCTCATCTCTCCCCGGTACTGACCATCACCCCGGTACAGGGGGATCTGTTCACCTACTGGAAGACCCTGCCGGAGGGGCAGCTGGACCTCATTGTGTCGAACCCGCCTTATCTGACCGCCGCCGAGATGGGCGAACTGCAGCCCGAGGTGGCGCAGGAGCCTGCCATGGCGCTGGAAGCGGGGGAGGATGGGCTGGTATTTTACCGCGCCATTGCGGAACACTACCTGCAAGCCCTGCGCCCCGGCGGTGCCCTTGCCCTGGAGATCGGCTGGCAGCAGCGGGAAGCTGTAACGGCCCTGCTTGCCGCCAACGGGTGGACGGATATCGCGTGCAGAAAAGACTTTGGCGGCAATGACCGCTGTGTGATGGCGAGAAAACAATAAAAATATCTACAACTTCCTGTTGTAATATCTGTAAAATGTGTTATACTAGTACCGAAAGAAATGGAATGCCCGCGCCTGCGTTTGGCCGCACCGCGCCGGGAACAGATGACAAAGGAGCATGACACTATGGCAAAAAATCAGAACAACAACGTTGCCCCGGCGACCCAGAAGACCGATCCCGGTGCCAAGAAGGATGCGCTGGCCACGGCACTGGCCCAGATCGAGAAGCAGTTTGGCAAGGGCGCTGTGATGAAGCTGGGCGACAACGCCGCCATGCAGGTGGATGCCATCTCGACCGGCAGCATCGGCCTGGATCTGGCACTGGGCGTGGGCGGCGTGCCCCGGGGCCGCATCATTGAGGTGTACGGCCCTGAATCCAGTGGCAAGACCACGCTGGCCCTGCATGTTCTGGCCGAAGCCCAGAAGAAGGGCGGCGATGTTGCCTTCATCGACGTGGAGCACGCGCTGGACCCTGTGTATGCCGAGGCGCTGGGCGTGGATATCAACAACCTGCTGGTCAGCCAGCCCGATACCGGTGAGCAGGCCATGGAGATCTGCGAGGCGCTGGTGCGCTCCGGTGCCATTGATGCCATCGTTGTGGACTCTGTTGCCGCCATGGTGCCCCGCGCCGAGATCGAGGGCGAGATGGGCGACAGCCATGTGGGCCTGCAGGCCCGCCTGATGAGCCAGGCCATGCGCAAGCTGACCAGCGTCATCGGCAAGACCAACACCGTCTGCATCTTCATCAACCAGCTGCGTGAAAAGGTCGGCGTGGTCTACGGCAACCCCGAGGTCACCACCGGCGGCCGCGCCCTGAAGTATTATTCCTCTGTCCGCATCGATATCCGCCGCGTGGAGGGCCTGAAGGATTCTTCCGGCCAGTTCATCGGCAACCACACCCGCGCCAAGATCGTCAAGAACAAGGTGGCTCCTCCGTTCCGTGAGGCTGAGTTCGACATCATGTTCGGCGAGGGTATCTCCAAGATGAGTGAGCTCATCGATCTGGGTGTCAAGCTGGGCATCGTTCAGAAGAGCGGTGCATGGTTCAACTACGGCGATATCCGCCTGGGTCAGGGCCGCGACAATGCCAAGCAGTTCCTGCGCGATAACCCCGAGATCGCCAACGATATCGAGGGTCAGGTGCGCGCCAATGCCGACAAGCTCTATGCCACCCGCCGCCCGGGGGGCAAGGCTGCTGCCGCCCCTGCAGAGGGGGAACCGGCAGCTCCCGCCGCAGCCAAGGAGCCGGTGGTCAAGGCTCCCGCCCGCAGCAGCGAGAGTGAGCTGGATATCATGGTGGAAGAGTAAATGGCCTTTTACAGCCGTGGCCGCCGCCCGCTGGCCGAAGAGGAAAAATCCGCCGATGCCGCCAAGGCCCGCACCCGGGCCATGGAGCTGCTGGCCGGGCAGGAGCTTTCCTCGGGCCAGCTGTATGAGCGGTTGAACCGCCGCTATACCCAGCAGACCAGTGCCGCCGTGGTGGCAGAGATGGTGCAGCGGGAGTATATCAACGATGCCCGCTATGCCGAGACCCGTGCCCACGCCCTGTTGGCGGCAAAAAAGAGCCGCCGCGCCGCTGCCCAGAATCTGCGGCAGAAGGGGCTGGCCGCAGGCGAGATCCAGCAGGCGCTGGATGCTGTTTACACCCCCGATGTTTTCGGCGAGGACCCGGAGCTGGAAGCCGCCGCCGCTCTGGTGGAAGGGCATTACCGCAAAAAGCTGGAAGCGGGCCGCAGGGATCTGGTCATTGCGGCCCTGCAGCGGCGGGGATTTTCGTATTCCGTCATTAAAGAAGCCATTCGCAGGGTGGAGGAGGGGGAATAACCCTCTCAGTCAAAGCCTGCGGCTTTGCCAGCTCCCCCGAAGGGGGAGCTTTTCCGGAGCAAATCGTAAAAAATCAAAAGCATCCCTCAAAAGAGAAAGAGAGTATCATCCCTTATGAAAATTGCATGTATTTCCCTTGGCTGCCCCAAGAACCAGGTCGATCTGGACGTGATGGTGCACATCCTGCTTTCGGCCGGTCACGAGACGGTGGCCGACCTGGGTGAAGCCGATGTCATTCTGGTCAACACCTGCGGCTTTATCGAGAGCGCCAAGACCGAGGCCATTGAGAACATTCTGGAGGCCTGCGCCTACAAGCAGCAGAACCCGGAGCTGAAGGTCATCGTCACCGGCTGCCTGGCTGAACGTTACCGCAGCCAGATCGAGGAGGAGATCCCCGAGGTGGACGCTGTGGTGGGCTGTGCCTCCAACAAGGCCATTGATAGCATCGTGGCCCGCCTTTTCCAGGGCGAGAACCATCTGGAAAGCTACGGTGCCAAAAAGGACTTCCCGCTGGGCGGCAAGCGCGTCATCGGCACGCCTGCCCACTATGCGTACTTAAAGATCGCAGAGGGCTGCAACAACCGCTGCCACTACTGCGCCATCCCGGGCATCCGCGGCCCGCTGCACAGCCGCGATCTGGCCGACTGCGTGGCCGAGGCCCGCTGGCTGGCCGGTGAGGGCGTGAAGGAGCTGATCGTGGTGGCCCAGGACCCCACCGCCTATGGCGAGGACTGGGGCAAGCCCGGCAGCATCTGTGAGCTGCTGGACAAGCTGAACAAGGTGCCGGGCCTTGAGTGGATCCGCATCATGTACGCCTACCCGGAGCGCATCACCGATGACTTTATTGCCGCCATGAAGCGGAACGAGAAGGTGGTGCCTTACCTCGACCTGCCCATCCAGCACTGCAACGATACCATCCTCAAAAATATGAACCGCCGCTCCACCCGTGCGGAGCTGCTGGAGGTCATCGGCAAGCTGCGCCGGGAGATTCCCGGCATCACCCTGCGCACCACCCTGATCGCAGGCTTCCCCGGCGAGACCGAGGAGCAGTTCGAGGACCTGTGCAACTTCGTCAAGGAGGTCAGATTTGACCGTCTGGGCTGCTTTGCCTATTCTGCCGAGGAGAACACCGTGGCTGCAAAGATGGACGGCCAGATCGATCAGGAAACCAAGGACCGGCGCGCAGAGCTGGTGATGCAGATCCAGACCGGCATCATGGCCCAGAAACAGGCCGAAAAGGTGGGCCAGACCGTCCGTGTGCTCTGTGACGGCATCGACGAGGAGAGCGGCCTGTATCTCTGCCGCACCACCGGCGATGCTCCCGAGGTGGATGGCAATGTCTGCGTTTCCAGCGAGGAGCCGCTCTACCCCGGCCAGTTCTATGATGTGCTGGTGGAGGATAGCGACCTTTACGATCTGTACGGAACCGTTGCAAAATAACAAATTGGAGGAATCTATATGAATCTGCCCAATAAGCTCACCCTGACCCGCATCATTCTGGTGCCGGTGTTCATGGTCTTCGTTTCCCTGACCCAGATCGGCACGGAAGATTTCAACCCCACCTGGTATCTGGTGGCGGGCATCGTCTTTGCCGCGGCCAGCTTTACCGATTTTCTGGACGGCCATCTGGCCCGCAAGTGGAACATGGTCACCGACTTTGGCAAGTTTGCCGACCCGCTGGCCGACAAGCTGCTGACCACTGTGGCCTTCATTTACATGATGCGGGACGGCGTGTGCAGCCCGGTGGTGCTCTGCATCATTCTGGCCCGCGAGTTTGCGGTGTCCGGCCTGCGGATGGTGGCCGCCGGTGCCAAGGACGGCAAGGTGATCGCCGCCAACATGTGGGGCAAGGTCAAGACTGTGCTGCAGATGCTGACCATCATCTTCTACTACTTCGGCACCGCATTGACCTGGGGCAATTCCGTTATGATAGGCGCTGACTGCGTGTTCCTCTCTTACTGGCTGTGCTGGCTGGTGGCCATTGCCACCGCCATCTCCGGCATCAAGTACCTGTGGGACAACCGCAGCTTCATCAATACCGCAAAATGATCAAGAAGACCGCCATTCTCTGTTCCATTTTCCTGAACCTCTGCATCGTGCGGTGGGAGCCGGTGGCCATCCGGATGACCTGGGAAGCGGTGGGCAGCCAGACCTTCACCTTTTACACCGAGAACTCCAATGTCTTTGCGTTCTTCGTCTGCCTGCTGGTGGCGGTGTGTCAGGTGATCTGCCTGTTCACGGGGCGGCAGCTGCCCCGCTGGGTCAAGACGCTCAAGTACATTGCCACCTGCTGCCTGACCATGACCTTCCTGACCGTGGTGTTTGTGCTGGGGCCCTACTGTGCCGACCAGGGCGGCGTGGTGTTTCTGCTGACCGAGAGCTCCATGCTCTACCACCACCTGCTCAACCCGCTGTGTGCCTTTGTCTCCTTTGTCCTGCTGGAACGGGAGCCAAAGCTGCCTGCGTGGTGTGTTCCGCTGGCGCTGGTCCCCACGATGCTCTATGGTTCTGTGGCCCTCTGGGCCAATTACCAGCGGCTCATCACCGGGCCTTACCCGTTCCTGCTGGTCTATCAGCAGACCACCCGGCAGACGGTGCTGTGGTGTGCGGCCATCCTGGCCATGAACCTGCTCTATGCCTGGCTTGTCTGGCGGCTGGGCGGGAACTGCCGCAAAAAGAGAAATGTGGGCTTGCTTTTCAGAAGCTGAGATGCAAAAAGGCTCCCTGCCGTTTTGGCAGAGAGCCTTTTCTCGTATTCCGCTTACAGCAGGGGAATTCCGGCCTTTGCGCAGGCCGCGCGGGTGGCTTCGTCCCAGACGCTTGCCTGCACCTCGCCGATGTGGGCGCTGCCCAGCAGCAGCATGCACAGACGGCTCTGGCCGATGCCGCCGCCGATGGTGTAGGGCAGCTCACCGTTCAGCACTGCCTTGTGGAAGGGCAGGGTGCGGCGGTCGTCACAGCCTGCCATGGTCAGCTGCCGGTCCATGCTCTCGGGGCTGACGCGGATGCCCATGCTGCTCAGCTCGTAGCTGCACTGCAGGGGCTCGTTCCAGAA
>ENA-OWOE01001146-OWOE01001146.1-gut-metagenome-genome-assembly--contig:-NODE-1146-length-10748-cov-5.040484_pt1 | contig 10748 bp, 10 predicted proteins | sample MGYA00248254_ERZ651788 | MGnify/ENA primary metagenome ERZ651788 (study PRJEB26908, sample SAMEA4031709) | gut metagenome | biome: gut; feature: normal infant; material: stool | place: China | collected... | reverse complement strand
GAGGATATAACAAAATGGCAAAAGACAACAAGAAGCTTGTGCAGGCGATCACCAGCCAGGAAGAGAACTTTGCACAGTGGTACACCGACATCTGCGTCAAGGCAGAGCTGGTGGAGTACTCCAGTGTCAAGGGCTTCATCATCCTGCGCCCCTATGGTCAGGCCATCTGGGAGCTGATCCAGAAGGACATGGATGCCCGGTTCAAGGCAACCGGCCACGAGAACGTGGCCATGCCCGTGCTGATCCCCGAGAGCCTGCTGCAGAAGGAAGGCGAGCTGGTCAATGGCTTCGCGCCGGAGGTGGCGTGGGTCACGATGGGCGGCTCCGACAAGCTGGAAGAGCGTCTGGCTGTCCGCCCCACCAGCGAGACCATGTTCTGCGACCACTGGTCCCGGGTGCTGCACAGCTACCGCGAGCTGCCCATGAAGTACAACCAGTGGTGCAGCGTCGTGCGCTGGGAGAAGACCACCCGTCCCTTCCTGCGCAGCCGCGAGTTCTGGTGGCAGGAGGGCCACACCATCCACGAGACTGCCGCCGAGGCCGAGGCTGAGACCCAGCAGCAGCTGAACTGCTACGCGGATGTCTGCGAGCAGGATCTGGCCATCCCTGTTGTCAAGGGCCGCAAGACCGATAAGGAGAAGTTTGCCGGTGCTGAGGCTACCTATACCATCGAAGCCATGATGAAGGACGGCAAGGCCCTGCAGAGCGGCACCAGCCATTACTTCGGCGATAAGTTCAGCAAGGCTTACGACGTGACCTTTACCGGCCGCGACAATCAGCTGCATCACCCGTTCCAGACCAGCTGGGGCGTTTCCACCCGTCTGGTGGGTGCCATCATTATGACCCACGGCGATGACGACGGCCTGATCCTGCCCCCGGCAGTGGCTCCCATCCAGGTCGTGGTGGTGCCCATCGCCGCCCACAAGCCCGGTGTTTCCGAGAAGGCCGCCGAGCTGGCTGAGAAGATCAGCAAGTATGCCCGCGTCAAGCTGGACGACAGCGACAACGCCCCCGGCTGGAAGTTCTCCCAGTGGGAGATGAAGGGCGTGCCCCTGCGCCTGGAGATCGGCCCCAAGGATCTGGAAAAGAACCAGTGCGTGCTGGTCCGCCGCGACACCCGTGAAAAGATCTTCGTGAGCCTGGACGAGCTGGAGACCGCGATCCCGGCCCAGCTGGAGGCCCTGCGCAAGGATCTGTACCAGCGTGCCCTCGCCAACCGTGAGAAGCGCACCTGGGCAGCCACCACCATGGAGGAAGTCAAGGAGCTGGCCAAGGCCAACACCGGCTACATCAAAACCATGTGGTGCGGCGACCTGGCCTGCGAGATGAAGATGAAGGAAGAGGCTGGCCTGTCCAGCCGCTGCATGCCCTTCGAGCAGGAGCACATCAGCGATGTCTGCCCCTGCTGCGGCAAGCCCGCCAGCAAGATGGTCTACTGGGGCGTGGCCTACTAAGCCGCTCCACAGTCAGAGCCTGATCCGATGAAAAAAGCAGCTTTCCCGTCCAAACGGGAGAGCTGCTTTTTTGTGTCTGCCTATTGACAACCATGTATCTACTGTATATACTGTAAATATACAGATGCAACGGAGGCGGCAGACATGAATCTCTTCATCGATAACAAGAGCGGTGCACCCATCTACGAACAGCTCTACACCCAGATCAAGAACCAGATTTTGAGCGGGGAACTGCAGCCGGAGGAAGCTATGCCGTCCATCCGGGGGCTGGCGCGGGACCTGCGCATCAGCGTCATCACCACCAAGCGGGCCTACGATGAGCTGGAACAGGAGGGTTTTTTGTATGCGGTGCCCGCCAAGGGCTTTTTCGTGGCGGCGAAAAACACCGAGCTGCTCCGGGAAGAGAACCTGAAAAAAATCGAAGCACACCTGACGGAAGCCGTCCGGCTGGCGGCACCCTGCGGGCTGACCAAACAGGAACTGACCGAAATGTTGGAATTGTTGTGGGAGGAATGAACCATGAACGCATTAGAACTGCACGGCCTTGAAAAGCACTACCCGGATTTTGCGCTGGGGCCCATTGATCTCGAACTGCCCGGCGGCACAGTCTGCGGGCTGATCGGCGAGAACGGCGCGGGTAAGAGCACGACCATTAAGCTGATCCTGGACATGATCGACCGGGAGGCAGGTACCGTGAAGCTGTTCGGGCAGGAGGAAATCACTCCGCTTGCCAAGGCCGATATCGGTGTGGTGATGGGCGGCGAGGGCATCCCCACCTGCCTGACTGCGCCGCAGGTGGGGCGAGTAATGGCGGGCATCTATCCCAATTGGGATGCCGCCGCCTACGCCGACTGGTGCCGCCGCTTTGACCTTCCGGAGAACAAGAAGTACGGCGACTACTCCACCGGCATGAAGATGAAGCAGTGCCTTGCCGTGGCATTTTCTCATCACCCCAAGCTGCTGCTGTTGGACGAAGCCACCAGCGGCCTGGACCCGGTGGTGCGGGATGAGCTCATCGATCTGCTGCTGGACTTTGTGCGGGATGAGAACCATGCAATTTTGATCTCGTCCCACATCGTCAGCGATTTGGAAAAGCTCTGCGATACCATTGCCTTTCTGCACAAGGGGAAGCTCCTGCTCTGTGAGGACAAGGACACTCTGCGGGATGAGTACGCTCTTTGGCACGGCACTGCCGGGCAATTGGAGGAGCTGGACAGGAACGCCGTCGTCAGCCATCGGGTGACAGCCTACGTGGCCGAGGCACTGGTGAAAAGGGAACTTGTCCCGTTGGGCAGCACCCTGACACCGGTGAGTATCGAAGAACTGTTCGTTTTGATGGTGAAAGGGGAGAATATGCGATGAAAGGTTTGCTGTTGAAGGATTGGTATCAGGTCAGAACCAGTATGAAAGCCATGTACCTGACGGTTGCATTTGTGCTGGTGATCTGGATGTTCAGCACATCGAGCGCCTATGTGTTCCCGGTGAGTTATGCGGCCGTTTTTCTGGGCATCTTGCCGATAAACCTGCTTGCCTACGACCAGAGTGTCGGTTGGGTGGAGTATGGCCGGACGCTTCCGGTGAGCAAAAAGACGCTGGTGGCGGAAAAGTATCTCATTGGTCTGTTCTGCGCTGCGGCGGCTGTTGTGATCGGAGGACTGTTCGTAACGGTGATCCCTCTGCGCACCGGAACGGCTCCGGACAAGGATGTGCTGTCCCTGCTGGCGGGCAGTGTGTGTGCCATCCTGCTGATCAACGGTATTTCTCTGCCGCTGCTGTACCGCTTTGGGGCAGAAAAAGCCAGCATGATCTATATCCTGACCTTTGTCGGACTGGGTGCCCTGCTGGGCGGCGGCGGTGCCGTGATGGATGAACTGCAGCAGAACGGCACGGGAAGTGTGCCGCTGCCTGTACCCCTCTGGCTGGCCGCAGTGCTTCTGCTGGCGGTACTGGCCCTGTATGCTGTGTCCTGGCGGGTGTCGGTGGCATGGTATGGAAAGTATAAGAAGTAGGCTCTTCTTTGTGCAATAGAGCAATAATCCGGTAAAAAAACTGTAAAAGGGGTTGAAAAATCCGGCCCGGCGTAGTATGATAACGGGGCTGAAAGAAAAATCTTACACCAAGGAGGAGTTTGTTTCCATGTCCAGTGACCATACGGATCACCCCAAACAACGCTTCTCCTGCGATGCGGGCCGTGCAAACGTGTTAGCCGCATCCTGAACTGCATGCCCTTTGTACACCGCAGGAGTTGTAACCAGACCGATGCGGTGTATTTTTTATGCCCGGAAACGGGAAACGGAGGGACCAAACCATGCAGAAGAAAAATTATGTGCAGGAGATTCTGGACATCATCCGCAGCGGTCTGCCCCAGGCAGAGCTGGCTGAAAAGCTGTCCGATTACCATGAAAACGACCTGGCCGATGCCCTGACGGCCCTGACACCGGAGGAGCGCCAGAAGGTGTACACCGCGCTGGGCGTGGACACGGTGGCAGAGATCTTCTCCTATCTGGACGACGCAGAGCCTTACCTGAAGGAGCTGGACCCCGAACGGGCCGCCCGGGTCATCTCCCACATGGATTCGGACGATGCCGTAGATGCTCTGGATGACCTGGAAGAGGACGATAAGGCAAAGATCGTCCACCAGCTGGACAAGGATGCCGCCGATGATGTGAAGCTGCTGCTCTCCTATCACGAGGACGAGATCGGCAGCTGCATGACCACCAACTACATCTGCATCCGCAGGGATATGACCATCCGGCAGGCCATGAGTGAGCTGGTGAAGCAGGCAGGCGAGAACGATAACATCTCCACCCTGTATGTGGTGGATGAGAACGAGCACTTTTATGGTGCCATCGACCTGAAAGACCTCATCGTGGCCCGTGCGGAGGAGCGCCTGGAAAAGCTGATCGCCCGCTCCTACCCCTACGTCACCGACCACGAGAAGATCAGCGACTGCATCGACCGCATCGTGGACTACGCCGAGCGCTCGCTCCCTGTCCTGAACGACAGCGGGAAGCTGCTGGGCATCATCACCTCGGCGGATGTGGTCGAGCTGGTGGACGACGAGATGGGCGATGATTACGCAAAACTCGGCGGCTTGACCAGTGAAGAGGATCTGAACGAGGGTGTGTTCCAGAGTGTGAAAAAGCGCCTGCCCTGGCTGATCGCCCTGCTGTTCCTCGGGATGCTGGTGTCCTCGGTGGTGGGTGCGTTTGAATCGGTGGTGGCGGTGCTGCCCATCGTCATCTGCTTCCAGTCCATGGTGCTGGATATGGCCGGCAATGTGGGCACCCAGTCGCTGGCTGTGACCATCCGTGTGCTGGTGGACGAGAACCTGACCACTGCCAAAAAACTCCAGCTGCTCTGGAAGGAAATGCGGGTGGGCCTGACCAACGGTGCATTGCTGGCCGTGCTGGCGCTGGGCTTCCTGGGCTGCTACATCCACTTCTTCAAGGCTTACGCCTGGGGCGAAGCCTTCCTGCTCTCGGGCTGTGTGGGCGTATCTCTGGTCGTGGCCATGGTGATCTCCAGCCTGGTGGGCACGGTCATCCCCATGCTGTTCCATAAGATCCACATCGACCCCGCCGTGGCTTCCGGCCCGCTCATCACCACCATCAATGATCTGGTGGCTGTGGTGGTCTACTATGGCCTGGCCGCCGTGGTGCTGATCGATATGTTCCATCTGGGCTGAAATAGAGAAAGGCTGCTGCCGACAACTCCCTCAGTCACGGCTTCGCCGCGCCAGCTCCCTCTTGGAGGGAGCCTTGACGTAATGGCAATCTGTGAAAGCCTCCCTCATTGAGGGAGGTGGCATCGCGTGAGCGATGACGGAAGGAGTTTGGCAACAGCCTCTTTTTACTTATTCTGTATCCAATACCGCTGTGTCAGCGTTCCGTCGGAGGAATCGAACTGCTCATCCTCCAGCACGCCGCCGTTGGCGCGGATGGTCTTTGCTGAGGCGACATTGTAGTGGTCGCAGCAGATGCGCACCTTTTCGATGCCTCGTTCTTTTGCCTTTTCCAGCGTCAGGCGAAGCATCTGGGTGGCGTAGCCATTCTGCCGCTCCGAGGGGCGGACGCTGTACCCGATGTGCCCGCCGTAGGTCAGCAGGTAATCGTTGAGCCGGTGGCGCAGGTTGGTCATGCCCACCAGATGCTCATGCTCGTCCAGAGCCAGATACTCCGTGGCGGGCACGAGACCGGCGGGGGTGGTGGCCGGATCCTTCAGTCTGTGCAGGTCAGCCAGCCAGGCATCGAAATCATCGTATTTGTCCAGTGCCGAGGTTCCGTCCATCCGGGAGCCAATGGCCAGAAATTCTTCCCGGTAGGCCATTACCTGTTCCCAGTCGCCCTCATCCGGCTCCCGCAGGTGAATCTTCTGGGGTGAGGTGCGCCGGGTGGCGGTGCGGAAATCCGGAGCCTTCATCAGGCCGTGGCAGTTGCAGTAGAAGTAAAGCACACCTGCGCCCCGCAGGGAGAAGCGGGCAGAGGCATCCCCCTCAGGGTAGAGCTTGACCAGCTGCAGCTTATCCCCGGTGAGGTAGGCCAGAAACGAGATGTAATGGTTTTTCTCCATGGGGTGGTGCAGGGTGACGAAGAGCTCGTCCTCCACCCGCTCCACGGTCAGCTGATGATGCTCGTCGGCATCTTCGGCTTCGGCGATGTCCAGCGCAGGCAGGGCGATGCCGCAACAGCTCACCACAGCCTGTCCGGTGGCGTGGAGCACATTGCCGCAGAGGGGACAGACGTAGAGCTTGCTCCGCAGCAGGTTGGCTGCCCGATTACGGTTGATGATGGGTTCTCCCTGCATCAGCTCCAGCACACTGACTCCCAGAGCTGCAGCCAGAGGCTCCAGCAGGGAGATATCGGGCAGACCCTTGGCGGTCTCCCACTTGGAAATGGTCTTGGCGCTGACAGAGAGCATTCCGGCAAGCTCTGCCTGGGTCAGGCCTTTGGCTTCCCGCAGCTGTCGGATGGTACTGCCGGTGACGTATGTGTTCATGTGTTGCCCTCCTGAAGTAACCCCCAGTCATTGCGGTGGGGTTGTTGTTACAAAGTATAACCCAACAAAAAACTCCACGCAACCTACGCTGCGTGGAGTTCGAGCTTTCAGGAATTATTCGGCTTCAGTCTCGTCTTCCTCGTCCGGGTCCAGCTCCATGGTGAACACGGCCTTTTTCAGCTTGCCGCAGCCCTGGGCCTTCAAGCCGGATTTGTACGGTTCCCCGGCCAGATAGAGGGCAAAGCGGCCCTCGCAGAGCATTCCGGCAATGCTGGTGCCGGCGGTGCCCACAGTGGTATCAGCGGCTTCGTCAGCGGGCCGGGTGGGGCTGAACTCGCCCAGGGACACTTCAAACAGCTCGCTGCCCTCAAGGTCAGTCTCAAGGGTCAGGTGGTTGTCGTGCCGGACAAAGGGGGCTTTGTCGCTGGCCTGCGGGGTCACGGTGCTCACCGTGACCACAGCCTTGTCACCATCGATGCGGGTGCGCCCGGCGGGCAGGTTGTTGATATCCCGCGCCATGATGAACTCGATGACGCTGTCCAGACTGCTGCACAGGCCCAGATAGTTGGGGAGATTGTTCAGGGTATCGTAGATCATGGATCAGTCCTCTTTCGGGTCGGTCAGAAGCTCCTTGATGCTGGGCACAACGCCACCCAGATTTTGCAGCTCCGACGGGATGATGATCTTGGTGGCCTTGCCGTTGGCGACCTTGGCCAGTGCCTCCAGGCTGCGCAGAGCCAGCACCTTGTCGTTGGGCATGGCCTCGTTCAGCAGGCGGATGGCATCGGCGTTGGCCTTCTGCACGGCGAGAATGGCCTGCGCCTCGCCCTCAGCTTCGAGAATGCGCTGCTGTTTGACGGCATCGGCACGGAGGATGGCGGCTTCCTTTTCGCCCTCGGCGGCGGTGATGGCGGCCTGCTTCTCACCGTCAGCCTTCAGGATGACGGCGCGCTTTTCGCGCTCTGCCTTCATCTGCTTCTCCATGGCTTCCTGGATCTCGCGCGGCGGGATGATGTTCTTGACCTCCACGCGGTTGACCTTGATGCCCCACTTGTCGGTGGCTTCATCGAGGATGGCCGTGATCTTGCCGTTGATGACATCGCGGCTGGTCAGGGTGTGATCCAGCTCCATCTCACCGATGATGTTGCGCAGGGTGGTGGCGGAAAGGCTCTCGATGGCTGCGATGGGCTGGTTGACACCGTAGGTGTAGAGCTTGGCATCCATGACCTGGAAGAACACCACGGTGTCGATCTGCATGGTTACGTTATCGCGGGTGATCACAGGCTGGGGAGGAAAGTCCGCGACCTGCTCCTTCAGACTGACCTTTTTGGCGATCCGCTCAATGAACGGGATCTTGACATGCAGGCCGGCCGACCAGGTGTCGGAGTAGCTGCCCAGACGCTCCACAACGTACACCATGGACTGAGGCACGATGACGATGTTGGTGACGACGATGAGCAGGATGACAAAGATGAGCGCGAGGATCACAAACAGCATGATAGGCATAGAGACGCTCCTTTTTTAGTGGTTGATGGATTCGGTCAGAATGGGTTCCACGATGAGCAGGGTGCTGTGGATCTCGGTGACCCGGCAGGCCTGCCCAGGGGTCAGGGTATCGCCGGGGGTGGCACAGCGGGCGCTCCAGTCCACGCCGTCCAGCCGCACCCGGCCCGTCTGCTGGGCGGAAACAGGGGTCAGCACCCGGGCTTCCCGGCCAAGGGCGCGGTCACCGTTGGTGGGGGTGGGCTGCTTGTGCAGCCGTTTGGCCAGCGGCTTGAATGCCAGCAGGCAGACCGCGCTGACCGCAATGAACACCACTGCCTGCACCCGGAACGAGTGGGTGAACAGGCAGCAGAGCAGGGCTGCCGCGCTGCCTGCCGCAAACCAGACGGATACCATGCTGAAGGTCATGCCCTCCAGCGCCAGGAAACCGACGGCGGCAAGGAGCCAGAAAATGGGGTCAATGGACATCGAACATCCCTCCTTATGATCCTATTATAGAGCATCCGGTTGGGGGAAGGTCAAGAGATTTTTGTTGAATTGTTGCGCAGAAAACAAAATGCGGTCATACATAATCATAGTAGCTGTGGTTCGGGTTATGCCCCACCTCTTCCACCACGATGGTAAAGCCCATGGGGTTCACCTCGGTGCTCTTGCCGCTGGCAAGGGTCTCCACGATGATATGCTCGGTGCGGTTGACGATAATCTCCGCGGTCTCCACCTTGCCCACCCGCTGGTAGTGCAGGATGCCGTCCTCGGCACGCAGGACCCGCAGCTGGCCGGTGCGGAAGGCCTCGCAGGTGTGGCGGAGCTGTGCCAGCTGTGCCAGCACGGGGCGCAGGCGCTGCTCGTGGGCATCCCACCGGAAGAAAGCCCGGTTGAAGGGGTCCCGGTAGCCCTGCATGGCGATCTCGTCGCCGTAGTACAGGCAGGGCACGCCCGGCAGGGTGTAGATGATGGCGTAAGCCATCCGCAGGCGGAGCAGGCCCTCCTCGTAGGCATCGCCGGTCACACAGCGGCCGCTCTGCCACGCGCGGCCCCGGCCATTGGCGGGCTCGTCAGCGATCACGGTCAGGGCTCGCTCGGTGTCGTGGGTGGAGAGGAAGTTCAGGGCGGTGTCCATGGCCGGGGCAGGGTAGTGTTCGCAGATGGTCAGGATCTCCGTCATGGCCTGCTCGGCGGGCTTGCCCTTGACGAAATCCAGCACGGCGTTCTTGAAGGGGTAGTTCATCACGCTGTCCAGGCCCTTGCCCAGCAGATAGGTGCGGCGCTTATTGAAGCCGAACTTGGTGGTGGCATCCTCCCACACCTCGCCCAGCAGGAACTTTTCGGGGCTGACCCGCTTGACGGCGGCGCGCACCTTCTCAATGAATTCGTCGGGCAGCTCATCGGCTACATCCAGCCGGAAGCCTGCCGCGCCGCGCCGCAGCCAGGTGTCGATGACACCGCCCGGGCCGGTGATGAACTCCACATAGGAGGGGGTCTCCTCGTTGACCTCGGGCAGGGTCTCAAAGCCCCACCAGCTGCGGTAGCCGCCCTTGTACTGGGGGCCGAAATCGTACCAGCAGCGGTAAGGGGAGTTGGGGTCCCGGTACGCGCCGCCCTCGCCATAGCGGCCCTCGCGGTTGAAGTAGCGGCTGTCGGAGCCGGTGTGGCTGAACACGCCGTCCAGCACGATGCCGATGCCGTACTTCTGGGCGGCGGTGCACAGTGCCTCAAAATCCTCGTTGGTGCCCAGCAGGGGGTCCACATTCAGGTAGTCGGCGGTGTTGTAGCGGTGGTTGGAGTGGGCCTCAAAGATGGGGTTGAGGTAGATGAAATCTACCCCCATCTCGTGCAGGTAGGGGAGCTTTTGCTGGATGCCCTTGAGGTCGCCGCCGAAATAGTCCTCATTCAGGTGGCCGCCCACCTCGTTGGGCTGCCAGAAGGGCTCGGCGTGCTTGTCGGCCTGATAGATGCGGTCGGCAAAGGGCATGGGCTTGTTCTCCACCCCTTCGCAGAAGCGGTCCGGGAAGAGCTGGTAGAACACCTTGCCCTTGATGCTTTCGGGGGTCTCAAAATCCTGTTCATAGACCGTGATCTGCCAGCTTTCGCCATCCTGCCAGCTGATCACACCGCAGTTGTCGGGGCCGCGCACGATGCGGCGGAAGTCGGTGTAGAGGTCGAAGTAGTAGAAGTAGAGGCCCGGGTCATTCAGAGGCACTTCCACGGAAAAGTGGTTCTGCCTGGGGGTCTGGCCATCGAAGTTCATCCGGTAGTAGACGGGAACATCGAACTTGCCCTCTTTTTTCAGGACAAGGTGCGGGTCTACATAGCCCAGTTCCTCGGGGATGCAGAGCGACAGCCGGACAGTCTGCCCGGCGCGCACCGCACCAAAGGGCTGCTTGAAATAGGGGTCAAAACTGTTGAACAGACAAGACAAGTGGGGTCGTTCCTTTCTCAAAAAAAGCCCCGGTGTCGTTGAACGATCCGGGACTTTTGCTATTGCGCTTGATAAAGCGACATTGCTCAGGGGAAGCTTTGCCTTTGCATAACCTCTCAGTCACGGGCTCCGCCGTGACAGCTCCCCTACTAGGGGAGGTGGCATCAAGCGAAGCGAAGATGACGGAGAGGTTTAATCAATTACTTCACAGCAGAAGCGTGCCAGATATCGCGGGCGTAATCCAGCACAGAGCGGTCTGCGCTGAAGATGCCGCTGTTGGCGGTGTTCTTCAGGCTCATCTGTGCCCACTTCTCGCGGTCAGCATACAGGCGCTGCAGGTCGGCCTGAGCACGGCGGTAATCCTTGAAGTCGGC
>ENA-OWOE01001144-OWOE01001144.1-gut-metagenome-genome-assembly--contig:-NODE-1144-length-10812-cov-22.674709_pt1 | contig 10812 bp, 9 predicted proteins | sample MGYA00248254_ERZ651788 | MGnify/ENA primary metagenome ERZ651788 (study PRJEB26908, sample SAMEA4031709) | gut metagenome | biome: gut; feature: normal infant; material: stool | place: China | collected... | reverse complement strand
CCGTGACGCATAAAGGCTTCTCCCCACGGCGTGGAGTCATCATCACGCTGCGGCGAATTCCACACCACTTCCCAGCCGAGGAAGGCGCTGACCACGAAGACGGTGTGGAACAGCATGCGAACCGGCGCCAGCAGGACCGAGAACAGAACCTCCAGCAGCAGGGAAAGCGTCACGCGAATAAATCCACCGTACTCCTTCGGCCCCTTACACCACACCAGGATAATACTCAGCAGCTTCGGCAGGAACAGCAGCACCATGGTCGAAGCGAACAGTGCAATAGCCAGCTCCGGACGCCACTGCGGCCACACCGGGAACAGCTGACGAGGCTGCAGGAAGTACTGCGGCTCGGTCAGGGCATGCACCACCTGCAGCGCTGTCGACAGGGCAAGGAACATAAACCACAGCGGCGCTGACAGGTAGGACATCACGCCGGTAAGGAACACCGCTCGGTGGACCGGGTGCATCCCTCTCACGAGGAACAGGCGGAAGTTCATCAGGTTGCCCTGGCACCAGCGGCGGTCGCGTTTCAGCTCGTCCAGCAGGTTCGGCGGCAGCTCTTCATAAGAGCCCGGCAGATCGTAGGCAATCCACACGCCCCAGCCGGCGCGACGCATCAGCGCGGCTTCAACAAAGTCGTGCGACAGAATTGACCCGGCAAAATTGCCCTCGCCCGGCAGCGGCGCCAGCGCGCAGTGCTCAATGAACGGCTTCACGCGGATAATGGCGTTATGTCCCCAGTAATGGGACTCCCCCAGCTGCCAGAAGTGCAGACCCGCCGTAAACAGCGGACCATACACCCGGGTGGCAAACTGCTGGCAACGCGCATACAGCGTGTCCATGCCCGAGGCGCGTGGGGATGACTGGATGATCCCGGCGTTCGGGTTCGCTTCCATCAGACGCACCAGGCTGCTCAGACACTCTCCGGTCATTACCGAGTCCGCGTCAAGCACCACCATGTAGCTATACTGGCTGCCCCAGCGGCGGCAGAAATCATCGATGTTGCCGCTCTTACGCTTCACGCGACGACGACGACGACGGTAGAAGATCTGCCCTTCGCCCTGCACTTCGGCAATCAGCTCCATCCACGCCTTTTGCTCAGCAACACAGATATCGGGGTTATAGCTGTCGCTGAGGATATAGACGTCGAAATGGGCGCCGTTGCCGGTGGCTTTCACCGACTCCCAGGTCGCCCGCAGCCCGGCGAACACGCGGTCAACGTCTTCGTTACAGATCGGCATAATAAGCGCTGTCCGGTGCGCCGGGTTCAACGGTTCGTCACCGACCGTCGAGGCGGAAATACTGTACTTATCGCGACCGATCAACAGCTGCAGGAAGCCCATTAACGCGGTCCAGAAGCCAGCGGAAACCCAGCAGAACAGCACCGCGAAGAGGATCAGAATGCCGCTCTGCAACACGTACGGCAGCAGCTGCATGAAAGAGATCCACAGGTTCTGCCCCACCATGTCGGCCGGGTTGATCAGCGCCCAGCCCTGATAAGGCAGAATGGTTTTCATGTACCAGGTAGCCACCACGGTCTGCGACAGCGTCAGCAGCAGCAGGATGTAGCGACGAATAGTGCCGACGGTACGCCATTTTTGCTCGCTCTCGCGCTCTTCTTGCGTCAGGCGGGAGAGATAGCGCGGCGTGACATCGCGTCCGCGCAGACGGTCCCAGAAGCGGCCAACCGGGTTGGTACGCCACGGGTCCGGGATCATCGAGGAGCGCTTGGCTTTCGGCATCGCATGCAGCTGGGTGCGGCCTTCATCATCCTTCACCAGCTGATCGCCAGACAGCGAATCCGGCCAGCTGTGCGCCAGCCGCGCCTTTACCGACCCCAGCGGGGAGTCGTCTTCGCGGGCGAAGGTCTGATGTTCGTCATCCAGGGCCTGATGAACGGCCTGCAGGCTGGTGTCCGGCAGCGCCGATTTCTCGGCGTCCGACAGCGGCAATGCGTCAATGTACTTCGTTATCTTATTCATTGGCAGGCAGCTGATAGCTCCAGGTTTCGCTCAACGTGTCATCACCGTTAACCAGTGCGGCGCGCATTTCCGTCGTTTTCTTCGGATCTTTCACCTTCAAACGCAGGATCATACGCCAGCCTTTGGTCACCGGATTGTAACGCACGGTATTTTCAACGATTTCAGCGTTATCGCCGGTGCTCGCCTGGGCGGCGACCGGGGTATCCGCTGGCAGTTTTTTCATATCGGCGCCGGTAAAGTCGACAATGAAAGCAATGGTGCCGTCCGGCTGGCGGATCAGGTTCGACTGCTTCACGTCGCCGGTAGAGCGGCGGGTCTGCATAACGTACGCGTTATCCGGCGCATGCAGCTTGTCTTCATCGCGGCTGAAGGTGATGGTGTACTTGAAGTTCATCTCCTTGCCCGGCTCCGGCAGCTGATCCGGCGTCCAGTAAGTCACGATGTTATCGTTGGTTTCATCGTTGGTCGGGATTTCGACCAGTTCGATTTTCCCTTTGCCCCACTCCCCTTTCGGGGTGATCCAGGCGCTCGGGCGCAGGTCATAACGATCGTCAAGGTCCTCGAAGCGCGAGAACTGACGGCCGCGCTGCAGCAGGCCGAACCCTTGCGGGTTTTCCATCGCATAGCTGCTAACGGCCAGGTGTTTCGGGTTGTTCAGCGGACGCCAGATCCACTCGCCGTTGCCCGCCAGGATCGACAGACCATTGGAGTCGTGCAGCGCCGGACGATAGTTGAGCGCCGGAGAAGGCTGGTTGGAACCGAACAGGAACATGCTGGTCAGCGGCGCCACGCCCAGTTTGCCCACTTTGTCACGCAGGTAAACTTTGGACTGGACATCCACCACGGTGTCGCGTCCCGGCATGATCACAAAGCGATAGGCGCCGGTTGCCCGCGGCGAATCCAGCAGCGCATAGATAGTCAAACGCTTGTCGGTGGCTTTTGGTCGCTCGATCCAGAACTCACGAAAACGCGGGAACTCTTCGCCGGAAGGCAGCGCGGTATCGATAGCCAGACCGCGCGCGGACAGACCGTATACCTGACCCTGACCCAGCACGCGGAAGTAGCTGGCACCGAGCATGCTGACGATTTCATCGTTCTTATCTTTGCTGTTGATCGGATACAGTACTTTGAAGCCGGCGAAACCAAGGTCTTTCACCGTGTCTTTATCGTGCTGAACGTTACCAAAGTTAAAATAGTCCGGGCTATATTTAATTTTGCGCACGCTGGTGGCCGTCACTTCATTGATGGTGACCGGCGTGTCGAAGTACATACCCTGATGGTAAAATTCAAGCTTGAATGGGGTTTTCTGGTTATTCCAGTAAGCTTTATCGTGATTAAACTGAATTTGCTGGTAGTCCGCGTATTTCATATCGCGGAAAGCGGAGGGCAGGTTACTCTTTGGCGCTTCATAGCCTTTCCCGGCTAACGTTTTGGCCTCTTTTGCAACGTCATCAATGCTAAATGCCCATGCAGATGAAGTACACAGGGACAACATTACGGCTGCGCTTAACCAACGCATTTTCATCATCTGTGGTTTATGTTTCATATAAGTAAGCACTTCCCCCTTTGTGTGCTTAAATCGATCCGATCTATTTTAATGGAAACTCAGGCAATCCGACAACATAATCCCTGCTTTGTTCAGCGTAGCGGCGCAGGGAATAAACAGTTCGCAGTCCCGTTTGCACTTTGCGTGCTTATCCTGGAGACAGGTACCCCGAGTTCATGTAGGGTTGCTGATAATGTAAGCGTTATCATCTTGAGTGATAAGACGAATTATCTGAGATTGTCGTGAATCGTATGAATAATACTCCGGTACAGCGTGAATATTTTTTCGACAGCATCCGCGCCTGGCTGATGCTGCTGGGGATCCCTTTTCACATTTCGCTGATTTATTCCAGCCACAGCTGGCATGTCAACAGCGCTGAGCCCTCGTGGTGGCTGACGCTGTTTAATGATTTCATTCATGCCTTCCGCATGCAGGTCTTCTTCGTCATCTCCGGCTATTTTTCCTATATGCTGTTCCTGCGCTACCCGCTGAAAAAGTGGTGGAAAGTGCGCGTCGAACGGGTCGGCATTCCGATGCTGACCGCCATCCCGCTGCTGACGCTGCCTCAGTTTATTATGCTGCAGTACGTCAACGGCAAGGCGGAAAACTGGCACACCCTTTCCGGGTACGACAAATTCAACACCCTGGCGTGGGAGCTCATTTCCCACCTGTGGTTTTTGCTGGTCCTGGTGGTGCTGACTTCGCTGGGCGTGGTGCTGTTTAAATGGCTGACGCGCCGCCCGGCAGGAGGTGCTCACGCTTTCGGTGACACTGTCACTATGGGCCAGCTGACGATGATTTTCCTTGCGCTAGGGGTGCTTTACGCGCTGATCCGTCGGTCATTGTTCGTGATCTATCCGCCCCTGCTAAGCAATGGTCTGTTTAACTTTGTGGTCATGCAGACGCTGTTCTATCTGCCCTTCTTTGTGCTGGGGGCGCAGACCTTTATTAATCCGCGCTTAAAGGCGATGTTCACCACGCCGTCGCCATGGTGCTGCGCGGCAGCGCTGCTGGGATTTATCGCCTATCGGCTGAACCAGCAGTACGGCTCCGGCGACGGCTGGATGTATGAAACGGAATCGGTGATCACCATGGTGCTGGGGCTGTGGATGGTCAATGTGGTCTTTTCGCTCGGCCATCGCCTGCTGAACTTCCAGTCGGCGCGGGTGACCTATTTCGTCAATGCTTCGCTGTTTATTTACCTGGTGCACCATCCGCTGACGCTGTTGTACGGGGCGTGGATCACCCCGGCCATCAAGTCGAATACCTTAGGCTTTATTGGCGGGTTGGTTTTTGTGGTGGGTATTGCCCTGATCCTGTATGAAATTCACCTGCGTATTCCGCTGCTGCGTTTCCTGTTCTCCGGTAAACCGATGAACAAACCGGCCAAAACCCCGGCCTCGGCCAGTTAACCTTTAGCTTTTGCGGCACGCCTGGCGTGCCGCGCTACGCTTGCTCATCAAACAGCCGGTCGAAGATCATGTTATACAGGGCTTCTAAATCCGCTTTATCGACCGGGGTGGATGCGCTCAGCTCACAGCGGTAGGCTGCCCCCTCCGTCAGAACGGCGATGAGCTCTGAAGCGGCATTGCGTCGCGCATCGCTGAGCCCGGGATGATAACGCTGCGACAAACGCCCGCCCTCCTCTTTCAACCGCCGGTCGGCCTGCACCAGGATCTCGCGCAAGCGTGGGTTGCGCGAGGCTTCGGCGTTAATTTCCATCAACAGATAATTGTCGCTTCTGGTGGCTGCCGAAGTCGGGATCCTGCCCGCCAGCACCGCCGCTTTTCGCGCCAGATTGTGGTTCTCATCGATCATCTCGCCGACTCTGGCGTTGACGATTTCGCTGACAATTGCTTCGATGATCGCTTCCTTGCTGGCAAAAATGCGATACAGCTGACCGACGCTCAGACCCGCCTCGCGGGCGATATCCGCGACAGAGGCGCCATGCAATCCCTTCGCCGCGAAACATCTTTGCGCAGCGGCAACGATCTCCGCGCGGCGCGCCTGCTGCTTCTGCTGTACTTTTCCTTCTGACACCCTGCTCCCTCCTGCTATCCATCATTCCTGTCAATATCGGCGGTTATCATAGCCTATTCTGCTGAATCAGGGGCATGCCGCCAGCAGGCGACGATAGATAGCTGCCGTTTCCTCGTCGAAACAGACGAACAGGACCCGTTCAAGCGGGTTATAGCGGGTGAGAAACGCGGTCACGGTGCGCACGGCGATCGCCGCCGCTTCCTCTTTCGGATAGCCATACACGCCGGTGCTGATCGCCGGAAACGCAATGGAGCGATAGTTGTTTGCCGCCGCCAGCTGCAGGCTGTTTTTGTAGGCATCGGCCAGGGTTTGCGCCTCCATGCGGTCGCCGCCGTGCCAGACCGGACCCACGGTATGGATCACCGCGCTGGCGGGAAGATCGCCCGCCATCGTGATCACCGCATGACCAGGGGGACATTCGCCCTGCTGCTGCAACACCTGCTTGCAGGCCGCCAGCAGCGCGGGACCGGCCGCCCGGTGGATCGCGCCATCCACCCCGCCGCCGCCCAACAGCGAGGGGTTTGCCGCATTCACAATCACATCGACATCAAGCGTCGTAATATCGCCGAGAATTACTTCAGGTTGAACAGCCATTTCTCCTCCTGTCGGCATAGCGCGTGGGTACGGCTTTCTGCCGATACTAGGGCATACCCGCCCCCGGGAGCAAGATTATCCCGCAGCGCCGGCGACAAGATGGTAAAAAAAACAGGACCCTGAGGGTCCTGTTGATATCATCGTCCCGCCGTTCAGGCGTTGTCGTTGACGAACGATTTTTGCTTTTCCGCACGGGCCGCCAGCCACAGGCCACTATTCTTCATGGCATAGCCAAAGACCAGGCCCAGCGCCAGGGAAGGGATCACCAGACGCCAGTCGCCATCTGCCGCGAAGGTCGCGCAGGCGCCGATAAAGGTGCCAGGGACAAACGACAGCAGCCTCTGTCGCGCCTGGATGCACATCAGAAAGGCCACGACGCCGGTCATCATATAGCTGAGGATCTGCAGCTGTGGGGCCAGCGCGCTACCGTGGATAATCACCAACGCCCAGACCACGCCGCTCATTACCGTGCAGGAGGAGATGGCCAGACCTTTCAGACCGCCCTGCGGGCAAGCGAAATAGGCCGTACAGCCGAGGAAACCGGCCCAGCTCAGCAGGCCGAGGGCGACGGCCACCCATCCCCAAATCCCGGAGAGAATGCCCGTCGTCAATGCGATTGCGAAGAGTATGTTCATGGCGCGTATCCTAGCAGATACGCACCGAAAGAATGCGATCTAAAACACACTAAATGAATGAACCTGATTTCAGTTACATTAAATTAGTGACTTAAATCACATTTTATTGCTCATCTTCTTCCTGAAGCTCTTCCCACATCGCGGCGATGGCGTCGCGGGTTAACGGCGCCATGGTGCGCCAGAACAGTGTGTGCGCATGCGCTTCGACTTTCCCCAGCATCGTCCCGCACCACGGCAGGATATAGTCGGCAAACAGGAGCTCCAGCGTCTCGCTCTGCGCTTCTGTGGCATGATCCTCCAGCCAGGAGGCGGCCAGCAGCAGCGATCCGAGATGATCCGCCGGACCTTCTCCTGTCGGGATGCCGTGATTGCTCAGAAAAGCCCGGACCTCCGCTTCAGAGGAACCCTCCACCCACGCGCTACGGTACGGCGGAACGCTGCAGGCTTCACCGACGAACAGCGCATTATAGTCCGTCGCCAGGGACTGCATTTCACAGCTTTTCTGCAGACGCGCCAGCAGCTCGTCCTGCTCCAGCGGCCAGCTGGCGGCCAGTTTGCCCTCGCGGATCAGGCTAAACAGCGGCACCAGCAGCGGGTCCTGCGGTTGACGGTAATACAGCGAACCCAGCACGCGGCAGAGGATTGAAAACTCGTTCATTCAGTTATTCCAGTTATACAAATTAAAGGTCAGCAAATTCCGGGATCGCCGGCATACCACGCGACTCGAGGAAGTCGAGCAGGCGACGCGGAGAAACGTTGAGGATCCTCTCCTCCGGGAAATCGACAGCATCGAGGATCTTGCGGCACTCGGTAAACTCTCCGAGGGTAAACGCCGTATGAGAGTCCGAGCCCAGCGCCACCCACCCTCCCGCGTCGCGCACCGCGGCGGCGATAGCACGGCAGTTATCTTCACTGCCCACGCGCGATGAAACGAAAGAGGAGTTATTGATCTCCAGCGCCACCTGGTAACGGGCCGCCGCTTCGGCAATGGCCGGGATATCCACCGGGAATTTCGGATTACCGGGATGGCTAATCATATGCACTTTACCGCTGGCCATCGCGGCAATCATCGCCTGCGTATGGGTGGCGCTATCCTGCGGCGGAAACACCGGCTCGTGGAATCCGGCGATGATCAAATCGAGCGACGTCAACATCGGCCCGGAGCAGTCGATCTCACCTTCGATATTTTTAATATTCGACTCAATACCGCGCAGGATCCCCACCCCGTCTACCAGGCGGGGCCAAATGCGCATATTAACGAAGTGCCAGTAATGCGGGGCATCCGCCATATCCGGGCCATGGTCGGTGATGGCGAAGAGTTTGATCCCTTTACGCTTTGCTTCCGCAATATAATCGTGCAGGGTGCTGTAGGCGTGGGTGCTGGCGACGGTATGCATGTGCAGGTCAACGGGATACATCACATTCTCCTCTTCTGTTTGCCGCAAGAATAGCAGGAAACCGGGCTATTGATTAGCAAAAACCCCGCCGTGGCGGGGTTCGCTTATCTTAATAACCGCGCTGACGATTGACCTGACCGCTAACCGATTCCCCTCGCTCCAGCCGGCTAATGGTCCCGGCGATATAGGCAATTGCCTCCATCGGGCGGGTGACTGCCGCCACGTGGGGAGTCATAGCCACCCGCGGGTGCGCCCATAGCGGACTCTCCTGCGGCAGCGGTTCGCGACTGAAGACATCGAGCATCGCGCCTTTGAGCTTACCGTTGTTCAGTGCCGCCAGCAGATCCTCTTCTACGACATGCACGCCGCGGGCAAGGTTGAGGAGATAACTCTCATCAGGCAGCTGCGCCAAAAGCGTCTGGTTGATAATACCGACGGTTTCGGCGGTATTCGGCAGCAGGTTGATCAGGACGCGAGTCCCCTGCAGGAATCCACCCAGCTCGGCCTGGCCGGCAAAGCTCTGTACCTGCGGCCAGGATTTACGGCTACGGCTCCAGACGCGAAGCGGGAATCCCCAGGGTTGCAGGCTTTCCGCAACCTTCGCCCCCAGCACGCCGGCGCCCATAATCCCGATGGTGAATTCGTCGGCGCGGTACTCGGGCAGCGGCTGCCAGCGGGAAGCCAACTTCAACGCCTGATAGTCATCGAACCGGCGGAACCAGTGGAGCACCTGGCTCACGGCATACTCCTGCATCTGCCGTCCCATACCGGTATCTTCGAGACGAAACAGCGGGATCGACAAGGGCAACATATCCGGATGATCGCGCAGCTTACTAAGGATCGAATCCACCCCCGCCCCAAGGGCGAACACGGCCTTCAGCGCCCTGCCTTGCAGCATCTCTACCGGTGGATGCCAGACCAGGGCATAGTCCGCCGGCTGGTTATCGCCCGCTTTCCACTCGCGTACTCGCGCGCCGGGTAACTGCTTTTCCAGCTCTCGGATCCAGTATTGGGTATCAAAGGTCGGATGGTAAAAAATAATCTCCATAGGGGCTCCTGATAGCAGACGCCCGGAGCAGGTTAATGCAGGCGTCTTATTTTACTCATTGTTTTCTATTGGTTTGCCAGCATAACAAATTTCCCCTTGCCGCAAAGTGAAAAGGGAGTGGCGACAAAAAAAACGGATTTCGCACGTTTAAGGAGCAAGTTGTTCGAAGTTTGTCTAAACGCGCTGATTTTGCAAAAAGTTGATTGACGGGCGATACGTATTTCCCTACATTAGCGCCCGTTCCCGACAACAACGGGAAAGACAATATGGTGAGGTGTCCGAGTGGCTGAAGGAGCACGCCTGGAAAGTGTGTATACGGCAACGTATCGGGGGTTCGAATCCCCCCCTCACCGCCATATTTAAGATGAGAGCTCGTACGAAAGTACGGGCTTTTTTCTTTTATATTCTCCGAAAAGGGGGGGATGAGAACCCCCGACTGGGGTTCGACAACTGGCGGCAGCCAGTTGGACAGACTGAGAGCATAGCGAACAGGCTGCCCGCAGGGCGAGCGAAGCGAGTCAATCCCCCCCGGTGCGACACGAGCTGCCTCACCTACAAAAAAAAGCCCGTACAAAAGCACGGGCCTGTCTCAACCATTCCTCAGCTATTCAGCTTTCCAGCCGGTTGCTTTCCCTCGGGAGCAAGTCTCTGGCCAATATTCAAACCCGCTTCATCCTTACGCTCCTCCAGCCAGTAATCCGCATTTTTAATCCCCAGCCGAACCGGGTCAAAGTGTGGATCCAACCCCTGTGCATTCTGGATTTCATAATCCTTCAGGCTGGCAAACGCTTTTTTATGCAACAGAACGATGGCAATAATGTTGAGCCATGCCATCAGCCCTACGCCGATATCCCCTAATCCCCAGGCCAGATCCGCGGTGCGTACCGTGCCATATACCGTCGAAGCCATCAGACACAGCTTGAGCAGGAACGTCAGCCACGGGCGATGAATCTTACGGTTGATGTAGGCGATATTCGTTTCAGCGATGTAGTAGTAAGCAATGATCGTGGTGAAGGCAAAGAAGAACAGCGCGATGGCAACAAAATAATTACCGAAGCCCGGCATCATACTTTCCATTGCCGTCTGGACATATCCCGGTCCTGCGGCCACGCCTGCTATTCCGGTATAGAGCGCTGCGCCGTCGACGCCCTGCACGTTATACAGCCCGGTGATCAACAGCATAAACCCGGTCGCGGAGCAGACAAACAGCGTGTCGATGTACACGGAGAACGCCTGAACCAGCCCCTGTTTCACCGGATGGCTTACGGCCGCCGCCGAGGAGGCATGTGGCCCGGTACCCTGCGCCGCCTCGTTGGAATAGACGCCACGCTTCACGCCCCACATGATGGCCTGGCCCAGAATAGCGCCAAATCCAGCTTCAAGGCCAAAAGCACTTTTCCAGATCAGCAATATAACTGAAGGAAGCTGATCAATATTGATAGCGATAATCACGCACGCCACAATAATATAGCCGAGCGCCATAAACGGAACCACCATACTGCTAAAGCTGGCAATCCTTTTTACGCAACCAAAAATAATAAAACTCAACAGCACAGCAAGTAACGCCGCCGTG
>ENA-OWOE01001140-OWOE01001140.1-gut-metagenome-genome-assembly--contig:-NODE-1140-length-10858-cov-4.013542_pt1 | contig 10858 bp, 9 predicted proteins | sample MGYA00248254_ERZ651788 | MGnify/ENA primary metagenome ERZ651788 (study PRJEB26908, sample SAMEA4031709) | gut metagenome | biome: gut; feature: normal infant; material: stool | place: China | collected 2015... | reverse complement strand
AAAATTTCCTTCGCTTTCAGAAAATGGATTATCACACTGAAACCATAGTAAGAGCGGCATATCGTCGCATATCATATCTGAATCGCTCCTTAGGTGAAGTAAACAAGCTCTTCGTCAGGTTTTTTGCCCGGTTCAACTGCAAGAATATATAACACAGGACCAACGCCTTGATAAGCTGAATTATTCTCAACCTTAATCTTAGCTTTAACCTTATACCAACCTTTATTTTTAAGCTTGAGGTCAGTATTTGAGTTGCAGACAAAGCCAATATAATTTATATCCTCAGCACAGCAGGTCATAACCTTTCGTCCTGGTACAAAGTTCTTATCTTTGAAATATTTATTCTTTAATACCTGACCCTTAAATCTTACTTTCTTGCCAACATATACATCTGGTCTTTCTGATACATCCATATACCATATTCCATAATCAGCATCATCAACCTCGATAATATCCGCATTAACATCATAAGGAAGCTGTTCTGCAATTGACATCATCTCTCCCTTATCGTCCTCAAATACAATCTGAAGTGTGTTATTAAGTGCTCTCATACTTCTTCTGTAGCTTCCAAGATCCATACCTGACTTACATCTGTTAAATATAACCATATCTGTATACTTAACAGTCTCTGCAATTATTGATCTCATATTGTTCCACTGAAGATTGAATGCTGTAGCATCAATAAGTGTTATTGACTGGTATATCTCCCAGCCTCTTGGCTTAGCTGTTCCCATAAGAAGGGCTGGATCCCACATACCATTATACTCAACAATTACTATCCAAGGGTCATACTCTTTATCAAGTTCATTAAGCTTGGCTTCTGTTAATTCTTCTTTTTCAAGAACTACCATATCCACACCATTATCTTTTAAAAGCTTCTCGCTGTATTCTTCTTCGCCTTCCTCACATACGATAAGGAGCTTATTCTTTGCCTCTGCAAACTGTCCCATTGCTATAGTATCTGAGATAAATCTGGTCTTGCCACTATCTAACTGGCCATTTATTAAAAATATAGGAATCTGATACTCTTCCTGTGCCATTATATGTCCTCCATCTATTCTAACTATATATAACACTGGGGGCTTATGCCCCCAGTCTGTGATGTCTGCGGATTGTCCAGTACTTTAACTTCCGCAATTATACATTAAATAATTCTTTAAGAGCAGCTTCTTTTAATTCTGCTCCTATTACACATATTCTTCCTGTAAAATCAGGCTTACCTTCCCTGATTTCATATTCTTCTGGTACAAGGTCAAAGAACATCCACTTACCATCTGTGCAAGGAAGCATACCCTTAGCTCTTAAGATGTTACCATAATCATCTGTCTCAGAAAGCTTTCTTAATATCTCTGAAAGTTCTTCCTTGTCATACTTGTTAGGAGTTTCTACGCCCCAGCTTGTAAATACTTCATCGGCGTGGTGATGACCATGCTCGTGATGATGTCCACAGCCACACTCGCCATCGTGATGATGATGTTCATGCTCTTCATCGTGGTGGTCATGTCCGCAGCCACATTCATCATCGTGATGATGGTGATGTTCGTGTTCTTCATCGTGGTGGTCGTGTCCGCAGCCACACTCGCCATCGTGATGGTGATGTTCATGCTCTTCATCGTGGTGGTCGTGTCCGCAGCCACACTCGCCATCGTGATGATGGTGATGTTCGTGTTCCTCTGCAACCTTTGCTGCTGCCTCTGCAAGCATTTCAAGTTCAAGATTAGTAACATTTTCCATAGCATCAAGTATCTGCTTGCCATCAATATCATCCCAAGGAGTTGTTATAATATGAGCATCCTTATTAAGTGATCTGATAAGTTCAATATCTGTCTTTAACTTGGCTTCTGACACATTCTGTGTTCTACTAAGAATAATAGTTCCAGCGTGCTCAATCTGGTTGTTAAAGAACTCACCAAAGTTCTTCATATATACCTTTACCTTAGAAGCATCGGCTACTGTTGAAGCACTGTTTAAACGGATTTCATTCTCAATATGAAGATCCTTTACAGCCTTAATAACGTCTGAAAGCTTTCCAACACCTGATGGTTCGATAATAATTCTGTCTGGGTGGTACTTCTCAACAACTTCCTTTAAAGATGTTCCGAAATCACCAACTAAAGAACAGCATATGCAGCCTGAATTCATCTCTCTGATTTCAACGCCTGACTCCTTTAAGAAACCGCCATCAATACCTATCTCGCCAAATTCATTTTCTATAAGCACAACCTGCTCACCAGCAAGTCCTTCTTTTAAAAGCTTTGCAATAAGAGTAGTCTTACCTGCTCCCAAAAATCCTGATATAATATCTACTTTTGTCATATTATCCTCCATTCTGTCTATACATTTAACTAATAATTTACCTTACCTAATTTTTATTATACGCTTGTTGTCAATCCCCTCTTTCAAGTCTTAACTGTTCTGCGTATTCGCTTATCTTTCTGAGTCTGTGATTGACACCCGACTTGCCAACAGGCGGGTCTAACAATGCACCTATATCTTTAAGGTTCATATCCTCGTGTTCAAGCCTTACCTCGGCAACCTGTCTTAAGCTGTCCTTAAGGCTTCCAAGACCAACTGTATCCCTTATATATATTATGTCCTTAGTCTGCTTTACCGCAGCGGCAACCGTCTTGTTAAGGTTCGCAGTTTCGCAGTTAACCTTACGGTTCACGTCATTACGCATTTCTTTAAGAATCATAACATTGTAGAGATTCATCTGCGAAACATATGCTCCCATAAGATTAAGCACATCTGTTATATTACTGCCTTCCTTCATATATACTATATAATCATTCTTGCGGACTGTAATCTTAGCATCAAGCCCGAAGAATATAAGCATATCACACAGGCACTGTGCATCTTCTTCATAGTCGCATACTATTTCATAATGATAGAACTTATTAGGATCGCTTATAGAACCTGCCGCTATAAATGCACCTCTTATAAATGCTTTCTTACAGCAGTCCTTCTGCACTATTCTTGGGTCAACAAATACAGGTTCAATATTATCAAATGTTTCATCAGCCCATTTAAGTGTCTGCAATATTTTAGCGACATATTCCTGATTTTCTATTCTGATTGTTGTGTCACGACTGCTCTTTGAAACATATATTATATCGCCTGTATCAATATCAAATATCTGCTCTAATAATACTATAAACTTGTATCTTGCAATCTCGTTCTCAGTAGACATCTCTATCTGCATTCTTTTGCCCGATGCTCTCCTGATACGTCCTGACATTCCCATAATCGCAGCAAATTCAGCTATCTGGCAGTGCCTTGCCATATCAATTCTGGTGCTTAATTCTTCTTTAACATCTGAAGAAAACGACATTACTTATCTCCCTTTCTCTTAGCATCTTTGTCTATATCACGATGTTCAGCTTTACAGCCATATGGTGTACTTGCTATTCTTGCCGCCAGCTCATTGGCAAGTGTTACTGAACGGTGCTTTCCTCCTGTACAGCCAACAGCTATAACAAGGCTTGACTTGCCTTCTTTTACATAGTTAGGAAGAAGAAATTGTATAAGATCATCTATCTTATTAAGAAATTCTTTCGCCTCTGGTGCTTTCATTACATAATCCTGTATTGGTTTGTCATTGCCTGTAAGCGGCCTTAATTCTTCAACATAATACGGATTAGGCAGAAATCTTACATCAAATACAATATCTGCATCTACTGGTATTCCGTATTTAAAGCCAAATGACAGCACAGTTACAAATAAATTGTTATACTCCTTACGTTCAAGAATTATCTTCTGTAACTCCTGCTTTAATTCTCTTGTAAGAAGCGTACTTGTATCAACAATATAATCTGCCCTCTGCTTAAGGAACTTTAACTGTTCCCTCTCAAGCTCAATACCTCTGTCAACTCGTCCATCCTTCGCAAGCGGATGTGTCCTTCTCGTTTCTTTATAACGCTTTACAAGCACTTCGTCACTAGATTCAAGGAATAATATTTTATAGTTATACTGGCGTTTTTTCATATAATCAAGTACGGACTCGAACTCTGCAAGAGAATGTCCGCTTCTTATATCAACGCCTAATGCTATATTATTATATCCGTTATCCTGTTCCTGACAGTCTGCCAGCTCCGCAAATTTAGGTATAAGCGATATAGGCATATTATCAACACAATAATATCCCTCATCTTCAAGCATATTTAATGCTGTTGATTTACCTGCACCTGACATTCCCGTTACAATAACTATCTTCATAAGTTCCTCCACGGCATTTAACTAAAATCTCCGAGCTTTATAACCTCCAGTTCAAGATCTACACCTGACTGCTGTTTAACTTTATCCTTAACCATATCAGTAAGCATACACACATCCTTTGCTGTTGCATTGCCTGTATTAACAACAAAACCAGAATGTTTCTCTGAAACCATTGCTCCGCCAACTGACACTCCTTTAAGTCCTGCATCTTCTATAAGCTTAGCTGCAAAGAAGCCTTGTGGACGTTTAAATGTACTTCCTGCACTAGGATATTCCAAAGGCTGCTTAGCTCTTCTCTTAACAGCAAGTTCCTTTATAAGTGCCTTGATTGTGTCAGTATCACCTTTCTGTAATCTGAACACAGCACTGACAACTATATAATCCATAGCCGCTATACAGCTTGTTCTATAACCTAACTCAAGTTCGTCCCTGCTAAGGCTTATAAGCCTGCCGCTTCGGTCGAGTACATCGGCACTAACTATTATGTCTTTAATCTCTCCACCATATGCACCTGCATTCATTCTAACTGCACCGCCTACGCTTCCCGGTATTCCCGTTGCGAATTCAAAGCCTGCAAGTCCCTTATCTGCCAGCTTGTTACCGAGTCTTGACAACATCATTCCTGACATAACCTTTACAGTAACATCATCAATATATTCTACCTCGTCAAATGTATCTGAAAGCTGTATTACAACTCCTCTTATTCCTTTATCTGATACTAAAAGGTTGCTTCCGTTACCTATAACGCAGTATTCGATGTCTGATTTATTCAAAAATTGAATTAATGATTGTAACTCCTCAATAGAAGATGGCTGTACATAATAATCTGCACAGCCTCCAATTCTAAATGTAGTATGAATATTCATAGGTTCACCAGTTCTTACCTGTGTGTCACCTACAATTAATTTAAGATTATCTAACAGCTCATTGTTATCCATAAGCTTCTTACTCTCCAATCTTTTATATTAACCTAATGCCAGCTTGGCAGCTCCATACATACCTGCATCATTACCAAGTTCAGCCCTAACTATCTTAGTATTCTTGCACGCATGAAATGCGTATTCTTTGTAATACTTAGCAACTCTTTCTATAAGATAATCACCTGCCGCTGATACTCCGCCACCAATACATATAACCTCTGTATCAGTCATAGCAGAAGCACAGGCAATGCCTTTTCCTAAATATCTGCATACATAATCAACAATCTTTATGGCACACGCATCTCCTGATTTGGCTTCATCAAATACTGCCTTAGCAGATATATAAGGAAGTGCCCTAAGTGCCGATGGCTCATCGGTTGCATTTAACATTCTTGTCGCTGTTCTGACTATGCCTGTTGCTGATGCCACCTGCTCAAGACAGCCCTTATTACCGCAGTTACAGTATTCTGTCTCCTCCTCTACTATAGGCAGATGTCCTATCTCTGCCGCAGCACCATTGTATCCGCATATTGGCTTACCGTCAATTATAACTCCGCCGCCAACACCTGTTCCTATTGTAACTAATACAACGCTTGAATATGCTTTCGCACTTCCCATCCAGTATTCACCAAGTGCCGCCATATTGGCATCATTGCCAACTTTAACTTCATAGCCTGTCATATCTTTAAAAGTCTGTGCAACGTTAAATACACCCCAGCCAAGATTGACACATTTGTTGACTGTTCCATCTTCTCTTACCGCACCCGGAACTCCTATTCCAACGCCTTTAATCTCATCACAGCTTCGTCCTGCCGCTTTCACAAGCTCTGGAATATGTTCTTTAATGTCTGATAAAATAAGACTTCCGCCCTCATCTTTCCTTGTTGGTATCTCATCCTTGTATACAAGCGTGCCATCTGTTGTGAACACGCCGCATTTGCAAGTTGTTCCACCTATATCAATGCCAAGAACTATATCCTTAAATAAACTCATCTTCATCATCACCCCTCATAAGGTTCTCTTGTACTCTTCTATATAACTCCTTAGCCGCATTGTAACCCATCTTCTTCTGTCTGTGGTTTACAGCCGCAGCCTCAACTATTACTGCAAGATTACGTCCTGGTCTTATTGGAAGCGAATGACACACTACTTTATTGCCAAGATATTCTGTGTATTCTTCTTCAAGTCCAAGTCTGTCATACTCCTTGTCCTTATTCCAGTCCTCAAGCTTGATAACCATATCAATCTCCTGAGTTTCCTTAACACTCTCTACACCGAAAAGTGTCTTTACATCAATAATACCAATACCTCTTAACTCTATGAAATACTTAGTAACTCCTGGTGCTGAACCAACTAATGTTTCATCACTTACTTTTCTAATCTCGACAGCATCATCTGTTACAAGACGGTGGCCTCTCTTTATAAGCTCAAGCGCTGCTTCACTCTTACCTATACCACTCTCACCTGTAATAAGCACACCTTCGCCATATACATCAACTAATACACCGTGTATTACTATACAAGGTGCAAGCTGTACTTTAAGCCATCTTATAACTTCTGCTGAAAATGAAGATGTTGACTCAGCAGACTTTAATATTGGAATCTGATATTTCTTTGCAAGCTCTATAATCTCTGCCTCCGGCTCTAAATTCCTACAGAAGATAAGGCAGGGAATATTGCTTGATAACAACTGCATATATCTTTCATAACGCTCTGTTTCTGAAAGGCTCTTAAGATAAGCATATTCTACATTACCTATAATCTGTATTCTGTCATTATCGAACTGGTCATAAAATCCGGTGAGCTGTAACGCTGGCCTGTTAAATTCTGGAACGTGAATCCATATTCCCTTAACATCAATATCAGGTGTAAGATTAACAAGATTCATCTTCTCGATTACCTTGAATAAATTAACTCTTTCTTTTCCGTTCATATCTACTCCAATCCTGCGCAATTATGCCACATTTTATATTTCATTGCCTTACTTAAGACTATATATCTTCTGACTATCTATTATTAATAGTTTAACACAGTGCAATTAATATTGAAAGACATTAAAATAACACATCAATGAAAATATTTGTATATGTTCTGCGCTACATTTTCTGTAATTCCTTCTGCCTCCATAAGCTCACTTACATTGGCATTACGGATTTTGTCAATATCAAGAAAATGTTTCATCAACGCTTTTCTTCTTGCTGGTCCGATTCCTTCAATCTCATCAAGAACTGAGCTTACCTGCTTCTTGCTTCTTAATGACCTGTGGTATTCTATCGCAAATCTATGTGCCTCATCCTGAACCCTTGTTATAAGCTTAAAACCTTCACTATGCCTGTCTATTGGAATTTCTACATTATTATAGTAAAGTCCCCTTGTGTTATGGTTATCGTCCTTAACCATACCGCATACAGGAATATTAATATGAAGTTCATCAAGAACCTCCAGTGCAATGTTCACCTGTCCTCGTCCACCATCCATCATTATAAGGTCCGGGTACACAGCAAAACCCCTTGTCTCTTCCTCACCTGCACGCTCTCTCATTCCTCTTGTAAAACGTCTTGTAAGTACTTCTCTCATACTCTTATAATCATCAGGCCCTTTGACCGTCTTAATCTTGAACTTTCTATAATCATTTTTCTTAGGTCTTCCGTCCTCAAATACAACCATTGAACCAACTGACTCAACACCACTTGTATTAGATATATCATAAGCCTCTGCACGCCTTATCGAAGCAAGCCCAAGCCAGTCTGCTATCTGCTTCATAGCACCTGTTGTCCTTTTCTCCTCAAGCTTAATCTTCTCTGCATCTTTAGTTAATACCATAAGTGCATTCTTATGGGCAAGTTCAACCATTTTCTCCTTATCGCCCTTCTTTGGCGTGATAATTGTAACTTTCCGCTTCTTCCTGCTTGAAAGCCAGTCGGCGATTGTACCAGCATCCTCAATCTCCTCCTGTGTCATTATCACATTGGGAATATATGGTGTTCCACCATAATACTGCTTCATAAATTCTGACAAAATGCCGCTTCTGCTGTCATTCGTTGCAACCTTCATATGGAAATGCTCACGTCCAAGAAGCTTGCCCTGTCTTATAAAGAATACCTGTACAACTGCATCTTCCGCGTCCATAGCGCACGCAATTACATCTCTGTCTGTTGCATCATCTGCTGTTATCTTCTGCTTCTGTGCGATCTGCTTAACGCTGATTAACAAATCCCTGTATCTAGCGGCTTCCTCATATTCCATACGCTCGGAACAATCCTGCATTTTATTCGTCAGCTCATTAATAATCTCAGAATAATTACCATTAAGGAAGCTTATTACTTTATCTATATTTTTTTTATATTCATCTTTGTTCACATAACCCTGACAAGGTGCATTGCACTGTCCGATATGGTAATTAAGGCATGGTCTGTCCTTGCCTATATCTTTAGGAAGTCTCCTGTTGCACGTTCTTACCTTGTAAAGCTTACAGAGCAGTTCAATTGTCTCCTTGACAGCACCTGCTGATGTGTACGGTCCAAAGAATTTGCCAGTTCCGTGCTTCATTGTTCTTGAGAATAACACTCTTGGAAATTCCTCTCCAATAGTAACCTTAATAAAAGGATAACTCTTGTCGTCCTTTAACATCGTGTTATATTTTGGTCTGTGTTCCTTTATAAGATTACATTCAAGCACCAGTGCTTCAAGCTCAGAATCTGTCACGATATACTCAAAATATGCAATATGTGAAACCATCTGGACAACTTTTGCCGAATGATTTTTATTACTCTGAAAATATTGTCTTACACGATTTTTTAATATCTTAGCCTTGCCGACATATATAATTATGTCGTGTTTATCGTGCATAATATACACTCCCGGCTTATCTGGGAGCTTCTTTAATTCTTCTTCTAGATTAAACATATAAGCCTCTTTAATTCTATATAATAACTCCTGCCACTAATATTACAAAATGGATATACATATGATACCATAATATCACAAATGTATATCCATTTTACCTTTATTATTTTACATTTACTCAACCTCTGCCAAGCTTCAATGCCTTATGATTAAGCTCTCTGTATTTCTCTGGGACTATCTCATCTATTGCTTTATCCCACACCTCATATGGAATGTCTTTGAAATAATCTGATAATCTTCCCATAAGTACAATATTAACCGCTTTGGCCGACCCTGCTTCTTCTGCTATTGATAAGAAATCTTTAGCATCTACCTTAGCACCGGCTGCTTCAAGCTTCTCGATAATATTATCTGGATACTGCATAGCACCTGTAATTACCGGCATTGGGTCAACTTCCTGCGTGTTAGTTATTATCTGTCCGCCAATCTTTAAATATTCAATCCATCTTAACACTTCAAGCTTCTCAAATGAAAGAATATAATCAGCCTCACCTTTATCAATAACTGGAGAATATACCTTATCTCCAAATCTTACATAAGTAACAACACTTCCGCCTCGCTGGCTCATTCCGTGTACCTCTGACACTTTAACATCATATCCCTGCTGCATAAGAACATAACCAAGCAGTTTACTTGCCAGAAGTGTTCCCTGTCCGCCAACACCAACAATCATAATATTCTTAACTGAATTACTCATACATATTCCTCATTTCCGACATTATCAGATGCCCTGCCTAATTTCACATCAAGCAAATCTAATTTGAACAAATCGGACATCTAATACTTTTTTCTATTCCATTAACACCTAATATACATCGCCTTACAACATTATATTGCCTCGAACTTACACATCTGTGAACATACTTTACAGCCTATGCAGAGTGTAGGGTCAATATGTGCTTTCTTATCTTTAACTGCAATTGCTGGACAGCCTATGCTCATACATTGTTTACAGCCGACACATTTGCTTTCATCTACACTGATTGGTGGTTTATGTACTGTTCCTTTAATCATAACGCAAGGTCTGCGGCTTATGATAATAGATGGTTCTTTAGCTGCAAGCTCCTCTGTAATAGCTTCCTCAACTGCCTTAAGGTCATATGGGTCTACAACCCTTACTCTGTTAAAGCCCAATGCCCTGCATAATGCTTCAAGATCAACCTTTCCTGCTGGTTCACCACGAAGGTTCTTTCCTGTAGTTGGATTTTGCTGGTGTCCTGTCATTCCTGTAATAGAATTATCAAGGATAATCACTGTCGAATTACTCATATTATAAGAAATGTCTGTTATACCTGTCATTCCTGAATGAATAAATGTTGAATCTCCGATAACACCTACGCTGTTACTCTCTGCTTCCTCACCTATAGCTTTATTAAAGCCGTGAAGTCCTGAACAGGAAGCTCCCATACAGACATTCAGATCCATTGCATTAAGCGGTGCAACTGCGCCCAATGTATAACAGCCGATATCACCATATACCATACATTTTTTCTTCTTTAAAATGTAGAATATTCCTCTATGTGGACAGCCTGCACACATAACTGGAGGACGTGCTGGAACATTTTCTTCTATAGTAATATGCTCTGGTTCTTTCATACCAAGACATTTTCTTACAAGGTTCTGGGAGAACTCGCCGCATATAGGAAATGTATCCTTACCAGCCACCTTAATTCCAAGCTGTTTGCAGTGATTTTCAATTATAGGGTCTAACTCTTCAAGAACAATAACCTTATCTACCTTCTGTGCAAAATCTTTTATAAGCTTTTCTGGAAGCGGGTTAATCATTCCAAGCTTTAATATGCTTGCTTTATCACCTA
>ENA-OWOE01001139-OWOE01001139.1-gut-metagenome-genome-assembly--contig:-NODE-1139-length-10876-cov-5.026299_pt1 | contig 10876 bp, 8 predicted proteins | sample MGYA00248254_ERZ651788 | MGnify/ENA primary metagenome ERZ651788 (study PRJEB26908, sample SAMEA4031709) | gut metagenome | biome: gut; feature: normal infant; material: stool | place: China | collected 2015... | reverse complement strand
TGAGAAAATAAAGGAAATGAGCGTGCATCCGCCCTCTTTACCCGGATGCACGCTCACTTCATAGGCACGGGAGGTAAGACCCTCTCCACTCATGATTATATTTGATTTTTATATTTTCGTCAAGTTCAAAATTCGAATAATTGTAAACTTTCTGTTGATAAATATTCTGGAGGCTGTCGGAAAAACCGGAAATCTTCCGCCTTCAGAAAGGAATATGGTTACGAAAGAAACCCATCATGGGCGCCTTTCGTTTGCAATCGCAGGTTTTTCAGAACTTTTCAGTTCTGAAAAACCGCACGCAGCTTGTCAAAAAAACTTCTTTGACAAGCTGGTTATTGACGCAGCACCCCCGCTGGACGTATAATCATCCTGACGAAAGGAGGCCCGGCACATGACCCAGTGCGAAGCCTGCTGCTTTTATAACTACGACGAGGAATACGACGAATACATCTGCGATGTGGACCTGGACGAGGACGAGATGGTGCGGTTCCTGTCCGGACGGGGGGACTGCCCCTACTGGCGGCCCGGCGACGAATACCGCACCGCCCGGCGTCAATAGGCGGAAATATAGGTGGATTTTTCCACCGCCCTGTGATACAATGGCCCTGCCGCACACGCGGCGCAAAGGGAGAGTGAGAAAATGGATAAGCTATGCGACCTGCTGGACATCCGGCCCGGCGTCACCGCCCTGATCGGCGGCGGCGGCAAGACCACCCTGATGTATCACCTGGCCCGGGAACTGCGGGAGCGGAGCACCGTGGCGGTGACCACCACCACCAAGATCTGGCCCCCCACCGGCATCGCCGTGGCCCATGCCCGGGGCGTCATTCTGTACACCGCTGAGCGCCTGCACCTGCCGGTGTATGAATATACCCCCATGCAGATCAAGCAGGCCGTGGTGGGCTATGGCCTGGCCGACAAGCACCAGGTCATGGACATGACCCGTCGGCTTCTGAAGCTCAGGTCCATCCCCCGGCCCGACGACGCCGCCGACGCCCGGTCTGTGGCCTATCGCCTGGGCATGAAGTTTTATGTGTTCAACGAGACGGAGCGCTTCGCCCGGGAGGTCATGGACCGGTTCGTGGCGGAATACTGCGCCGGACATACTCCCAACCCCTGCATCGACTGCAACCGGTATATGAAGTTCGACCACCTGCTCCGCTGGGCTGAGAGCCATGGCATGGAGTATGTGGTCACGGGCCATTACGCCCGGGTGGAGCAGGACGAGGCCACCGGCCGCTGGCTGCTGAAAAAGGGTCTGGACGAGGGCAAGGATCAGAGCTATGTGCTCTATAACCTGACCCAGGAGCAGCTGGCCCATGTGCGCCTGCCGCTGGGGAGGCTGCACAAGGCCGAAGTGCGTGAGATCGCGGAAAAGCAGCATTTCATCAACGCCCGCAAGCACGACAGCCAGGATATCTGCTTTGTGCCGGACGGCGATTACGCCCGCTTCATGGAGAACTTCACCGGCAAGCACTACCCGGCAGGTGATTTTCTGGACAAGAACGGCAAAAAGGTGGGCACCCACAACGGTGCGGTGCGGTATACCATCGGCCAGCGCAAGGGCCTTGGCCTTGCCATGGGTGCGCCGGTGTATGTCTGCGCCAAGGATATGCAGGCCAACACCGTCACGGTGGGCCCGGAGGAGAACCTGTTTGACCGCATCGTCTATGCCGACGAGGTGAACTGGATCGCCATCCCGGAGCTGACCGCGCCCTTGCGGGTCACGGCCCGCACCCGCTATCACCAGACCGAGCAGGCGGCCACCGTCTACCCGGCAGGAGAGGGGCAGTTCCGGCTGGAATTTGACCAGCCCCAGCGTGCCCCCACGCCCGGTCAGGCCGTGGTGCTGTATCAGGGGGATGTTGTGCTGGGGGGCGGCACCATCGTTGCGGTGGAATAAACCGCTCAGGCACTTTGCAGGAAAGTGATAAAGCAAAACGAAAGCAGCTGTGCCGAACCGGTAAAATGAACGGAACAGTGTAAAATGGAGGAGCAAGTATCTATGCAGGATCAATATTCCCGCACCCAGCTGCTGCTGGGCAAGGAAGCAATGGAAAAGCTGCACAATTCCCGTGTGGCAGTGTTTGGCATTGGCGGCGTGGGCGGCTACACGGTGGAAGCGCTGGCACGCAGCGGTGTGGGTGCGCTGGACCTCATTGATGATGACAAGGTCTGCCTGACCAACCTGAACCGCCAGATCGTGGCCACCCGCAAGACCGTGGGCCAGTACAAGGTGGATGTGGCCGAACAGCGTATCCACGAAATCGACCCCAACATCAAGGTCACCACCTACAAGATCTTCTTCACCCCGGAAACGCAGGATCAGTTCGATTTCACCCAGTACGACTATGTGGTGGATGCCATCGACACCGTCACCGGCAAGATCGCGCTGGTGGTCAAGGCCAAGGAGGCCGGCACCCCCATCATCTGCGCCATGGGTGCAGGCAACAAGATGGATCCCACCCGCTTTGAGGTGACGGATATCTACAAGACCTCCGTCTGCCCGCTGGCCAAGGTGATGCGCACCGAGTGCCGCAAGCGGCGGATCAAGCACCTGAAGGTCGTCTACTCCAAGGAGCCTGCCATGACCCCCATCGAGGATGATTCCATCAGCTGCAAGAACCACTGCATCTGCCCCCCGGGCACCCAGCGCAAGTGCACCATCCGGCGCTCGGTTCCCGGCTCCAACGCCTTTGTGCCCTCGGTGGCCGGGCTCATCATCGGCGGCGAGGTCGTGAAGGATCTGGTCGGATTTGTGCCGATGAAAGGTTAAAAACGAGAACGCCCCTCTCCGGTCTCACAGATGCCGGAGAGGGGCGTTTTGGGTCAGGGAAAACCGCTCCCACGGCATGGGCACAGGTGGAGCGTGCATCGGGCCGCAGGGCCATCTGCCCGGGCGTAGCCATTGGCGGTCACCCCAGCAAACGTAATGTTGAAATACGCTCATTTGACAAAATACTTTTGCTAATTTATACTGGGATGCATATTCACATGCAAAAATCAAGGATAGAAGATAGGAAGTATCGTCATGCTGACTCTGGATAAGATCTACCACGCCGCCTTTGTGCTCAAGGACGTTGCCCGCAAGACCGACCTGATTGAAGCGCCCAAGCTCTCCAAGGACTGCCGCCTCTACCTCAAGACCGAGAACCTGCAGGTGACCGGCAGCTTCAAGGTGCGCGGGGCCTATTATAAGATCAGCCAGCTCTCCAGGGAGGAGGGCGAAAAGGGCGTGATCGCCTGCTCTGCCGGAAACCACGCACAGGGCGTGGCTCTGGCCGCCACCCGCCGGGGCATCAAGAGCATCGTCTGTATGCCGGACGGTGCCCCCATTATGAAGGTGGAAAATACCAAGAGCCTGGGTGCGGAGGTCTGTCTGGTGCCCGGCACCTATGATGATGCCCACGACAAGGCCGTGGAGCTGCAGGCTGAGACCGGCATGACCTTCATCCACCCCTACGATGACGAGCAGGTCATCGCAGGTCAGGGCACCATCGGTCTGGAGATCCTTGACCAGCTGCCCGATCTGGATGCCGTCATCGTGCCCGTGGGCGGCGGCGGCCTGATCTCCGGCGTGGCCTTTGCCATCAAGAGCCTGCGCCCCGAGGTCAAGGTCTACGGCGTGCAGGCCGAGGGTGCCCCCAGCATGTACCGCAGCCTGCATGAGCACAAGTATCAGACCCTGAAAAATGTGGCCACCTTTGCGGACGGCATTCAGGTCAAGACCCCCGGTGAGCTGACCTATCAGCTCTGCGAGGAATATGTGGACGACATCGTGACCGTCAGCGAGGACGAGACCGCCGCCGCCATCCTCTCCCTGATGGAGAACCAGAAGCTGGTGGCCGAGGGGGCCGGTGCGGTGCCTGTGGCAGCGGCACTGTTCCACAAGCTGCCCATCGAGGGCAAAAAGGTGGTCTGCCTGATCTCCGGCGGCAACATCGATGTGAACATCCTCAACCGCGTCATCACCCGTGGTCTGGTGATGAGCGGCCGCAAGGCCAACCTGACCATCGCGCTGGAGGATAAGCCCGGCCAGCTGGAGCGGGTGGCCGCCATTGTTTCCCGCTGCGGCAGCAATGTGGTCTCTGTCCTGCATGACGGCTCTGACCCCAATATGCCCATCTCCAGCTGCTTCCTCAAGCTGGTGCTGGAGACCCGCGACCATGCCCAGATCGAGCAGATCCGGCAGGAGCTCACCAAAGAGGGCTTCCAGCTGGTGGCCGAGCGCGTGTGATTTTCTGACCGCCTCATCTGCCGCCTGCGGCGGCAGTTTTCTTTCAAAAGAGCAAAAAGCGCCGTGCAGTCATTTCACTGCACAGCGCTTTTTCTTATCCATAAAAACGAAAAAGCAAACATTATTTCTGCACGCCGCTCTCGCACTGTTCGATGAACTGTTTGGCCACGCGGGGGCTGCGGCCGCCGGCGCGGATGGCGAAGGCCTCGGCCTTGACCAGCAGCTCTTCCATGGGCATCTGGATGTGGTGCTGTTTTGCCAGCTCTTCCAGAATGGCGGCAAAGCGGGCTTTCTCGGGCCGCTGGAAGGTAACGGTCAGGCCGAACCGGGCGGAAAGGCTCATCAACTCCTGCCGGGTGTCGGCTTCGTGGATGTCGTCGCCGGTGCGGTCGGTCAGGGTCTCCTTGATGAGGTGGCGGCGGTTGGAGGTGGCGTACACCGCAATGTTCCGGGCCCGGCCGCCCACGCTGCCCTCGAGGATGGCTTTCAGGGCGGCAAAATTGTCGTCATTGGAGGAGAAGCTCAGGTCATCGATGAAGAGGATGAACTTGAGGGGGTTGGCCGCCAGCTGATCCATCAGGTCGGGGATCTGGTAGAGCTGGTTCTTCTTGACCTCCACCAGCCGCAGGCCGTCGGCGGCATACTCATTGGCAATGGCCTTGACCGTGCTGGATTTGCCGGTGCCGGCATCGCCGTAGAGCAGAACATTGTTGGCGGGGGAACCGGCCAGCAGGGCGCGGGTGTTGGCAATGACCTTTTCCCGCTCCTTCTCGTAGCCCGGCAGCTCGCTGAGCTTCTGGGGGTCGGGGTACTTCACGGGCACCAGCTGGCCGTTCTCCACCGTGAACACATGGTGCTTGGCAAACATGCCGTAGCCCTTCTTCCCGGCTTCCCGCATCCGCTGGTTGTAGGCGGCGGTCAGGTCGAGCTGCCTTGCCTCCCAGCGGGGCAGGAACGCCAGCTCCCGGCTCTGCCGGTCGGCGGCTTCCAGCAGGGTGTCCAGCGTCAGGCCGCAGAGCTTCTGCAAAAAGTTCAGCTCACTGTTCAGGGCGGCCTCCATCACAGGGGAGAGCTGGCCCGCAGCGGCCTGCCGCACACAGACGGTCTCGGTCTCCAGCACGGCGTTGGAAAGATAATCGCCCAGATTGGTGGTGTGGGCAAACAGGGCAGCTTCAAAGGCGGCCACAGCATCGCACAGGGGGGCGATGCTGTCGTCAGCCGCTTCCAGCCGGTCGGTCAGCGCCGCCAGCTTTGCCACAACAGGGTCGCCCAGCAGGGCACGGAAAACAACGAGCCCGTGGAGCCGGGCGTTCCATTCACGAAGTTGCATCATCAGACTCTCCTCTTGACAGGACCTCTCCGGCGCTTTTCACCTGCTTTCCCGGTCAGAGGAACCGGGCAGGCTGACGGAGAGGTTTTTACCAGATTATACACGCAGAGAAGGCTGTCCGCAAGGGTGTGTTCAATTATCTTCATCTTTCGGCTGATTCACTTTACAAATCGTCGATTGACAAAGGCCCGATTTATAGTATAATTGACCCAACGTTCAAATTGGAATGCAAGATGCGAAAAGTAACGTGTCTGAGGGAAATTTTGTTGAAAGTGTAAGAGGAAAAGGAACAGGAGCAACTTACCATGCAGTTGAATGGTTCGCAAATTTTTGTTGAAGTTCTCTGCGAACAGGGCGTGGACACCATCTTCGGCTACCCCGGCGGTGCTGTGCTGAACCTGTACGACGAGCTGTATAAGAATTCTGACCGCATCCACCATGTGCTGACCGCCCACGAGCAGGGCGCTTCTCATGCGGCCGATGGCTATGCCCGCGCAACGGGCCGCACCGGCGTGGTGCTGGCCACCAGCGGCCCGGGTGCCACCAATCTGGTCACCGGCATTGCCACTGCCTACATGGACTCCGTGCCCATGGTCGCCTTTACCGGCAATGTGCCGACCCCCGGTCTGGGCAAGGACAGCTTTCAGGAGGCGTACATCGAGGGCATCACGATGCCCATCACCAAGCACAATTTCACGGTGCGCAAGGTAGAAGAGCTGGCCGACACCATGCGTGCGGCGTTCCGCATTGCGCAGAGCGGCCGCAAGGGCCCGGTGCTGGTGGATATCCCCAAGGATGTCACTGCCGCTGTCTGCGAGTTCACCCCCAAGCAGCCGGAGCAGATCCGCACCGTGACCACCTACGACGAACAGCAGGTCAAGTGGGCCGCCGATATCATCAATGCGGCCAAGCGCCCGCTGGTCTATTTTGGCGGCGGCGTGCGGAGCGCGGCTTCCTGCCAGCCCCTGCGTGACCTGATCCACAAGGCGGAGATCCCCGCCACCTATACTCTGATGGCTGCAGGCGTTGTGCCCTACGGTGACCCGATGAACATTGGCATGGTCGGAATGCACGGCTGCTACACCTCCAACCGGGCGGTCGCGGACTGTGACGTGCTGATCGCACTGGGCACCCGCTTTTCGGACCGCGTGGCCCTGAACCCCAAGACCTTTGCCAAGAACGCCACCATCATCCAGATCGATATCGACCCCAGTGAGCTGGGCAAGAATGTGGATGTGGATCTTGCCATTGCCGGTGATGTCTGCTATGTCCTGAGCGGGATGCTCCCCCTCATTGAGGAGAAGAAGCACCCCGACTGGATGAAGATGATCCACGAGTGGCAGGCACAGGATTACCACCCTGTGTCCGACCCCACCCGCCTGATGCCCCATCAGGTCATCGGCGAGGTGTGCAGCCAGTGCGGCCCTGAGGCCGTGTATGTCACCGACGTGGGCCAGCACCAGATGTGGGCGGCCCAGTACATCCGCCACACCAAGAGCCGCGGCTTTATCACCAGCGGCGGCCTGGGCACCATGGGCTTTGGCTATGGCGCGGCCATCGGCGCGCAGATGGCGCTGGGCCGGGAGCAGCGGGTGGTCATGTTCACGGGCGACGGTTCCTTCCACATGAACCTCAACGAGGCCTGCACCGCTGTCAGCTATGAGCTGCCCATCATCACGGTCATCTTCAACAACTCTGTGCTGGGCATGGTGCGCCAGTGGCAGACCACTTTCTACGAAAAGCGCTACTCCCAGACCGACCCCCACCGCCGCACTGACTTTGTCAAGCTGGCGGACGGCTTTGGCCTGAAGGGCTACCGCTGTACCAACCTCCCCGAGTTCCAGGCCGCATTTGCCGATGCCCTCAAGCAGAAGGGCCCCACCTGGATCGAGTGCATCATCGACAAGGACGAAAAGGTCCTGCCCATGATCCCCGGCGGCGGCGACATCAATGATATCATCATGGAATAAGGAGGACTGACCCATGGAATCCAAACGCAGAGTCATCAGTCTGCTGGTGGACAACCAGAGCGGTGTTCTGGCCCGGGTGTCCAACCTGTTCTGCCGCCGCGGCTTCAACATCGACAGCCTGACGGTGTCCGCCACCAACGACCCGGCGGTCAGCCGCATCACCGTGACCATCACCAGCGATGAAAAGGCGCTGAGCCAGCTCATCCTCCAGACCGAGCGGCTGGAAGTGACCCGGCAGGTGTTCGTGCTGGACCACGAGAACTCGCTGGAGCGGGAGCTGCTGCTGCTCAAGGTGGCTGCCGATGTCCACAACCGCAGTGAGCTGCGGGAGATCGCCAGCATCTACAAGGCAAAGATCATTGATTTTTCGCCCGACAGCATGGTGCTGGAGCTGACCGGCCGCCCCGAAAAGGTGGACGCGTTCCTCAAGATCCTGGCAGACTACAAGATCCTTGAGCAGTGCCGCACCGGTGTGACCGCCCTGGAGCGCGGCGGGATGCACCAGCACATGCAGAAGCCCCCGCAGGAGGTGCGGGCAGCCCAGCTGCCCCTGCCCGGGACCCATTGCCCGCAGTAAGGCATAACCCCTCAGTTTTTCATAAAAATCAAAATATAAAAATAAAACAGGAAAGAGTAAAAGGAGACTACTACCATGGCGATCAAGAAATACTACGATTCCGACTGCAACCTCGGCGTGCTGGACGGCAAGACCGTTGCTGTCATCGGCTTCGGCAGCCAGGGCCACGCCCATTCCGAGAACCTGGCCGAGAGCGGCGTGAACGTTGTTGTCGGTCTGCGCAAGGGCTCTGCCCACTGGGCAAAGGCCTCCGAGTTCGCTGCCACCCACGACAACTTCAAGGTCATGGAAGTCGAAGAGGCTGCCAAGGCTGGCGATGTTGTGATGATGCTGGTGCCCGATGAGCTGTGCGCCGACATCTACAACAAGCAGGTCGCACCCTACATGACCGAGGGCAAGGCTCTGGCCTTTGCACACGGCTTCAACATCCACTTCAAGACCATCACCGCGCCCAAGAACGTTGACGTGATCATGATCGCTCCCAAGGGCCCCGGCCACATCGTCCGCCGCCTGTACACCGAGGGCGAGGGCTGCCCCTCTCTGATCTGCGTGGAGCAGGATTACACCGGCAAGGCAAAGGACATCGCTCTGGCTTACGCTTCCGGCATCGGCGCTGGCCGTGCAGGCATCCTGCAGACCACCTTCAAGGAGGAGACCGAGACCGACCTGTTCGGCGAGCAGGCAGTGCTGTGCGGTGGCGTTTCCGAGCTGATCCACGCCGGTTTCGATACGCTGGTGGAAGCTGGCTACGAGCCCGAGATGGCATACTTTGAGACCTGCCACGAGATGAAGCTGATCGTTGACCTGATCAACGAGGGCGGCTTCTCCAAGATGCGTTACTCCATCTCCAACACCGCCGAGTACGGCGACTACCGCACCGGCAAGCGCCTCATCACCGAGGACACCCGCAAGGAGATGAAGCAGGTCCTGAAGGAGATCCAGGACGGCACCTTCGCCTCCGAGTTCCTGACCGAGATGAGCCCGAAGGGCGGCCGCAAGACCCACTTCCTCGCACAGCGCCGCATCGCCGCCAACCATCCCATCGAGAAGGTCGGTGCCGAGCTCCGCAAGATGATGAGCTGGCTGAAAAAGTAATTGTAAGATAACGCTCTAAGCCTTCCCCCGAGGGGGAAGGTGGCCCCGCAGGGCCGGATGAGGGCAGAGCTCCCGCAGCATCCCGTTTACGAGCGGCGGGCGTAAGGCCGCCCCTCATCCGCCGCTTCGCGGCACCTTCCCCCGCAGGGGGAAGGCATTTTATATGAAAACGGAGAAAACCTATGAACAGCGATAACGTCAAAAAAGGCCCGGAGCGGGCACCAAACCGCAGCCTGTTTTATGCGCTGGGCTACACGCCGGAGGAGCTGGACCGTCCGCTGATCGGCGTCGTTTCCGCCTACAGCGAGATCGTCCCCGGCCACGCCCATCTGGATAAGATCGCCGATGCCGTCAAGGCTGGCGTGCGCATGGCAGGCGGCACCCCCATCCTCATCCCCGCCATCGGTGTCTGCGACGGCATCGCTATGGGCCATGTGGGCATGAAATACTCCCTCGCCAGCCGTGAACTGATCTGCGACAGCGTTGAGACGATGTTCATGGCCCACCAGCTGGACGGTCTGGTGCTGGTCCCCAACTGCGACAAGATCGTGCCCGGCATGGTCATGGCCGCCGTCCGTATGGACGTGCCCGCCGTGGTCTGCTCCGGCGGCCCGATGCTGGCAGGCCGCTACGGCGGCGAGGAGGTCAGCCTTTCCAAAATGTTCGAGGCTGTCGGCGCGTACAAGGCCGGTATGATTGACGACGCTCAGCTTGAGGACTGCACCTGCAACTGCTGCCCGGGCTGCGGCTCCTGCTCCGGCATGTACACGGCCAACAGCATGAACTGCCTGTGCGAGGCCATCGGCATCGCGCTGCCCGGCAACGGCACGATTCCCGCCGTCTACGCCAAGCGCCTGCAGCTGGCCAAGCACGCCGGTATGGCCATCATGGACCTGGTCAGCCGCGGCGTGACCGCGCGCCAGATCATCAACGAGCGCTCCATCCGCAACGCCCTGACCTGCGACATGGCGCTGGGCTGCTCCACCAACACGGTGCTGCACCTGCTGGCGATTGCGCAGGAGGCGGGCTGCCCGATTGACCTGAAGCTCTTTAACGAGATTTCCGCCAGAACGCCGAATCTCTGCCATCTGGCCCCCGCCGGCCCCACCCACATGCCCGACCTGTATGAGGCGGGCGGCATCCCGGCGGTGCAGGCTGAGCTGGCGAAGAAGGACCTGCTCGACCTCGATGTTCCCACCGTCACCGGCAAGACACTGGGGGAGAACATCCGCGGTGCGAAGATTCGCAACGACAAGGCGATCCGCTCCATCGACAACCCGTACAGTCAGACCGGCGGTCTGCAGATTCTGTGGGGCAACATTGCGCCGGACGGCTGTGTCGTCAAGCGCAGCGCCGTTGCGCCCGAAATGCAGGTCCACAGCGGCCCCGCGCGCGTCTTTGACAGCGAGGACACCGCCATTGCGGCTATCTACGCAGGTGACATCCACCCCGGCGATGTAGTGGTCATCCGCTACGAGGGCCCCAAGGGCGGCCCCGGTATGCGCGAAATGCTCAACCCCACCAGCGCACTGGCGGGCATGAAGCTGGATACCACGGTGGCACTCATCACGGATGGCCGCTTCTCCGGTGCGTCCCGCGGCGCGGCCATCGGCCACGTCAGCCCCGAGGCAGCCTCCGGCGGCCCCATCGGTCTGGTCAGGGAAGGG
>ENA-OWOE01001111-OWOE01001111.1-gut-metagenome-genome-assembly--contig:-NODE-1111-length-11204-cov-3.435877_pt1 | contig 11204 bp, 7 predicted proteins | sample MGYA00248254_ERZ651788 | MGnify/ENA primary metagenome ERZ651788 (study PRJEB26908, sample SAMEA4031709) | gut metagenome | biome: gut; feature: normal infant; material: stool | place: China | collected 2015... | reverse complement strand
GCTGCCTTCCCAATTCATAGTATCTGCGCTGATCGCGATATTGCCACGTTCGTAAATATTGATATCGCCTGTCAGTTCTGCAGTATCTATAACATTGACTGCTATATTAGTCGTACGATCATGCTTACTGTATCCGTCACCCATACTACCGGCATTGATATCGCCAGCCATTACTAAATTTCCGGCAGTAATATGCAAATCAAAAGCAGTATCAGCATGTTGGCTACCAGTCAAAGTTCCATAAGTGCCGCAAATATTGCCATCAATACTCAATTCATTGGCAGTTACATTCAGCGTACCCCAGCTGCCAGAGCCAAAAACGCCGCCGGCAACATTTGTCGAACCATCAAAAGCAGCTTTATCTGCATTAAAGTTTATAGTGCCGCCTTCATTTACCTGTAATATTGAAACACCATAATCATCTTTGCCCCAAGTAGTTTTGGCATAAAAATCACCAACAGTAATATTAGCTACATTTGCAGCTCCTTTACGTACATGAACAAACTCATCGCCAGTATAAGATACTATTTTATCAGCAGTAATATTTAATGTATTATTATTCCCGGTCAATCTAAAACCACGGTCACCGCCTTGTGCTTTTGAACCAACATAAATTTCTTTGGCATTGAGCTCCAAAGTGCCGCCATCAGTAACAACTGCAGCGTTGTAAGCAGTACCAGGAGTATTCGAGGGACTATTTGTTGTAGTATTAGCACTGTTAAAGACAATTTTATCTACAACATTCGTTTTACCATATTCTTGGGTTTTGCCCTTCACAAAAACTCCAGCATAACGATATTCATCACCGCCATTATAATCAGTACTGGGACTTGCAATATTTACAATATTCGGCTCACTCTCAGCAGCCCATGCGTCCCCCCCAGATATACAAACGTTAATTACACCTGCTGCTAACAATGAACACATAACTTTCTTAGTCAACTGTTTCTGCCTGACCGACATCGACATACTCATCAACCTCTTTCCTTATTTATTCATCTAGTTTTAATAAGCGAATATATTCTTTTGTTTTTCTTCTTATTTTTAATTTAAAGAACATATTCTATCACCTCATAATCATAGCACACTTGTACCCCCCCACAAGACATAACATCTGTTTTTCTAAAATTTTCTTTGCATTTTTGCCCTTCATTATGAAAAAGCTTATCTGCACAGGCAAAAAAATTAAAAAGAAGACTGATAAAAATCAGCCTTCTTTTTAATTATCAAGTATCATTACTCTTTCCCCTTAGACTCAGTGTCTGCTCCTATCAGCAGTTCATCAATCGTACAGCCAAGCAGCTTACGCAAACTCAAAAGCAGCCGTAAGCTTGGCGACAGACGACCATTTTCCACATTACATAAATGCGACTGCGATACACCTATCTGTTTTGCCAAATCAGACTGGCTGATATCAGCACGCAGCCTGCGAATCTTGATTTCCATCCCCATTTTTCTGTAATCTATTTTTTCCATATTCTTCCTCCGCTCTCAGCAGCTATAAGCAGTATTGTCAGCATCAAATTATTTTTCTGCTGCAATACTGCCTGCCAACTACTCAACTTACTGCCTTAGAAGCTGTAACGGAAGCCTACGTTGGCTCCCCAGTTTTTAGTTACGTCACCGCCAAAACTGCGTTCCACATCACCGTACAGCTCACAGTTTTTACCTAAAGTGATATTACCGCCGATGCCTACTTCGAGCCAGGTATCGCCGTAATCTTTGTCTGCGCTGTAACTTTCACCATTAGCAGCCAGCATGGCGACACTGCTGTTGCCGCTGAACTCGTGCAGCAACGAAGCCTTGACATACACGTCACCTCTGCTGAAGGCTTTACCGGCCACAATACCTAAACGACCGATCAGACTGTTGATATCATCATACGCGACTCTTATACCTTTAGCGCTTACATAATCATAGCCGTCGATACGACCAAAAGTCAGCTGAGCCTGCGGCTCAAAATAAACATTATTACCGCCGTCAAAACGTTTAGTATACTCAACCCCTATCGAAGTTGCATCGGTCGAATAATCGCCCTGATCGCTGTATTTACCGTAAACATCAACATCACCGTAAATACGGCCGCGTTTAACTACAATGTCCAAAATGCTGTTATCCTTGCCCTGTAACGTTCCATACAGACTTACAGCTCCAATTTTGTTCTCACCGCTGCCGCTGGTATAATTCAGGCTGCCGTCGCTGTATTCGTAGGCAGCGCCCACACGCCAGTCACCAGCCTGAGCGTCATAACCCAGCTGATAAGTTTTATATTTATTAGTAAATTCATCGCCGCCAAGCTTACCGCCAAACATTCTTGCCCAAACACCGTTATCGGCGCCGCTCTGCAGCTCGCCTAAACGCTGGCGCAGCGTGCCGTTGCCGTCTATCCATGCAGTATAAGCAACCTGATTCGCGCTAACCATTGTATTAACGCTGTCAACAGTATTCTTTTCCAAAGAATCAATAAACCAGTCATATTTACCGTTATTTTCCTTATCTGCCAGCGTAAGATCAAATTCGTACAAGCCATTGGCATAAACAGAATCTGAAACGGCAAACTTGGTATCAGCCGCTGCTCCCTTTACCAAAACCGTATGGTTTCTTGCCGCATCCTCCAACCCGCCGGTCGAAACGATTTTGATAGTATTCGTACCGGCCGCAGAATTTTTATCAATAGTCAGCTTGTCGCTGTAACTGCCGCCACCGTCAACAGCACCTGCGTTCATTACAAAGGTTCCGTCAGCAGCAGTCAGATTATCCACCTGCAGGCTGCCATAACGCCCGCTGTCGGCAGTCATATTGACTACCGAGCCTTTGCCTACCGTAAGGCCGGTGAGCGAAGAATTGCCTTTCATATCCCAATAAGCGCCATTGGTAAATTGCAAATCATTGATACTGCCCTCTGTCTTATAGCTTCTGCCCGCAAAATAGGACTGCGCCGTATCAAAATTGATTTTTACCGTTCCGTATGTTAACTCATGGGCACTGTTATACATCGCACTGGAACCGACAGTGCCTTCCAGCTTGACGTCATTACCGCCGGCCATGTTGACTTCCACCTTGCCGCCTTCAGCAATCATGGCCGCGCCAAGATTTCCGTTTTTAACAGTCAGGCCTTTGGCAAAAGTAACCTCCGCACCAGTACGACTGTGAATGCCATACATCTTGGCATTGCTGTCTCCTGCATGCGTGGTCGTTGTAATCCTCGCATCGTCGGCAAAAGCTACTTTACTGTGTTCCTGGGCATAAACTCCGTACATAATGGCGCCGTCATTCTCACCGCCTACAGAGATATCCGCCTTGCCTGCAATACTCACTTCGCCCAAAGAATTGGCCTCTATGCCTTTAACATACCTTCCGTTGCCCCGGGCATCAATTTTTAAATCGCCCTGGATGTTTATCGTACCCTTATCGTCATGACCATTTAATTCAATACTGGTAATGTCAGCTCCTACGGACCTGGCCGCAATCGTTAAATCCCCATACTCTGTTGCAGATCCCCATTGTCTCACACCAAGAATGTCAGTGTTGTTTGCCGTGTTAGAGGTAATGGTAAGTTCAGTATCACCAAAGCTGCCCGTAACACCGGTGCTGTCTATGTTGATGCCATAAGCATTATATTCGCCCAGTATTTCTATCTTGGTACTGTCACTCACGGTAACCGCACTCTTATTACTCATTAAATAGAGCCCTGACGCAGAACCGTCCGTCGCCTTGCCATAAATATTCAAAGTTTTGGCTTGTAAGCTGTTCACATGGTCGTCATAATCATAAAAATCTTCAGTCAGAATCCCATCAACACCCTCAGTAGCTTCTGCATGAATGTTCAATGCGCCGGTCATTTCCATTTTCGAGCCGTTATATAAGGTGATGCCGGCAGCACTATACATTTGCTGATCCGCGTTGTCCTTATTGATGTTGATCGTCAAATCGCCGCCTGTAATGCTGGTTTCATTTCCTTCACTCGCGCCGGTTCCATTGCAGTAAACGCCATTGGCACGGCTGTCGTCCAGATTGCTGTTAATCGTGATAATTGAGGCTGCGACCGTACCCAAATCTACTTTCCCCTGCGTCTCGACACGCAGGCCATTGCGCCAGGCCTTAGCTTCGCTGGACTGATTATTCGTGCCAAGGCCGTTAATCGTCAGCTCGATGCCCTTTTGGGCGTCCAATTTTGATACGCCGTCCACAAAAATACCGTTATAACCATAGGTGTCCCCAGTATCCGACAGCGTAACAGTCACCCGTTCAGTAGCCGTTGTCGTATTATATCTGCCATAAGTATAAATACCGGCGCAGTTTTTTCCCGGATCATCCATGGTAATCGTGATTTTACCGTAGTCCGCGCCATAAGTGCCTGTATTTAAAGTATCAGTGCCGGTATAATCTGCCGCCCAGACGGAGTTGTCCCCCCCGAATGTGCAAGCGTACGCGGCACCTGCAATAATCAACGACCTCAATACTTTCCTTTGTAACTCCCCGCCTTGCTTTTTGTTATAGCCTTTCACCAAACTCATCTCCTAAATTTTTATAAAATACGAAATGCCATAAAGAAATCCCCCACTTGGATGATGAGGGATATTCTTTATAGATTTTTCAAGCTGCCATCCTGATTTTAGAAGCTGTAACGGAAGCCGACATTGACGCCCCAGTTTTTAGTTACGTCGCCGCCGCTGATACGTTCTACATCCAGATACATACTGGAATCCTTATTAAATTTATGGTTGACGCCGATACCATATTCGATGGCGGTACCGCCGATGCTGTCACTGTAGCTGGCGCTTCTGCCGTCAGCGCTGACATGTGTATTGATGTCGCCGTCGAAGTCGTGCAGTACTGCCGCTTTCAGATAAACGCTGCTGTCTGCCGCAAAGGTTTTGCCCAGCAGGAAGCCGCCGCGCAGAACAATGCTGTTCATGCTGTCGTTAATAACGCTCATAGTATTGTCGCGAGTGGTTACGGTATAATCATCGCCGCCCAGATGTACGTAGCTTGCACGCACCATAGGTTCAACGAACCAGCCGTCATTCAAATCCTGACGATAGCCGTATTCAACAGCAAAGCTTATAGCTGTACTGCCAAAATCACCGTCCAGTTTTTGGGCAATAGTGCCGCCGTAAGCGCTGGTTTCACTGTCAACTTTACCAACTTTGGCAATGATGTCTACATGATGACCTTTATCGCCAGTCCATGTGCCATATAAAGCGCCTGCCGCGGTTTTGATTTCACCGTCGCCATTAGTCAGGCTGGTATCGCCTTTAGCATATTGTCCTGCCAGGCCGATACGCCAGTTACTGCCGATCTCACGGTCATAACCTGCCGCAAAGCCGTTATATTGATAATCGTTATCGCCCTGCAGTCCATCTACTTTGATTTTGCCGCCGACATATTTAGCCCAAACGCCGTCGTTATCGTCTGCAGAATTACGGACGTCGCCCAGACGTTCCATCAAAGTTTCATCAGCGCCGAACAGAGTCACTGCCGCTCCGGCTGCGATCTTGTTGGCATCCTGAGCCGCCATTTGGGCAGAGGATTGAGCTGCGGCTTTAGTGGTGACCTGTGTCAGGTTCAAGCCGTTGTTGACAATTTCTGCCTTGCCCTCATATTCATAGGCCCAGACGCCGTTATCATATTTCATTTCTTTGATTTCGTAAGTAGCGCCATCCTGCCCGGTAGCCTGCGCTTTGTTAATCAGTACAACGTCAGCGTTCAAATGGCCTTTATCTGCTGCGCCGGCGGCATTGTTATAGCCGTTGCGCATTCCCTGGTCAAATACGGTGATATTATAGGTACCTTTGCCGGTAGCAGTATTAGTGGAAATAATTTTATCGTTGCCTGCCGACTGACCGTAAACGCCGTTGGCATTGGTACGCATAAAGAGCTCGTTAGTACCGGAAGCATCCAGATCATTAGTAGTGATAGTACGGTAATCAGCAGTATTGTATTTGTCTGCCTGATTATTTTCGTCATAGAAGTAGACCGTACTGCCTTTCAGCGTGGTCTTGTCTGCCACCGTCAGGGTTTTCAGATTGTCAGTCAGGTTCATGGTCGTACCGCTGATATTCAAAGAACCTGTACTATCAGTTCCTGCATTAACTTCAGTATTTGATTTTAAAGTCAGAGTACTATCTGCTGTGCCGTGCTTTACAACCTCTACATCGCCGTTAAATATAATATCTGCAGCTTTGGCATCAAAGGTAACATTACTGTCGTAAGTCCAGACAGAATATTCGTGAGTCAGGTTATCTGCATTACCATTACCGCCAGTAGCGGTCACTGTAATGCCGCCAGCATCACTGACGAACTCCAGGTCATTGTTATTGCCTTCTATGCCCTGAGCACCCTGCCAAGTACCAGCTGCAGCGGTCGCTGTAATATTAATAGCGTCTGTCGTGTGTACTCTGACAGCAGTATTGTCAAACGCCATACCCTGAGCAAAATTCTTTGCTTCACCTTTATCGGCAGTTGCTACAACTATCAATTTACCAGCAACATCAACAAGCATGGAACCGCCATTTACTGTAAATGCTGTTGCCGTAGATGTAGTTGCCGTAGCATCAGCCTTGTAATCAAACGCCGGCTCTGAACCTGAAGCAGGTGTTTGTAAATCAACATCACCTGTTGCTGCAGCATTCACTGTAAAGTCGCCTGTAACAGCATAAATATTATTGGAATCTGTAGCTTCAACAGCGACAGCGTTATTGGTAACCGCTGCACCTTTTGCTTCTGCGCTGATAGCCAGGCCAGCGTCAGAAACCACGTTCAAAGTGCCGTTTGTAGTAACAAGGCCAGCTGCAATTGCTTTCTCGCCGTTGCCTGTTTGCGCAATCGTTCCCGTCGGCGTGATGCCGCTGCCACCTGCGCCGCCGTTAGAGGTTGTATTGACCGCGCCGTTTTGTCCAACAGCAGTTGTTCCTGCGCTACCCGCTGTACCGGTGTTATTTACATTAGCTGTGCCGCTTGCTGCCTCATAAGCTTTACTGCTATCGAAACTGCCTACGCCTTTACCGGCTATAGCAGTAGCTTTAATAGCAGTCGTTTGCAGATTGACCTGCGATTGCGTAAAGGTCAAAGCTGTGGAAGTTGCACTGCCGCCAACTTGACTTATACCAGCATTACCTGCGTTGCCACCAGTACCACCGGTGCCGCCCTGGCCTGCATTGCCGCCTGTGCCTACAGTACCGTTAGCAGCAGCGGCACCTTCACCGCCCTGAACACCTTGCAAACCCTGAACAGCAATGTTTCCATTTAATAAAATACCGCCCTGGCCGCCAGCACCACCAGCGCCGCCATGTCCACCTTTACCAGCGTCGCCATAGTCGCCGCCGTCACCGCCAACGCCTCCGTTGCCACCAAAACCGCCAATGCCACCTGCGCCGCCATCACCGCCAGCGCCACCGTTACCGCCGATACCACCGGTTCCGCCTACGCCGCCGATACCACCGGCGCCACCTGCACCACCAGCGCCGCTATTACCAGCTGCAGCTTCAACAACAAGCCCGCCTAAGCTGATCGTAGTCGCCGTGCCGCTGCCCGCAATTTTCAGTCCTGTCGCTTCAGCGTTACTACCGCTGCCGCCATTACTACCGTTACCACCAATGCCGCCTGTAAGGCCAACAGCTCCCACAGTGCCAGCAGTACCATCAGCACCAGCCAGGCCAGCACCGCCAGCACCGCCTATAGTGCCATTAGCTCCGGCAGTACTAGGAGTTGTGCCCGAAGTAGTACTATCAGCGCCATCAGCGCCCTGCGCGCCGTCACCTGCTTTAGCGGGAACAGTTGTTATTGCTGCCGCAGTACCGCCTACGCCGCCGTAACCGCCGTGGCCGCCGTCACTGCCTGTAGCAGTCACAGTCAACACGCCGCCGGTGGCAGTATTATTGCTGCCTGTAATGTCAACACCGGTAGCTATGGCAAGTCCGCCGTTGCCGCCATTAGCACCGGCGCCGCCATTTAAGTTTTTATCACTTGCCCCATCGACACCCGCTTTACCTTCATGGGTATATTTGCCGGAAGTGATTTCCTGGGAATAAGTATTGCCGCCAATGGCTTTAATTGCAATATCACCAAAGGTAATATTGGCGTTTAAGATATTAGTAGAATAAATACCTACAGCAGAACCGATACCGCCATTTTTGCCTGCGGTACTTTCTTCAACTGGCAATCCAGCCGCAGCGCCTTTGCCGTCAGCACCGATAATACCTTCTACAGTCATACTTTTAAGAGTTATAGTTTTACCGCCCATATCGTCCTTGGCACGAAAGGCCAGATCAGCAAAATTCTCATGGTATTGGGCGGCGTACATATCTTCACCGGTTTTTTGCTCTCTCGCAATCGCAATAGCACGATCACTATCAGCTGTATAGCTGGAATATTGTCTCGGATGATCCTGGCTGCCGCCATCGGCTGCCCACACCTGTCCTGGCACAACCACCCACGCCGTCCCCATTACAGCCAGCGTTACTGCTGCTGCCAGCTGTTTTTTATTACTTGTATTTAAATACACTAAAATCAACTCCTCAAAATTTATTGAATAATATATTTCTTCGGCTGACGCCGCAGGAACCAAAGCTTTTACCTGACTTCAAGAGTCTGTTTTAAAATAAATATTTTAAAACAAAAACCGTATTTAACTTGTTTTAGATTGTATTTTTTAACTATTTTATATAATTCTTTAGTTATTTTATCACAGATGTCCCCCCCGACAAGACACGAGAAGGTTATTTTTAATTTTTTTTCTGCGCCGCGTTATTACGCTCCGCGGCACTTGCGCTGCGGCGCAAGTGCGTGTGCGTACTTCACCCGCAGCCAGGCGAAAACATCAAAAAATAGCCTGCCAAAGCAGACTATTTTTTGATCATTATGGACACTTCAAATTCCAGCACCTGCTGCAAACGTGTCAGTACGGCTACAGTGGTGCTGACCTCGCCGCGTTCGATACAGCCATAGTGCTTGGCCGATAAACCTACTGCTTCAGCGATCTGTTCCTGGGTCAGCTTTTTATTTAGCCGCGCTGTTTTCAGCTGCCGGCCTATATATTTTTGCATGCTATCCCTCCCGCCATTATTTTAAGCAGTAAAGGCATAAAATTAACACCTGATTGTATAGGGTGTTAATTTTCGTCGAAAAAGTTTAGACTGTTTGTTGTTGCGCGCGACGTTTTACAGTATAGCCGGGTATCATAAAATTATAGAGAGAACTGATCGTTATAAAAAATTTACCTGAACAGGCAGAGAGATTGAAAGCATTGATAACCGCCGCCCAGGCTGGTGATAAAGCAGCACTGCTGCAGTTATGCGCGGATTTTAAGCCGCTTTTAAAAAGCGAGGCCCGCCGTGAGATGTTTTACCGGTCGCTGGGAAAAGACGCAGAAGGTATCGCCGTTCTGGCCTTTATCGAGCTGGTTTTGCAGTATAAGGGCGCTGATTTTGAAAACTGGCCCGGACTGGCACGCTGTAAGGTGCATTTTGCTGTTTTTGACGCGATGCAGAAGCAGGGCAGAATTTGGGAAAACGAAGCCCAGACAGATACGGACAGCGAAGCCGGAATAGCCCTGCTGGAGACAGGCTGTGCAGCAGGTGAGCGTCTGGACGAGCTGGCACGTTTTTTACTTTCACTGGAACTGCAGGAAGCGCTGCGGCAGTTAAGTGCAGAACAGAGGAAAATACTGACGCTGCTGTTTTTAGATGACCTGAAGCCGACCGAGGTGGCAGGACGTCTGGGCTGCACTGTACGCAACGTCACTAAGCACCGGCTAAAAGCACTTGATAAAATGCGGCAGCTTTTGGCGCATTAAGGATCAGGCAAATAAAAAACAGACATTCACGAAACGTGAATGTCTGTTTTTTTATTGATACAACGAATCATTTTCTATTCATTGTTGTGCAACTATGTTTGATTCTTGAGGTAAATCTATTTCAAACTCACTACGTCCGTCACCTGTACCATCTTTTACCCAATTATTGGCTTCGATAGTATGGTGGGTTATGCCCCTGGTATAATCATAAAGCCAGATAACGCTCGGTTTGCATAAAATATTTACTGCTCCGGCATCGCTTCTTGTCCTTAATCCTACCTCAAATTCAAACTCAAAGCCACCGTAAGATGCCGGTCTGGGGTTGACAGGCCTAGCAGGACTTAGAAATCCGACATGCGGCAGCTGCACTTCCCACACGGCTTTATTTTTGACATCATAACAGGCATTTTTACTGATCACCTGTACATCTGCTGCCGAAAAAGCTGTGCTGGCGTTAAAGTTTACCATACCGCTGCTGCTGGCGCTGCCTGTACCTGCAACCAGAACTCCTGCTGTCTCACTATGTGTGCCAACTGTCGTTGTCGGCCCGACAGCATGCCAGTCGCCTTTAGCACTATCAATACTAAATTCCAGCAGCATATTCGTGGCATAATAACCTACTGACAACCAGTTCGGAGCTGGCCGATAATGAGGCCTGTCATTATGGTATATACTGTGAGACATACGGCCACTGATTGTGTAAAATCCTGCTGCTTTACGCTCTATCTCAAAATCGACAACTGCTTTCACAGCCTGCTGCTTTTCATATACAGTACCTGCATGCTCATGATCTTGTCCATTAGCTGTAAAAACCAAATTAACTTTACTCATTTGCTCTCACCCTTTCTTAACACTCCAATTTTTTGCCGTTCAATTCAGTGATCAGAAACTCGGCATAATTTTCACTTTTAAAATGCAGCTTGACTTTCAAGCCTACATTTAAGGGTTCATCAGCAGCCCCGCTTTTGATGCGGCTGGCAGAAACCATATAGAAGCATTTGTCACTGAACTGTTCTGTATCAAATAAACTGCTTTCTGTTTCCCCGCCTTCGCAGACCAGATAATTACCTAAAACAAGTTCGTTGTTCTTTCTGTCATTGACGATACAGATCGCCGCAGTAAGAGGAATTGGTTTTTTATTTGTTTTGACAGCGCCTTCATAAAATTCTCCTATTTTATATGCTCCGCAATATTTCTTTTCGATCACCTGCATAAATAACACTCCTTTTCTTATAGGGCTCAGAACTGCAGTTCTACGCTGCAGAGCATTCGTTCGATCTGACGCCGGGCTTCGTCCAGCGCCTGCCGGGCGCTGGCGGCGGCAGCGTCGCTGTAGCGCTCCAGCGGGAAGGCAACGCTCAGCGCGGCCACCACTTTGCCGCTTTTGCGCAGCGGCACGCCGATGCAG
>ENA-OWOE01001093-OWOE01001093.1-gut-metagenome-genome-assembly--contig:-NODE-1093-length-11430-cov-4.269708_pt1 | contig 11430 bp, 9 predicted proteins | sample MGYA00248254_ERZ651788 | MGnify/ENA primary metagenome ERZ651788 (study PRJEB26908, sample SAMEA4031709) | gut metagenome | biome: gut; feature: normal infant; material: stool | place: China | collected 2015... | reverse complement strand
ACCATCAGCTCACCCGCCCTTCCTGCGCGGCGTATACCTCGTCGGCAACGGCCATTGTGGATGCCCGGTGTGAGACCAGCACCACGGTGCGGCCGCCGCGTTCGCTTTGCAGCGACCGGAGAATAACGCCCTCGTTCAGGCTATCCAGATTGCTGGTGGGCTCGTCCAGCAACAGAAACGGCGCGTCGTGCAGGAATGCCCGGGCAAGCCCCAGCCGCTGCCGCTCCCCGCCGGAGAGCGTATCTCCCAGCTCCCCCACAGGCGTGTCATACCCCTTGGGCAGGGACAGGATAAATTCGTGTACCGAAGCCTTTTTGCAGGCAGCCTCCAGCTCGGCCTGCGTCGCATCCCGCTTCCCAATGCGCAGGTTGCTGGCGATGCTGTCGCGGAAGAGGTGCGTTTCCTGCGTCACAAAGCCTTCCATACGCCGCAGATCTCCGGTGTTCACCTCCCGAACGTCCCGGCTGGAGACGCGCACCGCGCCGCCGTCCGCGTCCCAGAAGCGTATCAGCAGGCGCAGCAGCGTGGATTTGCCGCTGCCGGACGCGCCGATGATGCAGGTCACGTCGCCCGCGTTGACGGTAAAGTCCACGTCACGCAAAACAACATGGGTGCCGAAGCTCTTGGAGAGGTGGCGCACCTCGATAACAGGCTCAGACATGGGCTGCGCCTCCCTTCATATCCAGATTCTGGGACTCATGGTTCGGGTCCGGGGCATTGTACATGCCGCTGGTGTAGGCCAGCGAGTCAGTCGTGTTCAGGTCGTAGTTCTGTGGGCCGTCCAGCGCTTTTTCCCACAGGCGCAGCAGGTAGCTGGCGAACAGCGTCATCGTCAGGTAGATGACCATGACGATGGTCGCACTCTCAAAATAGGTGTACAGCGCACCGACAACGCTCTTGTGTACAAAGAACAGGTCGGTGATCGAGATAACGCTCAAAACAGACGTGTCCTTGATGTTGATGATGAAGTTGTTGCCGATCTGCGGGATGATGTTGCGCAGCGCCTGCGGCAGGATGACGTGCAGCATCGTCTGCCAGTGGTTCATGCCGATGGCCTTCGCGCCCTCGGTCTGGCCCGGGTCGATGGAGACAATGCCGCCGCGGACCGTTTCGGCCATGTACGCGCCGGTGTTGATGGACACGATGAAGAAGCCGGCCTGCCACATGCCCATCTTGATGCCGAACACCTGCAAAAGGCCGTAGTAGATGAACACGGCCTGCACGATCATGGGTGTGCCGCGGAACAGCTCCACATAGCAGCGCAGGAAGATGTGCAGGATCTTCAGCAACACGCGCTTCCACACGGGGTCACGCTGCTTGTCAACAGGGATGGTCTGCAAAGCGCCCACCGCAAAGCCGATCAGGCAGCCGAAAAACGTGCCGACCAGCGCCAGCAGCAGGGTCGTGCCCGCGCCGCGCAGGTACGAGAAGCCGTACTTTTGCAGCACTGTGGCACAGTTTGCGAAAAAGTCTTGCATGAGATTCTCCTTTATGATTCCTCAGCTTCACCAACACCAAGGCCCCTGCCGCGCAAAACGGCAGGGGCAGGCGGGCAAAATTACTCGCTCAGGGGCTGTACGCTGATGGCTTCGTCCATCATGGTGTTGTAGTCGTCGGTGGTCATGGTGGCCAGCACCTCATTGATGGCGTCCTTCAGGGCCGTGTTGCCCTTCTTCATCGAGATGCCGATGTTGATGTCCTCGTCGCTGACCTGGAAGTCACCGTCGCCGCCGCCGAAGTCCAGCATGACCAGGTCGGGATAGGCGGTCAGAGCAGCCTGGCCGGTGGGGTGGTCGGTGACGACGATGTCGCACGCACCGCTGTTCAAGGCTACCAGCATGGCGGGGGCCGTCTCCTGCGCGGGCAGGATGTTGGCGTTCTCAATCTGCGGCAGGCAGGTGTCATACCAGATGGTGCCCAGCTGGCTCGTGGCGGTGGCACCGGCCAGGTCAGCCACGCTTGCAGCATTGGCATAAGCGCTGTCCTTCTTCGTCAGGGTGACGATGGAGGCATAGTAGTACGGGTCGCTGAAATCGACCTGCGCGGCGCGCTCCGCCGTGATGGACTGACCGGCAATGACGCAGTCCACGTCGCCGCTCATGACGGCGGGGATCAGGCTGTCCCAGTCCAGCTTGACGATCTGGACCTTCTGGCCCAGCGCCTCGCCGATCTTCTTGGCCATCATGACGTCGTAGCCGTAGGCGTAGTCGCTGGAGCCGCGGATCTCCACAGCGCCGTTGGCATCATCGTTCTGGGTCCAGTTGTAGGGGGCGTAAGCGCACTCCATGGCAACGGTCAGAGTGGTGGGGTCACCGTCGCCGTCCGGGGCGGCGGTGTCAGCGGCGGCCTCGGTGCTCTCGGCTGCGGTGGAATCCGCAGCAGGGGAGGCGGCGGAAGCGGTGTCGGCGCCGGAGCCGCAGGCGGTCAGACCGGCGGCCATCACAGCGGCAAGGCTCAGGGCCAGCGTGTTTTTAAGCTTCATGGTTCATGGTCTCCTTTATAAATTTCCCTCATTTTCATGCAAAAAGCCCCGGTGTTCCACTGTGCGGATCACGGGGGCCAAATGCCTTATGACTGCCGAATGGTGCAGTGTAATGCCGCGCCATTGCGGCTGAATAAATATTACCTCAATACGGTATATTTGTCAAGTGCTGTTTGGATTAAACAGCAGCCTTTTCGCTGTTCTTTTCGCTGGCCTTGTAGCTCTTGACACTGTGGAACACAATGTTCAGGCCCAGGACGATCAGCAGGATCGCAAGGATCAGCTGCAGACCGTTGGCGATAAAGACAGCGCCCCAGGTAGTCTCACCGGCGGGGATGGCAGTGGCGGCAGCGGCAGAGATAGCCTTGACCATTGCAATCAGTCGCTGCACCAGAGCGGTGAAGGTGACGCAGAGCATGATGACCAGCGGCGGGAACAGCATCTTGTTGTTGCGGCCCGTGACCTTGAGGAAAACGCACAGGGTAGCCAGGACCAGAGCGCTGAGCAGCTGGTTGGCGGAACCGAACAGAGGCCAGATATTGGCATAGCCGATCTGGGTCAGCAGGAAGCCGAACACCAGCGTGACAAAGGTGGAGAAGTAGACGTTGCAGAACAGCTTGCGCCAGCCCTCGGCGTGCTCCATGTCATCCACGCTGAACAGCTCCTGGAAGCTCATGCGGCCGATACGGGCCACGGCGTCCAGACTGGTCAGGGCCAGAGCGGAAACGCACATCGTCATAAAGACGGTAGCGATGGAAACGGGCACGCCGAACATCTCAAAGAAGCCTGCGACGCCGCGGCTGAAGATCTGGAACGGGGTACCGGTGGCGGGGGTGCCGTCTGCAGCAGCGGCAGCACCGGCAACGCAGAGGGCCAGGACAGCCAGCAGGCTCTCGAGCACCATGGCGCCGTAGCCGACCTTCAGCATGTCCTTCTCGTTCTCAACGGTCTTGGAAGAAGTACCGGAGGAAACCAGGCTGTGGAAGCCGGAGACCGCACCGCAGGCAACCGTGACGAACAGGATGGGGAACATGGTGCCGAGCTTCTCATTGTTGAAGCCGGTGAAAACGGGCAGGTTCATGGTGGGGTGGGCGACCAGCAGGCCGACAATCGCACCGGCGATCATAGCGCCGAACATGAAGGTGGTCATGTAGTCACGGGGCTGCTTCAGCAGCCACATGGGCAGGACCGCCGCAAAGAAGATGTAGATGAAGGTGATGTAGCTCCAGGCAGCCTTGCCCAGGATGATGGGGCAGTTCATACCGACCACGAAGGACAGCACGATAAAGGCAATGCCGACGACGGCCTCTTTCCAGCCGGAGAAGTTGAACTTCTTCTGGATCAGGCCGAAGACGACGGCGAACACCATGAACATGATGGAGACCATGCCTGCAGAGCCGTTGGTGAAGGCGGCCTCGACCTGTGCGCCGTCGGCGTCAAAGGCGTTGAAGGTGCCGGCAACCATGTCTGCAAAAGCAGCAATGACGATGCCGCAGAACAGCCAGCAGAACAGCAGGAACAGCTTGCGGCCCGTCTTGCCGATGTACTTCTCGATCAGCAGGCCCATGGACTTGCCGTCATTCTTGACGGAGGCGTACAGCGCACCGAAGTCGGTGACAGCGCCGAAGAAAACGCCGCCGATCAGGACCCACAGCAGGACAGGCAGCCAGCCGAACGCGGCAGCCTGGATGGCACCGGTGACAGGGCCTGCACCTGCGATGGAGGAGAACTGGTGGGCGAATACCGTCCAGCCGTTGGTGGGAACGTAGTCTTTGCCATCCTCCAGCCGCACAGCAGGAGTCTTGGCGTTGGGGTCGACACCCCAGGTCTTGGCGAGCCAGCGGCCATATCCGGCGTACGCACATACCAGGACAACCGCGGCAATCAGAACGATTACAAGCGTATTCATTACATGAATCCCTCTTTCCTATTAAATTTTACAATCGCTTGTGCCTACTACTTTACCGCGATGTTCGTAATTTGTCAATGAAACGTTCACAATTTAGCAATATGTTAGTTTTTGATGCAAAATGTAGAAAATTTGTGGTTTATTTTGTCTGCTTTGCTGCGTTGACAAAGGGAGAAGAAGGGGATAGTATAGGGGTAGAAACGGATGAAACGTTTCCATACTCATGAAGCGGCAAACTGACAGGGAGCGCCGCAGGGGCGGATTTCCTATCCGCCCGTGGCCGTGCGCGGCGGGGAAAACCTCCCGAGCGCACAGGAAATGCGCCCCTGCGGGCTGCCGTGGATATTCTATCTGTCTATTATAGTAAAGGAGACATCTCATGAAACAGTGGCTGAAAGACGCAGTGTTCTATGAAATCTACCCCCAGAGCTTCTATGATACCAACGGCGACGGCATCGGTGATTTGCAGGGCATTATTGCCAAGCTCGACTATATCAGGGACCTGGGCTGCAATGCCCTGTGGATCAACCCCTGCTTTGATTCGCCGTTCAAGGATGCGGGCTATGATGTGCGCGACTACAAAAAGATCGCCCCGCGCTACGGCACGAACGAGGACGCCGCCGCGCTGTTCAGGGCCGCGCATGAGAAGGGCATCCGTGTGCTGCTCGACCTGGTGCCCGGCCACACGAGCGAAGAGCACCCGTGGTTCAAGGCCAGCTGCAAGCCCGGGCACAACGAATACTCGGACCGCTTTATCTGGACAGATTCCTGCTTTGCCTCCGGCGACGGTATGCCGTTTATCGGCGGCGAGACCGAACGCAACGGCACGTATATCCTGAACTTCTTCAAGTGCCAGCCTGCGCTGAACTACGGTTATGGAAAGATCAACCAGAAGTGGCAGAAGCCCACCGACGACCCCGCCTGCGTGGCAACGGTGGAGGCCATGAAGGACGTCATGCGGTTCTGGCTGGACATGGGCTGCGACGGCTTCCGCGTCGATATGGCGTCGAGCCTTGTAAAGAATGACACTAAGAACAAAAAGCACACCTGCAAAATCTGGCGCAATATCCGGGATATGCTGGACGTCGAGTATCCCGAGGCCGCGCTCATCGCCGAGTGGAACGGCCCGCGCATGTCGCTGAAAAACGGCTTTGACATGGACTTTTATCTCAATTGGCAGGGCAACGGCTACAGCTGGCTCATGCGCAACTATGACGGTGCGATGGACTCGAACCCGCACAACATCGGCAAGGCGTACTTCTGCAGGAACTCCGGCACCGGCATTGACAAATTCCTGGACGAGTACCTGCCGGCCTACAAGGCCACCCACAAGGACGGTCTGTGGTGCTTCATCACCTGCAACCATGACACGATCCGCCCCTCGGCGGGCCTGACGACTGACGAGCTGCGGCTGGCCTACGCGACAATTTTCACGCTGCCCGGTGCGCCCTTCGTCTACTACGGTGACGAGATCGGTATGCGCTATCTGCCGCTGCCCACCAAGGAGGGCGGCTACTTCCGCACGGGCTCCCGCACGCCGATGCAGTGGGACGACACGGCCAACCACGGCTTCTCCACCGCCGACGCGCAGGATATCTATCTGCCTGTGGACACTGCCGCCGATGCGCCCACTGTGGCCGCCCAGGCGGACGACCCCGACAGCCTGCTGAACAGCGTGAAGTCGCTGCTGGCTTTCCGTCATGCACACGCCGACCTGAACGCAGACGCGCCGTTCAAGGTGCTGTACGCACCCAAGGCGAAGGACGACTACCGCCCGTTCGTCTGGCAGCGCGGCGATCTGATCTGCGCCGTCAACCCGGCGGGTGTCTCTATCGAACTGCCGCTGGAGCTGGCCGAGGATCTGAAAATTCAGTACACCATCGGCAAGGCGGAGATCGTCAACGACACGCTGTCCCTGGGCGCACAGAGCTTTGCCATATTGGGATAAGGCTGAAAGACGCCGCTTCTGACGGATACAAAAAATCGCAGCCCCGATTTCATCATCGGGACTGCGATTTTTACTTTTACAGCGTTTTCAGCAGCACCTCGTCCATGCTGCGCTTCGGCACGCAGTAGCCGCGGTTTTCATCGAGATAATACTTGACGCTGCCGTCCTGCATTTCGACCAGCTTGCTCGCGTGCGTCGGGTAGCCCAGTGCGACCATGTAGCACAGGCGCACGCCATCGGGCAGGGCCAGCAGCTTGGTCAGGGCCGGGCGGTCAATCGCGCCCATGATGCAGCTGCCCACGCCGTGTGCCCAGGCTGCGGCGGTCAGGCTGCCCAGTGCCAGGCCGACGTCCACATCGGACGCGCCGGGCAGGTTGTCGTCCTGCAAAACCGCAATGAACGCGGTGGGCAGCTCGTCGGGCTTCGGCTGGCCCTGCTCGGGCGGCAGGTAGGCGGCCCAGTGTACCAGCGGCTGCACGGCGGCCACGGCGTCGGCACTCTGCACAACGATGTACCGCACGGTCTGGCGGTTGGCACCGCAGCTGGCTATCCGTGCCGCATCGACGGCCTCGGTCAGGATCTCCGGCGCAACAGGGCGCTGTTCAAAGCGGCGGTAGGTGCGGCGGGTGCGCAAAAACTCCAGCATATCCATGTGGGAACACTTCCTTATATAATATAGTGCAGCTCCTTGGCTCCCTCTGGGAGGATCCAAGTTTATTATACCAGCAGATAAATCAAGAATCAATAACCGTCGGCGTTTTGCCGATCCCCACCGTCGCTTCGGCGATCTTTTTCCAGCTGGCGCAGCCGCATACGCCGTCGGCGGTCAGGCCGAACCGCCGCTGGCACGCCTTGAGTGCGTTCTCCGTCGCATGGCCGAAGATGCCGTCCAGCGTGTTCGTCGTATAACCCAGCGCGTTCAGCGCGTCCTGCAAAATCAGCACGTAGGTGCTGCGGCTGCCGCGCCGCACGGTGGGGTAGCCTGCCGTCGTGCTGCGGCACGCGGGCTTGCCGTACCGCCGGTCAAAGTGTACCCAGGTGGGTGTCATCGACAGCGGCTCCACGTAACCCCACGCCCCGGTCCGCACAGCGGCGTTGTAAATTTTGCGGCGCTTTGCGGCAGTGCTGCTCTGCCCCACGTCGAACGCCACGCCCGCATAGTGCTGGCTCGTCGTGCCGTGGCCGCCCTCCCAGATGCGCTTGAAGGCGTACCCCACCGGGATACCGCTGCCGTAGGTGCGGCGGGTCAGGTTCCACGCCTCCATGGCAGCGGTGGTCGTCCAGAGCACGTTGCTCTTGCTGGATCCGCGGAACTCCCGCACCCGCAGCGTTGTATCAGTGCTGTAGGGCATCGGGTCGTTCTCACGCAAAGTAAAGCGGAAAAACTTGTTGTCATAGGAGTCATACACGTAGACCTTTGGCATAGCTTATCCCTCCTGACATTCGCGGCAGAGCCCCTGCGCGGCCAGACGCAGGCTCTCCCATGTGTCGGCGTCCACGACGCCCAGCGTTTCCAGCCCGGCGGTCAGCTGGTAGCTTTCCAGCGCGGCCTGGGTCTCGGTGTCGAACAGGCCGGTCTCGGGCACAAAATCGGCGGTCTGGTCCGCGGCGGCAATGATGTTCAGCCACTTCTGCACCTGCAGGACCGCGGGCCCGGCGCTGCCCGGTGCCAGCGCACTGGCGGGCCAGACGCCGCCCGGTTTGGGGCTGGGCCCGGCGGGGTTCGCGGCTAACAGCTGCTCGGCGGCATCGCGGAACACCTTCCAGTCCGCCGCCGTCACCGCGCCGGTCTCGGTCAGCCCAAAGTACCGCTGCGCACTGCGCACGGCAATTTCCAACTCGAGGTCAAAGGTATTGTCGGGCGTGTCGCTGGCCGTAAAGTTGATTTCCGGTATCCACTGACTCAAAAAAAGCAGCAGCCGATTCAGCCGCAGCACCACCGCGCCGGTGTCGCCGGGGCGCAGCGTGATAGCGGGCGCGGGCAGGCTGACCGTGCGCACAACGGGGCCGCTGGCTTCGAGTGCCTGCGCGGCGTCGTACAAACTTTGGAACGTCAGCCGCCCGACGACGCCGTCCACCGTCAGTCCGGCACGTGACTGCCACGCCTTAACGGCCCGCGTCGTCGCCGCGCCGAATTTTCCGTCCACGGCCACGCGCGGCACATCGCTGTAGTAGGCCGCCAGCCGCCGCAGGTAGTATTGCACGGCCCGCACGGCGGTGCCGCTGCTGCCCGCCCGCGTGGTGGTCGTGAACTGCCCGGGCACGACGTTGGCGGCCACAATTTTGTTTGCCACGGCCAGCCCGACCTCCTTCAGCTTGTTCCACGTGCTGCGCCCGACGACGCCGTCCGGCGTCAGCCCAAACAGCGTTTGAAATGCCTCCACCGCGCTGACTGTTGCCGCGCCGTAGCTGCCGTCCACCGTCACGGTGCGCAGTACGCTGTAGTTGTCCGCCGCCAGCCGCAGCCAGAACTGCACAAGCCGCACCTCCATGCCGGCAGCGCCCCGCCGCAGCGCCGTGCCAGGCCACGCTGTACCACCCAGGTCGCTCTGCGCGTCGACCCACGCGGCGTACAGCGTGTTCCAGGTGCGCTGCCCGACCACGCCGTCAGCCGTCAGGCTTTGCTTCTGCTGGAACGCCCGCACGGCCCGCTCGGTCGCCGCGCCGTAGCTGCCGTCCACCGTCACGCGCACCAGCGACGAATCAAACTGCGCCAAATCCGAAAGCCAGAACTGCACCTGCTCCACGCTGCTGCCCGTGCTGCCGCGCCGCAGAACAGTCCCCGGCCAGCCGCCCGCGCTCTGGGTGCCCTCGGCGGTCTCGCCCTCGCTCGTCAGCTCAGCCAGGTCCTTGACGCTGACATAAATAAGGCTCACCTTGTTCCACGTTGCCCTGCCGACCACGCCGTCCGCCGTCAGGCTGAACTGTTTCTGGAATTTCTTCACGCTGTTCTCGGTGGCCTCGTCGAAGGTGCCGGTCACGGCGGGCTTGCCGAAGGACGGGTAATCCTTGGCAATGCGGGAAAGCTGCTTTTGCAGGATGCGCACATTCGTCCCGGTGCTGCCGCGCCGCAGCGGGCTGCCCGGATAACTGGACGGGATGGCGGCAATGTTGTCGGTCGTGACCAGCTGCACGCGGTTTCCGTAGTAGTACCGCAGGATTTGCAGCGCGTTCATGCCCTCCCGCGCGCGGTCCACCGTGCCCCACTGCTTCATGCCGGGGCAGGTCACGGTCTTGCCGTCGCAGTATTCGGTAAAGTACGGTTCAGCGTCGCCGCTGCGCTGGACAAAGGTGTTGAACAGTTCGGCGGTCAGCCGCTCCATGACCGCAAACACCGTGCGCCCGTTGACATAGGCCTGGTCGTACCCCGGCGACCCCGTGATGTTGAAGCTGTACCCGCGGCTGGGGTACCACTCGGTCCAGATGCGGTTCAGCGCCAGACTGACCTGCGCGATAATGTTGGCGCGCAGGGCCTCTTCCGGCCAGGAAAGCGCGCCCACCCCATTGCAAGCCGCCGCGAAAAATGGTATACTGATTGCATATTGGTTTAAGCACAGGAAAAGGGGAATGTTGATGAAGATCGGATTTGATAACGACAAATATCTTGCGATGCAGTCCGCCCACATCCGGGAGCGTATCGCCCAGTTTGACAACAAGCTCTATCTGGAATTTGGCGGCAAGCTGTTTGACGACTACCATGCGTCCCGCGTGCTGCCGGGCTTTCAGCCTGATTCCAAGCTGCAGATGCTTTTGCAGCTCAAGGAGCAGGCCGAGGTCGTCATCGTCATCAGCGCCGAGGACATCGTCGCCAACAAGATGCGCGGTGACTACGGCATCACCTACGATGTGGACGTGCTGCGCCTGATCGATGCCTTCCAGGGCGTCGGCCTGTTTGTGGGCAGCGTCTGCGTGACGAAGTACACCGATGCGCCCGAGGTCACGGCGTTTGAGCAGAAGCTCAACGGCCTGGGCATCCGCACCTTCCGCCACTACAAGATTCCCGGCTACCCCAACGACGTGGCCCACATCGTCAGCGATGACGGCTACGGCAAGAACGATTACATCGAGACCGAGCGCCCGCTGGTGGTCATCACGGCCCCCGGCCCCGGCAGCGGCAAGATGGCGGTCTGCCTGTCCCAGCTCTACCATGAGTACAAGCGCGGTGTCAAGGCGGGCTACGCCAAGTTCGAGACCTTCCCCATCTGGAATCTGCCCCTCAAGCATCCCGTCAACCTGGCCTACGAGGCCGCCACCGCCGATCTGAACGACGTCAACATGATCGACCCGTTCCATCTGGAAGCCTACGGTAAGACGACGGTCAACTACAACCGCGATGTGGAGATTTTCCCTGTCGTCAATGCAATGTTTGAGCTGATCGCAGGCAAGAGCCCTTATCGCTCTCCGACAGATATGGGCGTCAACATGGCAGGCAACTGCATCATCGATGACGATGTCTGCCGTGAAGCGTCGCTGAATGAGATCGTGCGCCGGTATTTCAAGTGCCTCTGCGACCAGAAGGCCAGCGGTGTTGTCAAGCCGGAACGTTTCAAGCTCGAGTTGCTCATGAACCAGGCGGGCATTGCCCTGGGTGAGCGTGAGGTCGAAAAGCGTGCCCATGCAACGTCCGAAGCCACTGACGGTCAGCCTGCCGCTGCGATTGAACTGGCCGACGGCACGATTGTCACAGGCAAGACCGGCCCGCTGCTGGGTGCGGCATCCTCGGCCCTGCTGAACGCTCTGAAAAAGCTGGCCGGCATCGATCAGGAGACCGATCTGGTCTCCGCCCGCGCCATCGAACCGATCCAGACGCTCAAGACGAACTACCTCGGCAGCAGGAACCCGCGCCTGCACACCGACGAGATTCTGATCGCCCTGTCCAGCTCGGTCTCCGAAAATGAATACGCCGCCAAGGCCATGGAGCAGATCCCCAACCTGAAGGGCTGCGACATCCATTCCACCGTCATCCTCTCCAGCGTGGATGCTGACACTTTAAAGAAACTCGGCATGTACCTGACCTGCGAACCGACCTATGAGGAAGACGACAGGATGTACCATAAAAAGTAAGCTATATGCTATATAAATAAGTAGAGG
>ENA-OWOE01001082-OWOE01001082.1-gut-metagenome-genome-assembly--contig:-NODE-1082-length-11510-cov-4.788419_pt1 | contig 11510 bp, 8 predicted proteins | sample MGYA00248254_ERZ651788 | MGnify/ENA primary metagenome ERZ651788 (study PRJEB26908, sample SAMEA4031709) | gut metagenome | biome: gut; feature: normal infant; material: stool | place: China | collected 2015... | reverse complement strand
TTTGGCAACGCAGATGCCGTGCCGCAGCCGCCGGAGCGGTGCTTAAGCCGTAAGGCGGGAATTATGCGGTGTTGCCTATGAATAGTGAATGGGCGGCTGCACGAACGCGGCCCTCATCCGGCCTCGGGCGGGGCCTCGGCCACCTTCAGTCTCCGCGCTAAGAGCCGCCTCCGGCGGTTGCGCTCCGACACGCGCCTGCGGGCGCAGCCCCACAGGGGAAGGCTCACGGCGGAAAGGCTTCTCCCTCTGGAGAAGCTGTCAGCGGCCTCGTCCGCTGACGGATGAGGGCAAACCTCGCCTTACAGCCCGTTTACAGATTTTGCAAAAAATCCCTATTTTCCTATTGACATACGGTTAATTCCGTGTTATCATACAGTCAACCTACAAATCACATAGGTTTATTACAAAAAAGCAAGGAGGTGCAAAGTATATGGCTCACGTTTTCGGTGATCTGCTGCGTCAGAATTTCCGCTGTGGCCGAATGCCTAACTCCCGGGCAAATGCAGTCCGGGCGCGGGGCAATGCTTTGCACTGCCTGTAAAACCGGCGCCGCACTGCATATTCTGCCCGGGAGTTGTACCAAAACGACCCCCGGCTTTTCTTTTACAAAAAAACAGAAAAAAACAGAAATGAGGATTTTATCATGAGCGAGCGTAAACTGCATTTTGAGACCCTTCAGCTGCACGTCGGCCAGGAGCAGGCCGATCCCGTCACCGATTCCCGTGCGGTGCCCATCTACCAGACCACTTCCTATGTTTTCCATAACGCCCAGCACGCCGCAGACCGCTTTGGCCTCAAGGATGCCGGCAACATCTATGGCCGCCTGACCAACACCACCGAGGATGTCTTTGAAAAGCGCATTGCCGCGCTCGAGGGCGGTGTCGCCGCGCTGGCTGTGGCCTCCGGCGCAGCTGCCATCAACTACACCATCCAGGCTTTGGCCCAGAACGGCGGCCACATCGTCGCCCAGAAAACCATCTACGGCGGTACCTCCAACCTGCTGGAGCACACCCTGCCCGCTTTCGGCGTCAAGACGACCTTCGTCGATGCCCACAACCTGGCTGAGGTCGAGGGTGCCATTCAGGAGAACACCCGCGCCGTCTATCTGGAGACGCTGGGCAACCCCAACTCCGACATTCCCGACATCGACGCCATCGCTGAAATTGCCCACAAGCACGGCATTCCGCTGGTCATCGACAACACCTTCGGCACGCCGTACCTGATCCGCCCCATCGAGCACGGCGCGGACATCGTGGTCCATTCCGCCACCAAGTTCATCGGCGGCCACGGCACCACGCTGGGCGGCGTCATCGTTGACTCCGGCAAGTTTGACTGGAAGGCCAGCGGCAAATTCCCCGCCTTCTCGGAGCCGAACCCCAGCTACCACGGCGTCAGCTTTGTGGACGCTGCAGGCCCCGCGGCGTTTGTTACCTACATCCGCGCCATCATCCTGCGTGACACCGGCGCGTGCATCAGCCCGTTCAACGCCTTCCTGCTGCTGCAGGGCACCGAGACCCTCTCCCTGCGTCTGGACCGCCACGTCGAGAACACCAAGAAGGTCGTTGCGTTCCTGACCCACCACCCCAAGGTGGAGAAGGTCAACCACCCCAGCCTGCCCGACCACCCCGACCACGCCCTGTATGAGAAGTATTTCCCCAACGGCGGCGCGTCCATCTTTACCTTCAACATCAAGGGCGGCCAGAAGGAAGCCTTTGCGTTCATCGACCACCTGCAGATCTTCTCTCTGCTGGCGAACGTCGCTGATGTGAAGAGCCTGGTCATCCACCCGGCCACCACCACCCATGCCCAGCTCTCCCCCGAGGAGCTGGCCGACGTCGGCATTCAGGAAAACACGATCCGCCTGTCTATCGGCACCGAGCACGTCGACGACATCATCGCTGATCTGGCACAGGCTCTTGACGCTGTCGAGTAATTTGTAAAGACTTTCAGAGGGAACAGGGATTATATAGAACACCGCCGCCCGTGGGTTGCAAGCCCCATGGGCGGCGGGTTTTGTTTACGCAGAGAGCCTTTCCCCTAGGGGGAAGGTGTCTGCGGCTCTGCCCGCAGACGGATGGGGGGCGACCTGCCGCAATTGCCCGTTTACGGATAGCTCCCCCACATACCCGCCCCTCATCCGGCCCTGCGGGGCCACCTTCAGTCTCCGCGCTAAGAGCCGCCTACGGCGGTTGAGCTCCGACACGCGCCTGCGGGCGCAGCTCCAAGGGGGAAGCCATTCCAACCGCACGAACCAACAACACGAGGTATCAATATGTACGACATCATCATTATCGGCGCGGGCGTGTCCGGGTGCGCCTGTGCGCGGGAGCTTTCGCGGTATGACGCGAAAATTCTTGTAGTAGAGAAGGAGGAGGACGTCTGCTGCGGCACGTCCAAGGCCAACAGCGCCATTGTCCACGCCGGGTACGACGCGGCCCACGGCAGCCTGATGGCCAAGCTCAACGTCGAGGGCAGCCGCCGGATGCCGGCCCTTGCGAAGGAGCTGGATTTTGCCTACGACCGGTGCGGCAGCCTTGTCGTCTGCCTGAGCGACGAGGACCGCCCCGTGCTGCAAAAGCTCTATGAAAACGGCATCGCCAACGGCGTGGAGGGGTTGCGTATCATAGAACGGGACGAGCTGGTGGGAATGGAGCCGAACATCTCGGACGCTGCCGTCGCCGCACTGTGGGCACCCACGGGCGGCATCGTCTGCCCGTTCGGCCTGACGTTTGCGTTGGCGGAGAACGCCGCCAAAAACGGTGTGCAGTTTCGGTTTGACACCAAAGTTACGGGCCTGCACCTGCTGGACGGCGGCGGAGCCGGGTGGGCCGTCGAGACCGACCACGGCACGCTGGAAACGCGCTGCATCGTCAATGCGGCGGGCGTATACGCCGACACGCTGCACAATATGGCCGACGCGGCGCACCCCATGACCATCACGGCCCGGCGGGGAGATTACTTCCTGCTTGACCACACGGCGGGGCAGCATGTGCGGCACACGGTATTCCAGCTGCCGGGCAAATACGGCAAGGGCGTGCTGGTAACGCCCACGGTGCACGGCAATCTGCTGGTCGGGCCGACGGCCATCGATGTGGACGACAAGGAGGCCACGGCCACGACGGCGGCGGGCCTGGACGAGGTGCGGGAGAAATCCGGCCTCGCGGTCAAGGACATTCCGCTGCGCCAGACCATCACGAGCTTCGCGGGTCTGCGCGCCCACGAGGCGCGGCACGACTTCTTCATCGGCGAGATCGCGCCCGGCTTTGTGGACTGCGCGGCCATCGAGTCGCCCGGCCTGTCCAGCGCTCCGGCCATCGGTGCGATGGTCGCGGACATCGTGCGCGGCAGTCTGCACTTACACAATAAGCCCGATTTTGACCCGACGCGCAGGGGCATTCTGGACCCCAAAGCACTGGATCTTGCGGCGCGGGCGGAGCTTATCCGGCAAAACCCGGCCTACGGGCAGATTATATGCCGGTGCGAGAGCGTGACCGAGGGCGAGATCATCGACGCCATCCGCCGCACGCCCGGCGCACGCAGTTTGGACGGCGTCAAGCGGCGCACCCGCGCGGGCATGGGCCGCTGCCAGGCGGGCTTCTGCAGCCCGCGCGTCATGGAGATCCTGGCGCGGGAGCTGGGCGTGCCGCAGAGCGAGATCACCAAGTCCGGCGGTGCGTCCAAAATCATCGTCGGCACGAACAAGGATAGCCTGTGAAAGGGGGGCGTCTGCCATGAAAAACGTTGATCTGGTCATTATCGGCGGCGGCCCGGCGGGGCTGGCCGCGGCGGTGGCCGCACGCAAAAGCGGCGTGCAGGACATCCTGATCCTGGAGCGCGACAGTGAGCTGGGCGGCATCCTGAACCAGTGCATCCACAATGGCTTCGGCCTGCATACCTTTAAAGAGGAGCTGACCGGCCCCGAGTACGCGGCACGGTTTGTGACGCAGGTACGTGAATTGGAAATTGAATACAAGCTCAACACGATGGTGCTGGATCTGGCGGCGGACAAGACCGTCACCGCCATGAACAAGACCGACGGACTGTTTCAGCTGCACCCAAAGGCGGTCATTCTGGCCATGGGCTGCCGTGAGCGCCCGCGCGGCGCGCTGAACATTCCGGGCTACCGGCCCGCGGGCATCTTCACCGCGGGCACGGCGCAGCGGCTCGTCAACATGGAGGGCTGCCTGCCCGGGCGGCGGGTCGTGATTCTGGGCAGCGGCGACATCGGCCTTATCATGGCACGCCGCATGACGCTGGAGGGGGCAAAGGTGCTCTGCGTGGCGGAGCTGATGCCGTACTCCGGCGGCTTAAAGCGCAATATTGTACAGTGCCTCGATGATTTTGGCATTCCGCTGAAATTGAGCCACACGGTAGTGGACATTCAAGGCAAGGAGCGCGTGACCGGCATCACGCTGGCGCGGGTCGAAAACGGAAAACCCGTCCCCGGCACCGAGGAGCACTACGACTGCGACACGCTGCTGCTTTCCTGCGGACTGCTGCCCGAAAACGAGCTGAGCCGCGCCGCGGGCGTGGCGCTGAACCCCGTCACCGGCGGCCCGGCGGTCAATGAGAGCCTGGAAACGAACCTGCCCGGCGTCTTTGCCGCGGGCAACGTGTTGCATGTGCATGACCTGGTGGATTATGTGTCGGAGGAGGCCGCGGCGGCAGGTGGGCACGCGGCGGCATACATTGCGGGCGGCGGGGCCGCGGCGGGCCGCACCCTGCCCGTGCGGTGCGAAAACGGCGTGCGCTACACCGTGCCGACCACCATCCGCCCCGACTGCACGGGGGATACCGTGACGCTGCGGTTCCGCGTGGGCGGCGTGTACAAAAATAAAAAAATCGCGGTGTACCGCGGTACAGACTGCATCTACAGCCGCAAGCGGCCCGTGCTGGCCCCCGGCGAGATGGAGACTGTGCGGCTGAAGGCCGAGCTTTTGCGCGGCCCGGGCGACGCCGTGACGGTAACGTTGGAGGAGGGCTGACGATGGAAAAACGTGAACTGATCTGCATCGGCTGCCCGATGGGCTGCCCGCTGACTGTGACGCTGGACGGCGGTGCGGTGGTCACCGTGCAGGGCAACACCTGCCCGCGCGGCGACGCCTATGCCCGCAGGGAGGTCACCGCCCCGACGCGCATTGTGACCACAACGGTGCGCGTGACCGGCGGCACCCTGCCCGCCGTGAGCTGCAAGACCCGCAGCGACATCCCGAAGGAGAAAATTTTTGACGTTGTCCGCGCGCTGAAAAGCGTCGTGGTGCCCGCCCCCGTACACATCGGTCAGGTCCTGCTGCCCGATGCAGCCGGGACCGGCGTGGATGTGGTGGCGACGAAGGACGTAGCCGAGGTGTAGAGTCATCCTGTTATGAAAATAACTTTCCGAAAAAGTTAAATTTTCAAAGGAATTTGGGCAAAAATCAATGGTATGTTTGAATATTGCACAAAGAAACCGTCGGTTTTTCGGCTTTTTGACAATTTTGCTAAAATCACTTTCTTTTTTATGAAGAATATGTTAATATGAGATTAACAAAGTGTCGCGGCTGCGGAACCAGACGGCCCGGCACTGAGTTGGGAGAGACCCACTCACAATTTTTGGAGGAATGCTTTTATGATGAAGTATCTGCAGAAGCTCGGTAAAGCTTTAATGCTTCCCGTAGCTGCTCTGCCCGTCTGTGGTATCCTGATGGGCATTGGTTACGCTCTGGCTCCCGCTGTTATGGGTGCCGAAGGCCCGACCTCCGGTGCCGCTTACACCGTAGGTTTCCTGCTGATCAAGGCCGGCGGTGCCTTGATCGACAACATGGCTTGGCTGTTCGCCATCGGCGCTGCCGTCGGTCTGTCTGATGACCATGACGGTACCGCAGGTCTGGCAGGTCTTGTCAGCTTCCTGATGATGCAGCAGCTGCTCAGCCCCGGCGTTGTCGGCGCTGTCCGCACGCTGGAGGAAGGCACCGTCGATTACATTGCTTTCAGCAAGATCGCCGGCAACTCCTTCATCGGCATCCTGGCCGCCGTCATCGGTGCTGCCTGCTACAACAAGTTCAAGAATACCCAGCTGCCTGACTGGCTGGCATTCTTCAGCGGCAAGCGCAGCGTTGCTATCGTGACCGCTGTCGTTTCCATTCTGGTTTCTGTCGCTCTGCTGTTCGTCTGGCCCATCATCTTCGGCGTTCTGGTTGCTCTCGGCAACGGCATTGCCAAGATGAGCGGCATCGGCGCCGGCATCTACGCTTTCCTGAACCGTCTGCTGATCCCCACCGGTCTGCATCACGCCCTGAACAACGTGTTCTGGTTTGACACCATTGGTCTGGGTGATCTGAAGCACTTCTGGGCTGGCGATGTCACCGGTCAGAATGGTGTTAATTGGGACCTCGGCATGTACATGTCCGGCTTCTTCCCCTGCATGATGTTCGGTATCCCCGGTGCTGCTCTGGCTATGGTCCAGACTGCCAAGAACAAGAAGGCTGCTATCGGCCTGGTTGTTTCCGCTGCTATCTGCGCCTTCGTCTGCGGCGTTACCGAGCCGTTCGAGTTCGGCTTCATGTTCCTCTGCTTCCCCCTGTATGTTGTCTATGCTGCCCTGTACGGCATCTTCACCATCATCACCTACTACACCGGCTTCCGCGCAGGCTTCTGCTTCTCCGCCGGTGCTACCGACCTGATCTTCTCCGCCAGCCTGCCCGCTGCTAACAATACCTGGATGATCATCCCTCTGGGCATCGCCGCTTTCGTTGTCTTCTACCTGGTGTTCAAGTTCGCTATCGTCAAGTTCGACCTGAAGACCCCCGGCCGTGAGGACGAGGACGCCGAGGCTGCTGAGGCCAACATCACCCTCGCCAACAACGACTTCACCGCCATCGCTGCCGGTGTCCTGGCTGCTGTCGGCGGCAAGGACAATGTTGCCAACGTTGACTACTGCGCGACCCGTCTGCGCTTCGAGATCAAGGATCACACCGCTGTTGACGAGAAGGCTGTCAAGAAGGCCGGCGCTGCCGGTGTCATCCGCCCCAGCAAGACTGCCTGCCAGGTCGTCATCGGACCCAAGGTCCAGTTCGTCTACGATGAGCTGAAGAAGATGCTGTAAAAACAGGCATCACCAGATAAAGGTCTGGTTCCCTTTATCAACTCCGCCGCGGGCGGGCGATCAGCCCGTCCGCGGCTTTTTCTGTGATTTGCTGCAAAAACGATACAAAATCTTGGTACAAATCATGTAAACCGGTCATAGTATCCCGCCCCATGGCGTGGTATAATGAAAAATAGGAAAACTGGGGCAACGCACCCCGAAAAAATCAGGAGGTATTTTCTTATGAAGATCATCCGTGCAAAAGATTACTACGACATGTCCCGCAAGGCCGCCAACATCATCTCGGCCCAGGTCATCATGAAGCCCAACTGCGTGCTGGGCCTGGCCACCGGCGGTACGCCCGTGGGCACCTACAAGCAGCTGGTCGAGTGGTACAATAAGGGCGACATCGACTTCTCCGAGGTCACGACGGTCAACCTGGACGAGTACCGCGGCCTGCCCAAGGAGCACCCCGAGAGCTACTGGAGCTTCATGCACCGCAACCTGTTTGACCATGTCAACATCCGTCCCGAGGCCATCAACCTGCCGGACGGCACCAACATGGACGCCGACGCCGAGTGCGCCCGCTATGACGCGGTCATTCACAATGTGGGCGGCATTGACCTGCAGCTGCTGGGCATCGGCAACGACGGCCACATCGGCTTCAATGAGCCGAACGAGGCATTCGAGCTGGGCACTCACTGCGTTGACCTGAAGGAGGAAACCATCGAGGCCAACAAGCGCTTCTTCGACGGCAACGCCGATCTGGTCCCCAAGCAGGCCTACACCATGGGCATCAAGACGATCATGCAGGCCCGCAAGGTCCTGATGGTCGCCAACGGCAAGGGCAAGGCCGACATCGTCAAAAAGGCGTTCTTCGGCCCCGTCACGCCGGAGGTCCCCGCCAGCATCCTGCAGATGCACCCCGACTTCATTCTGGTCGGCGACGAGGAAGCCCTGAGCGAGATCTGATTTGCGGAGGGACACTGCAATGATTATCAAAAATGCAAAAGTCTACAGCGACGGCTGCCGCTTTGTGGAAAAGGACCTCATCATCCGCGATGGCCGCATCGTCTTTGGCGCGGCCCCGCAGGCGGGCGAGGAAGTTATTGACGCGGGCGGTGCCTATGCGCTGCCGGGTCTGGTGGACATCCATTTCCACGGCGCAGTCGGCCACGATTTCTGCGACGCCGACGAGGCCGGCCTGCAGGCCATCGCTGATTTTGAGGCGAGCAAGGGCGTGCTGGCCATCTGCCCCGCAACCATGACGTTCAGCGAGGAGATCCTGAACGGCATCATGGACGTGGCCGCGGCCCACAAGAACGAGCGCGGCGCGGATCTGGTCGGCATCAACATGGAGGGACCGTACATCAGCCCCAAGAAGGTTGGTGCGCAGAACCCGAAGTACGTCATGGCCGCCGACGCGGGCATGTTCCGCCGCCTGCAGGCGCGCAGCGGCGGGCTGATCAAATTGGTTGACGTCGCCCCCGAGGAGCCGGGCAATCTGGATTTCATCAGGGAATGCCGCGATGAGGTGCGCATTTCGATTGCCCACACCTGCACCGACTACGACACGGCCAAGGCCGCGTTTGCCGCAGGTGCATCCCACATGACCCACCTGTACAACGCGATGCCGGGCATCACCCACCGTGAGCCGGGGCCGATCATTGCCGCGCTGGAGGATGGTGCCGAGGTCGAGCTGATCACCGACAACGTCCACATTCACCCGGCAATGGTGCGGTTCACCTTCAACACCTTCGGGGCGGACCGTGTGATTTTGATTGCGGACAGCATGATGGCCTGCGGTCTGCCTGACGGCCAGTACAGCCTGGGCGGCCAGGCCGTCACGGTGCGCGGACCCCGCGCGACGCTGACCGAGCAGCCCGGCACGATTGCGGGCAGCGCGACCTGTCTGTTTGACTGCATGAAGCGTGCGGTCCTCGACATGGGCGTGCCCCTTGAGAGTGCCGTCCGCGCCGCGACCCTGAACCCCGCCCGCAGCATCGGCATTGATGCCGATTACGGCAGTCTCGACGCAGGCCGCTACGGCAACGTCGTGCTGGTCGATGATAAGCTGGATATTTTGAAGGTCGTGCGGCACGGAGAGGTTATCGGCTAAAGGATTAGCGGCAGCCTCCCGGGAACTTGTTCTTTCTTTTGGCAGCAAAAGAAAGAACCAAAGAAAACTGCCGCTGTTTCGACGCGGTGCGGGGTTGTGCGCGTGGGGCCACAGTTGAGCGCAGCGAAACTGGGGAGCGCACAATGATTGCCCCCGCGGGGCAATCAACCGCACGAGCGTGTTTGCGAAGCAAACTGGCGGCGCTCGTTGTGCGCCGCCAAGCGTTGACCCCTCCGCCGCTTCACGCTAAATCCCGTCAATGTTCCGCCCGCAGAGAGAAAATTCCCCCCCGCCGTCCACCTCTCGCCGCCGCGATCCTACCCACAAAATAGCCAGCCCCTTCCGAATCCCACTTCGGAAGGGGCTGGCTTTACTGACCTTTATACCTTATTATAATAGGGAGACGTTTACTCTACGTCCTGCAGCGCGGCGTAATCCTGTTCGCCGGTGCGGACCTTTACGACCTTTGCCACATTGTAGACAAAGATCTTGCCGTCGCCGATGTGGCCGGTGTACAGGGCCTTCGTGGCCGTGTCGATGATCTTATCCACGGGAATCTTGCTCACGACGACCTCGACCTTGACCTTCGGCAGGAGGGTGGCGTCAACCTCGGCGCCGCGGTACTTCTCGCCGCTGCCCTTCTGCAGGCCGCAGCCCATGACCTGGGTCACGGTCATGCCGGTAACGCCAATGTCGTTCAGCGCCTTCTTCAGGGTCTCAAACTTGGCTAGCTGCACGATGATGGAAACCTTGTGCATGCCGGAATCCAGCTCGGCGGGCAGCGGGGCGTCCTTGACGACCTTGACCGCGGCGGCGACCTTCTCGGGGCTGGCCTTGGTGATGTCGTCCTCGCCCAGATCGGTGTTCTCGTTCACGTCCAGCTCGGCGTAGGTCGGATCATTGATGGCGAAGCCTGCATAGGCGCTGGCCAGGCCGTGCTCGTGGTAATCCAGGCCGTCGATCTCCTCCTTCTCGGAGACGCGCAGGCCGATGGTCTTTTTGATGACCGTGAAGATGATGAACATCGTGGCCAGCACCCAGGCCGCCACGCTGACAATGCCCAGCAGCTGGATGCCCAGCTTGGCAAAGCCGCCGCCGTAGAACAGGCCGCCCTCGGTGGCAAACAGGCCGACGGCAATGGTGCCCCACGCACCGTTCATGCAGTGCACCGAGACAGCGCCGACGGGGTCATCGATCTTGGCAACGTTGTCGAAGAACTCAACCGAGAAGATGCAGAGCACACCGGCGACGATGCCGATGATGGCCGCGCCGAACGGGTCAACGACGTCGCAGCCCGCGGTGATGGCGACCAGACCGGCCAGCGCACCGTTGAAGGTCAGGGAGACATCGGGCTTGCCGTAGCGCACCCAGGAGACGATCAGCGCCGCAACGGTAGCCAGCGCGGCGGCCAGGTTGGTGTTGAAGCAGATCAGACCTGCGGAAACCATCGTGTCATCGCCGGTCATGCTGACGGTGGAGCCGCCGTTGAAGCCGAACCAGCAGAACCACAGGATGAAAACGCCCAGAGCCATCGCGGTCAGGTTGTGGCCGGGGATAGCGCGGGCCTTACCGGCCTTGTTGTATTTGCCGATGCGGGGGCCGAGCATCCAGGCGCCCAGGCAGGCCGTGACGCCGCCGACGAAGTGAACTGCGGTGGAGCCGGCAAAATCATGGAAGCCCAGCTGTGCCAGCCAGCCGCCGCCCCAGATCCAGTGGCCGGAGATGGGGTAGACGATCAGGCTGATGGCGGCGGAGTAGCAGCAGTAGGCGCTGAACTTCGTGCGCTCGGCCATCGAGCCGGAGACGATGGTCGCGGCAGTGGCGCAGAACACAGTCTGGAACACCGCGTAGACCCAGACCGGCAACGTGCCGAAGTCATAGCTGCCGCGGATGAACGGATCAAACCCGCCGATGAGCGCACCGGAACCGGCAAACATGATGCCGAAGCCGACGAGCCAGTAGCACGGCGTACCGATACAAAAATCCATCATATTCTTCATCAGAATATTGCCGGTATTTTTTGCACGGGTCAGGCCAGCCTCGCACAAGGCAAAGCCCGCTTGCATGAAGAACACCAGAAACGCCGCAACCAGTGTCCATGTAACGTCTGCGGAATTGTACATAGAACAGAACCCCTCTCTTACTTTGCAAAACAGAAAGGCGCCGGACAGAATCACACTGTCCGGCGCCTTTGCCGTTCTTTCGTTGCGCTTATGCTATCACAGAGTTGCGGCATAGTCAAGAGGGCGGGGACATATTTTATTCATATTTGTAGAAAATGCTGTACAACCAGCCGAAAATACCGCTGGAAAATTGTGCATCCTGTAG
>ENA-OWOE01001080-OWOE01001080.1-gut-metagenome-genome-assembly--contig:-NODE-1080-length-11536-cov-4.731827_pt1 | contig 11536 bp, 8 predicted proteins | sample MGYA00248254_ERZ651788 | MGnify/ENA primary metagenome ERZ651788 (study PRJEB26908, sample SAMEA4031709) | gut metagenome | biome: gut; feature: normal infant; material: stool | place: China | collected 2015... | reverse complement strand
TACCACTTCAAGCCCGACTTTGCACCCGACTACCTGCGCGGGGTCAACTTTATCACGCATCTGGCGGTGTTCAGCCGTCCGCTGCTGGACGCGGCGGGCGCGTATGAGTCGAAGGAGTTTGACGGTGCACAGGACCATGATTTGATCCTGCGCCTGACAGAAAAAGCACAGCGCATCGAGCATATCAAGAAGGTGCTCTACATCTGGCGTGCCGCGGTCGGCTCCACCGCCGCGGGCATGGAGGCCAAGCCCTACGCCGTCGCGGCGGGGGAGCGCGCCATCGACGCGCAGCTCAAGCGTCTCGGTCTGCCGGGCCACCCCATGGCCGTGCCCGACGCGCCCGGCGCATTTCAGGTGCGGTACGAGCTGACCGGCCACCCGAAGATCAGCGTACTGATCCCCAGTAAAGACCACATTGACGACCTGGACCGCTGCCTGACGAGCCTGTACAAAAACGCGGGCTACGACAATTTTGAGGTCATCGTCATCGAGAACAACTCCACCGACCCGGCGACGTTTGCCTATTACGAGACACTGCCCAGCCGCTTTGCCGACTGCCGCGTCGTCTACTACAAGGGCGCGTTCAACTTCTCGGCCATCAACAACTTCGGCGCGACGTTCGCCGAGGGCGAGCACCTGCTGCTGCTCAACAACGACATTGAGGTGTTGTCGTCCGACTTTCTGCGCGAGCTGCTCAGCTACAGCCAGCGGCCCGACGTAGGCGCGGTGGGTGCCAAGCTCTACTACCCCGACGACACGATCCAGCACGCGGGCGTGCTGATGGGCATCAACGGCAGCGCGGGCCACAGCCACAAGAGCTACCCCCGCACCGCTGTGGGGGACATGTACCGCTTGGTCACGACGCAGAATTATATGGCCGTGACGGGTGCCTGCCTGATGACAAAAGCGTCGCTCTACCGCGAATTTGGCGGGTTGGACGAGGAAAAGTTTGCCGTCGCCTACAACGATGTAGACTACTGCCTGAAGCTGTGGCAGAAGGGGCTGTTGAACGTTTACACCCCGCGCGCCGAAGCCTACCACTACGAGAGCAAGAGCCGCGGCCTGGATACCTTAAGCGAGAACGCCAAGCGGTATGAGCGCGAAAAGGCGAATTTCTACGCGAAATATCAGCAGTATATCGACAATTACGACCCCTATTACAACCCCCATTTCAACAATCTGTTTGAGAATTTCGGGTTGAAGTGATGGAAACCGTATTGCCGAAGCGCAAGTCTCCCCATTTGCAGGGTTACGATTACAGCCAAAACGGCGCCTATTTTATCACAATATGCACGCACCAACGCAGAATGTTGTTTGGCCCGAACCGGGCTCCCGTAGGGGCGGATTCCATATCCGCCCGCATGGCGGCGCGCGTTTTCCGGGAGATCATCGGCCAATATCCGGCGGTCCATTGCCGTTATTTTGTGGTGATGCCCAATCATTTTCACGCGTTGGTCGAGATTGAACGGGCACGGGCGGATATGGAATCCGCCCCTACGATTATCAGCATCGTGCAGGCGTTCAAACGGTATTCTACCGTCGAGTACATCCGTCTTGTCAAGCGCGGGCAAGCCGCACCGTTCGATAAGCACCTTTGGCAGCGCTCCTTTCACGACCACGTCATCCGCAATGAAACCGATTACCGCATGATTGCGGAATACATTCAATCCAACCCCCGCCTTTGGCACAAAGACTGCTTTTATGAGGAGCCATCCCATGAGCCTTGAAACGAAACGCATCAAAGAACTGTTCGGCTATGCGCGGACGCTGACGAAAGAACAGGGCGTCGGCGTCATGGCCGGGCGGGCCGTCGGCTTTTTTAAGCGGCGGTTCTTCGGCAAAAAAGCGCGGTATCTGCCGTCTAAGCAGACGCTGGAGACCCAGCGTGCCGACGCAGCCGCCCGCGCCGACGGCTGGCCGACCATCAGCATTCTAACGCCGCTGTACAACACACCGCCGCAGTTTTTGCAGCAATTTTTGGACAGCGTACAGGCCCAGACCGCGCCGAACTGGCAACTGGTTCTGGTGGACTCCAGCGACGGTGCCCACCCCGACGTGGGCGAGACAGTCCGCACCCGCGCCGCGCAGGACAAGCGCATCGTCTACGCCAAAATCGAGAACAAGGGCATTGCCGCCAATACGAACGAGGCCGCGAAGCTCGCAGCGGGGGAGTATCTGGCCCTTGCCGACCACGACGACATGCTCGCGCCTCATGCCGTCTATTGCATGAGCAAAGCGCTGGCCGAGAGCGGCGCGGCGTTTGCCTACAGCGACGAGGCCCTGTTTGAGAAAACGCCCGAGCACCCGCGCGTCGGCCACTTCAAGCCCGACTATGCGCCCGAATACCTGATGGCCGTCAACTACATCTGCCATCTGGCCGTGTTCAAAAAATCGCTGTTCGACGCCGTCGGCGGTGAGCGCCCGGCCTGTGACGGCGCGCAGGATCACGACTTATTCCTGCGTCTCATCGACGAAATGCAGCGCTGTGACCCCGCAGCCAAGCCGCTGCACATCCCGCAGGTGCTGTATTACTGGCGCGTGCACGCGGCATCCACCAGCGGCGGCACGGCGGCCAAACCCTATGTGGAAAAGGCTGCGCAAAAGGCCGTGGCCGACCATCTGGCCGCCACAGGGCGTCATGGCAGGGTGGAGCCGGGCAAATTCCCGGGCACCTGCCATGTGGTGTGGGACATTCCCGAGCCGCAGCCGCTCGTGTCAATTTTGATTCCCAACAAGGACCACACCGACGATTTGGAAAAATGCCTGCACAGCATCTACGCCAAAACAACCTACGAGAATTTCGAGGTCATCGTCATCGAGAACAATTCCACCGACCCGGCCACAGCGGCCTACTACAAAAAACTGCCGGAGCGGTATGACCGCGCGCGGGTCGTGACTTACAAGGGCGGCTTCAACTTCAGCCGCATCAACAATTTTGGCAGCAGGTACGCGGCGGGCAAGTACCTGCTGCTGCTCAACAATGACGTCGAGGTCATCAACGGCGACTGGCTCACCCAGATGGTGGGCGAGTGCAGCCAGCCCGGCGTCGGCCTCTGCGGGGCAATGCTCTACTATCCCGACGACACGATCCAGCACGCCGGCATCATCACGGGGCTGGGCGGCTACGCCGGGCACAGCCACAAGTACCACAAGCGCGGCGGTAGCGGGTATATGTTCCGGCTGGCCACGGTGCAGGATTTCTCCGCCGTGACAGCGGCCTGCCTGCTGGTGCGCACCGCCGTTTACGACGAGCTGCACGGCCTGGATGAGGAGTTCACGGTTGCCTACAACGATGTGGACTTCTGCCTGCGTGTGCGCGACGCGGGCTGGCGCATTGTCTGGACGCCCTACGCCGAGCTCTACCACTATGAAAGCAAGTCCCGCGGCTCCGACGAGAACGATCCCGCCAAAAAAGCACGCTTTGACGCCGAGCATGAACGTCTCTACGCCGTGCATGGGCGGGAGAATATTCTGCACGACCCCTATTACAGCCCGTCGCTGTCGCTGGATTACGAGGATTTCCGCGAGAGCGGGGATTTGCGGAATCTGAAATGAGTTGATTGCCTTCCCCCGTGGGGGAAGGTGCCCGAGGCCCCGACCGAGGGCGGATGAGGGGCGGGTTTGCCCTATTGCCCGTCAGTGGGAAATTCCCGGTAAGTTTGCCCCTCATCAGTCAGCGGGCGGGGCCGCTGACAGCTTCCCCCTCTGGGGAAGCCATACTGACAAAAAATGCACGCCGTAAATTTCACGGCGTGCGTTTTTATTATTCTTTTTTGTCCGGCGGGAACTCACCCTGCTTTTCGGCTTCCAGGCGGCTCAGGCGGGCTTCGAGTTCGGAGATGCGCTGGTTGACAATATCCGGCAGATCCTGCTGGTCCAGATCGTCCGCCGGGCAGCACTTGATATTGCCGACGCGGACGATCTCCGCGGGTACACCGACGGCAGTGGCGTTGGCGGGCAGGTTCTTCAGCACAACGCTGCCAGCGCCGACGCGGACGTTGTCACCGATGTAGACCGGGCCCAGCACCTTCGCGCCCGCGCCGATCAGCACATTGTCGCCCAGCGTCGGATGGCGCTTGCCGGTGTCCTTGCCGGTACCGCCCAGGGTGACGCCGTGGTAGATCGTGCAGTTGTCACCGATCTCCGTCGTCTCACCAAAGACGATGCCCATACCGTGGTCGATAAAGAGCTTGCGCCCGATCTTGGCGCCGGGGTGGATCTCGATGCCGGTCAGGTGGCGCGCCAGCTGGCTGACAAAACGGGCCAGGAAGAAACACCGATGGTTGTACAGAAAATGTGCGATCTTGTGCGTGACCAGCACATGAAAGCCGGGGTACAGGACGATGACCTCCGCCACATTGCGCGCGGCGGGGTCCTTATCGCGGATATTTTTTGCATCTTCCCAAAGGCCCATAGTTCGTTCCTCTTCCTATTTACCATACTTATTGTAAATATACCACAAAGCCGGACAAAGTGCAATGCTGTACGCGCCGCGCGCGGATTTTTGCGGATTTTGTCAAATCCTCCAAAAGTCAGCGCAAAAATCTATAAAATCCTTACTTTTGCAAAAAGCCCGTTTGCATTGACACCGCCGTCCCTGCATGGTACAATAAGTAAAACATAGGTAAAGTCATAGGAAGGAGTGTGCTGGGATGATGCGTTTTATTTCTGTCTTTAAAAATCACGGCACAGTGTTCTTTCCCGTCGCCGCTTTGTGTATGACTTTTTGACTTTTCCCTTTTTGGGAAAAGTTTTTTTTTGCAAAAATATCCCTGCGGGATGTTTTTGCATGGGGCTTTGTAGGGGCGAGCATTGCTCGCCCGCAGGCCGTTTGCCTCATGCGCGGCTTTCCCGCAGAAGCTCAACCACGCAAAGTTGACGGGCGAACAATGTTCGCCCCTACACTCTCAGCTATGACAAAGTTTCCTATTTTTAAGGAGGTTCCCACCATGCTGATCCGCAACGCAAAGGACAGCGCGGGCAAGGCCATTGAGGTCTGGCTGCGCGACGGAAAAATTGCCGCTGTCGGTCTGGGGCTGCTCGTCCCGGAAGGGGAGGAGGTGCTCGACGCGAAGGGCCGCACGGTCCTGCCCGCCTTCATCGACACACACTGCCACTGGCGCACCCCCGGCTTTGAGTACAAGGAGGACATCTCCACCGGCTCCGCCGCGGCTGCCGCGGGCGGGTACACCTTCGTCAACCTGATGCCCAACACGAAGCCGGTCTGCTCCAGCGCCGAGATCGCCCACGCCGTCGAGGTCGAGGCCGCCCGCGTCGGCCTGTGCGACGCAAACCAGACCGTCTCCATCACGAAGGATTTCGACGGCAAAACGCTGGATCATCTGCTGACCCTGCCCGAGGACATCAAGTTCATCACCGAGGACGGCAACGGCGTCATGAACAACGCCGTCATGGCCCGTGCGTTCGCGATTGCCACCGAGCGCGGCCTGACCATCATGTCCCACGCCGAGGATCGCGAGATCAGCCCCTGGGACTACCGCCTGGCCGAGAACATCGAGACTGTGCGCAACTGCCATCTGGCCGAGTACTACGGCACCCGGCTGCACATGTGCCACGTCTCCACCAGGGAATCCGTCGATGCCGTCCGCATGAGCCGGATGCGCGGTGCGCGGGTCAGCTGCGAGGTCACGCCGCACCACCTGTGGTTTGACGACAGCCGCCTGACCTACCGCGTCAACCCGCCCATCCGCAAGGCGGACGACGTGACCGCGCTGATCGACGCCATCAAGGACGGCACCGTGACCTGCATCGGCACCGACCACGCCCCCCACACCGCCGAGGAGAAGGAGAAGGGCGCTGCCGGTATGGTGGGTCTGGAAACGGCCTTCGGCGTCTGCTACACCAAGCTCTGCCGTGAGCAGCGTCTGCCGCTGGAAATGCTCAGCTTCCTGATGAGTGCCGGTCCCGCCGCCGTGCTGGGCCTGGCCGACCGCAAGGGCATGCTGGAGCCGGGCTACGACGCCGACATCGTGCTGGTGGACCTTGACCACATGTACGAGGTCCACGCCGACGAGCTGCACAGCAAGAGCAAGAACTGCCCCTACGACGGCGCACTGCTGTACGGAAAAGTGGTAACCACGATCAAAGGCGGGAAGGTTACGTTCCAGATTGAAGAATAACACCCCTTCACGCACAAAACACCCGTAGGGGCGCATTCTATATGCGCCCGTGCAGGCTGCCGCTGGCACAGTCCCGCGGGCGGATATGGGATCCGCCCCTACGATTCCCAACATTATATAATAGAGCCGCAATTTATATGCATCAAACGGAGGAATCAGCATGCTTACCAACATGGACAAGCTCTACGAGAGCGTCGCAGCAAACGGCCCGGTCTGCGTGGGCCTGGACACCGAGATCAGCTACCTGCCCACCACCGACACCGCCAAGACGGCGGGGGAGAACGTCGTCGCGTTCAACCGTGCGCTGATCGACGCCACCAAGGGCGTCGCGGGCTGCTACAAGGTGCAGATCGCCTATTATGAGTCCCTGGGCCTGGACGGCATGCGCGCCTACGCCGAAACGCTGAAGCTGGCCCGCGCCACCGGCCTGCCCGTCATTGCCGACATCAAGCGCGGCGACATTGCCAAGACCGCCGAAATGTACGCCAAGGCGCACTTTACCGGTGATTTCGAGGCCGACATCATCACGCTGGCCCCCTACATGGGCCTTGACTCCATCAGCCCGTATCTGCCGTACTGCGCCGAGCAGGGCAAGGGCGTGTTCGTGCTCTGCCGCACCTCCAACCCCGGCGCGAAGGACTTTGAGTACAAAAAGCTCGACGATGGCCGCCATGTGTACGACCTCGTCGGCGACAGCCTGACCGCCCTTGGCAAGGACTACATGGGCGAGCACGGCTATTCCAGCATCGGCCTGGTCATCGGCGGCACCCACACCGAGGAGGCCACCGCCATCCGCGCGGCCTACAAGGACACCTTCTTCCTGATCCCCGGCTACGGCGCACAGGGCGGCAAGGCGGCGGACATCGCGCAGTACCTGACCAAGGGCAACGGCGGCGTGGTCAACTCCAGCCGCGGCATCCTGCTGGCCTACAAGAAGCAGCCCGGCGTTGCCTTTGACGAGGCTGCCTACAACGAGTGCGTGCGTATGCGGGAGGATATTCAGGGTGAATGCAACAAGCTGTAATCTGACGGTCCTGCGTCAGGAAACCGTCGCAGAGGATATTATGCGCCTTACGGTCCAGTGGCAGGACCGCAACCGCGAGCCCCACGCCGGGCAGTTTTACATGCTGCGCGCCTGGGCCGCGGACGCCACGCCGATTCTTTCCCGCCCCATCAGCGTTGACGACTTTGACAACCAGACCGGCGCACTGACCTTCCTGTATCAGGTCAAGGGCGAGGGCACCCACAAGCTGGCCGCGCTGAAAAAGGACGACACGCTGACCGTGACCGGTCCCTGCGGCAACGGCTTTGACACTGCCGCACTGGCCGGGCAGTACAAGCGCATTGCCGTGGTCGGCGGCGGCATCGGCACCGCGCCGCTGCTGCTGCTCTGCAAGGAGCTCTGCCGCGCGGGCGTGCGCCCCGACCTGCTCGTGGGCTTCCGCGACACGACCTACGGCATGGACCGCTTTGTGCCCTGGTGCCGCGACATCTACGCCGCAACCGACTCCGGCAAGGAGGGACACCACGGCCTGGTCACCGATCTGCTGGACGTGAGCAAGTACGACATTGTGCTGACCTGCGGCCCCATGGTCATGATGCGCGGCGTGGCTAAGCTCTGCGCCGCCGCAGGCGTGCCCTGCCTGGCCAGCCTTGAAAAGAAGATGGCCTGCGGTCTGGGCGCGTGCCTGGGCTGCACCTGCCATACGAAAATCGGCCCGGTCACCGTCTGCAAGGACGGCCCGGTCTTTAACGCACAGGAGGTGTTTGACTGATGGCAGACCTGCATGTTGATTTTCTCGGCAAGCGGCTGGCCGGGCCGGTCATCGCAGCCAGCGGCACCTTCGGCTTCGGCCCCGAGTACGCGGGCATTGAGGATCTGCGCGTGCTGGGCGGCATCTCCGGCAAGGGGCTGACCCTGAACGGCCAGCCCGGCAACGAGGGTGAGCGCCTCTACGAGACGCCGTCGGGCCTGATGAACTCCATCGGCCTGCAGAACCCCGGTGTGCAGCACTTTATCGACCACGAGCTGCCTGCCATGCGCCGGTGCGGCACCACCGTCTGGGCGAACCTCGGCGGCCACACGATTGAAGAAAACGTCGAGGGCGTGCAGATGCTCTGCGCCGCGGGCGTGGATTTTATTGAGCTGAACATCAGCTGCCCCAACGTCAAGCAGGGCGGTCTCGCGTTCGGCATCCGCGCGGCAGACGCCGGCGAGGTCGTCAGCGCGGTGCGCAAGGTCTGCACCGTGCCGCTCATCGTTAAATTGAGCCCGCAGGCCGAAAGCATCCCCGAGATGTGCAAGGCCGTTGAGGCTGCCGGCGCGGACGCCATCAGCCTGTGCAACACCTTCCAGGCGTGCGCGATCGATCTGGAAAAGCGCCGTCCCGTGTTCAACAACACGTTTGCGGGCCTGTCCGGCCCGGCGGTGCGTCCCATCGCCCTGCGCATGGTCTGGCAGGCCGTGGGGGCCGTCAGCATCCCCGTCGTGGGATTGGGCGGCATTCTGACGGGTAAGGACGCCTTGGAGTTCATCATGGCCGGTGCAGCGGCGGTACAGGTCGGCACCGCGAACTTCCTGGACCCGAAGGCCTGCACCCGCATCACGAACGAGATTGGCCAGTGGATGGACGCCCACGGCGTCAAGACGCTGGATGAGATCAGAGGGTGCGCGCGGTAAATCACCGGCTGCCTTCCACTCAGGGGGAAGGTGCCCCACCATATACATTTTGCTTGCATTTTTATACAAAATATGCTACTATAAGTTGAATAACATACAGGAGGAACAAATTATGGCACGCGAAGCACTTGAAGTTTTAAAGGAATGTGAAGCATTTTTAGAGGGGCACTTCCTGCTTTCCTCCGGGCGCCACTCCGGCGCTTACTGCCAGATGGCATTTCTGCAGCAGTACCCCGACAAGGCCGCCGAGGTCATGGCCCCGGTTGCCGAGAAGCTCAAGGAGCTGAACATCGACGTCGTAGTCGGCCCTGCCATGGGCGGCATCGTCTACGCCTACGAGCTGGGCCGCCAGATGGGCAAGCGCGCCATCTTCACCGAGCGCGTCGACAACGTCATGACCCTCAAGCGTTTCAGGATCAACCCGGGTGAGCGCTGCATCATCGCCGAGGACGTCGTCACCACCGGTGTTTCCAGCCTCGAGACCAAGCGCGTCATCGAGGAAAACGGCGGCATTTGCGTGGGCATTGCCTGCGTCGTGGACCGCACCCGCGCCGAGGCCCCGTCCCCGATCCCCATCGTCGCCAGCGCCCTCAAGCTCGACCTGCCCAACTACGCCCCCGAGGAATGCCCCATCTGCAAGGAGGGCAAGCTCCCGCTGGTGCACCTGGGCAGCCGCAAAATGAAGGAAGCTGCGAAGCAAACCCTGTAAAAGATAGGAGATAGGAGATGGGTACAGTTTGCCTTTTCTCCTCTCTCCTCACTCCATATCTTAAATGTAAAGTGAGAGGCTACCAACTATGCAGGCATATCTGATATTGGCCAATGGCCGGGTGTTCCGCGGCGTCAGCGTAGGCTGCCCCGGTACCACCATCGGTGAGGTCGTCTTTGCAACCGGTATGGTCGGCTTTGAGGAAACCCTGACCGACCCCAGCTACTACGGCCAGATCATCACCCAGACCTATCCGCTCATCGGCAACTACGGCATGAACAGTGAGGATGTCGAGAGCACGAAGATTTGGGCCAGGGGCTACATTGTGCGCGAGGCGTGCAAGACCCCGTCCAACTTCCGCAGTGAGGAAACGCTGGATGCCTTCCTGAAAAAGAACGGCATCATCGGCATTGAGGGCATCGACACCCGCAGCCTGACCCGCACCCTGCGGGAGAGCGGCGTTATGAACGGCGCGATCACCACCGAGTTCGACCCCGACGCCGAGCCCGAGAAGAAGGCCGCGCTGCTGCCCGAGATCGCCGCCTACGCCGTTGTCGACGCCGTCAAGACCGTCACCTGCCGCGAGGCCGTGACCTATGAGCCGACGGCTGCCGGTGCATGGGGTGACACGCCGCTGCACGTGGCGCTGCTCGACCTGGGCTGCAAGAACAACATTGTGCGCTGCCTGCAGAAGCGCGGCTGCCGCGTGACCGTGCTGCCCGGCACGACCACCGCCGCCGAGCTGGCCGCCCTCAACCCCGACGGCCTCATGCTCTCCAACGGCCCCGGCGACCCGGCCGAGAACGTGGAAATCATCGCGAACATCCGTGAAATGCTGAGCACCGGCATCCCGACCTTCGGCATCTGCCTGGGCCACCAGCTGACCGCCCTGGCCGCCGGTGCCAAGACCTGCAAGCTGAAATACGGCCACCGCGGCGCCAACCAGCCCGTCACCAGCCCGGCCAAGCAGCGCACCTTTATCACCAGCCCGGCCAAGCAGCGCACCTTTATCACCAGCCAGAACCACGGCTACGCCGTTATGGCGGACACCCTGCCCGAATCCGTCGGCCAGATGAGCTACTTCAACGCCAACGACGGCACCTGTGAGGGCGTCGACTACTTGAAATGGAACTGCTTCACCGTGCAGTTCCACCCCGAGGCCAACGGCGGCCCCAAGGACACCGAATTTCTGTTTGACCAGTTCGTCAGCCGTATGCTGGCCGCGAAAGGAGTAATCAACAATGCCTAAAGACCCGCGTATCAAAAAGGTACTGGTCATCGGCTCCGGCCCCATCATCATCGGTCAGGCGGCAGAGTTTGACTACTCCGGCACGCAGGCCTGCCGTGCGCTGAAATCCGAGGGCGTCGAGACCGTCCTCGTCAACTCCAACCCCGCCACCATCATGACCGACCCCGACATTGCCGATCATGTTTATATTGAGCCGCTGACCGCCGAGGTCATCGAGCGCATCATCGAGAAGGAGAAGCCCGACGCCATCCTGCCGAACCTGGGCGGCCAGATGGGCCTGAACCTGTCGATGGAGCTGGCCCGCAACGGATTTTTGGACCGCAGCGGCGTGCGCCTGCTGGCCTGCAAGCCCGACACGATTGACCGTGCCGAGGACCGCCAGCTGTTCAAGGACACGATGGAAAAGCTGCACCAGCCCATCATCCCTTCTAAGGTTGTGGAAGATCTGGACGACGCGCTGGACTTTGCCGAGGTCATCGGCTACCCCGTCATCGTCCGCCCCGCCTTCACCATGGGCGGCACCGGCGGCGGCATCTGCGAGGACCGCGAGAAGCTGCACGAAATTGCCACGAACGGTCTGCGCCTGTCCCCGATCCATCAGATCCTCGTAGAGAAGTGCATTTCCGGCTGGAAGGAAATCGAGTACGAGGTCATGCGTGACTCCAAGGGCAACGTCATCACGGGCTGCAACATGGAGAACCTTGACCCCGTCGGCAGCCACACCGGCGACTCCAGCGTCGTCGCGCCCAGCCAGACCC
>ENA-OWOE01001078-OWOE01001078.1-gut-metagenome-genome-assembly--contig:-NODE-1078-length-11565-cov-3.041609_pt1 | contig 11565 bp, 7 predicted proteins | sample MGYA00248254_ERZ651788 | MGnify/ENA primary metagenome ERZ651788 (study PRJEB26908, sample SAMEA4031709) | gut metagenome | biome: gut; feature: normal infant; material: stool | place: China | collected 2015... | reverse complement strand
AGCGGGGAAGACATGGAGGGGGGGGCCGGAAAGATATTCCCGGCCTCTTCCATGGCGGGACGGTTATTGCTCTGCTGTGAATCTTATTTGCTTTATCTCCTTTGTCAATTCATCCTTTGTTCCTATCTTTGCCATCATAACTTTAATATATACCATTATGTTCAGCAAAGAGACATATACGCAGCGCAGAGCCCTGCTGAAAAAAACATTAGGCTCCGGAGTACTGTTGTTTCTGGGAAACGACGAGTGTGGATTGAACTACGAGGACAATACGTTCCGCTATCGTCAGGATTCTACCTTTCTCTACTACTTCGGCCTTTCGTTTGCCGGGCTTTCGGCTATAATCGACATTGATGAAGATAAGGAAATTATATTCGGTGATGAACTGACCATCGATCATATCGTATGGATGGGGACTCAGCCCACACTGAAGGAAAAGAGTGAGCGGGTGGGAGTGGACATCACCATGCCTTCGGCCGACATTGTGAGCTATCTGCACAAGGCGGTACAGAAGGGACAGGCCATCCATTACCTGCCGCCCTACCGTGCAGAGCATAAACTGAAGTTGATGGACTGGCTGGGAGTGCCTCCCGCGCGTCAGGAGGGTTCGGTGCCGTTTATCCGTGCGGTGATCGCGCAGCGTAACTACAAGTCGGCCGAGGAGATTGTCGAAATCGAGAAGGCCTGCGACATTACGGCGGATATGCACATTACGGCCATGAAGATCCTGCATCCCGGGATGCGCGAGTGGGAAGTATCGGCAGCCATGGAGGCCGTGGCGCATGCCGCAGGAGGTGACCTTTCGTTTGCTACCATCGCTACGGTGAACGGACAGACGCTCCACAACCATTATCATGGCAATATCGTCAAGCCGGGCGATCTGTTCCTGATCGATGCCGGCGCAGAAACGGAGATGGGTTATGCAGGCGATATGTCGTCTACCGTTCCTGCCGATAAAAAGTTTACCCGGCGCCAGCGCGAGGTTTACGAGATACAGAACGCCATGTACCTGGAGTCGGTGAAAGCACTTCGTCCGGGTATTCCTTATATGGATGTATACGACTTGTCGGCACGTGTGATGGTCGAAGGTTTGAAAGGACTCGGGCTGATGAAGGGAAATGCCGAAGACGCTGTGCGCGAGGGTGCACATGCTTTGTTCTATCCTCACGGGCTGGGACACATGATGGGGCTCGACGTGCATGACATGGAGAATCTGGGTGAACTCTGGGTGGGCTATAACGGACAGCCCAAGAGCACGCAGTTCGGCCGTAAGTCGCAGCGTCTGGCCATTCCGTTGGAGCCGGGTTTTGTACATACCGTGGAGCCGGGCATCTACTTTATTCCCGAACTGATAGATCTCTGGAAGGGCCAGAAGAAGTTCACCGACTTTATCAATTACGATAAAGTGGAGACTTACAAAGACTTCGGAGGCATCCGCAATGAGGAGGATTATCTGATAACCGAGACAGGCGCCCGCCGTTTAGGAAAGAAGATTCCGCTGACACCGGACGAGGTGGAAGCGTTAAGATAGTTTTTTTTTTTCATTATTTTAAGTATTAATAAGATGTGAATCCAGGTAATACATATTAAGTTTTTATTATGTCCGGATAGTGATCCGGTCGATTTATTTTAAATTTTGTTAATATGGGGTTGCCCGGATGTGAATCCGGGCAATCTTTTTTTTTATCGATTTTTTTAAATAAAATCAGGAAAGGATTGTTTTTCTGATTTTAATAAGATACTTTTGTTGAAAATCTGAATCGTTTACTGTCTTAGGCGGAATTTAGTCATTGAAACGGATATTTGCCGTTTACGAAATAAGAATGTTACTGATTCTGATAAGACATTATACGGAGATAACTTAACTTTTTTTTTTCATAGCATTATGATGTCACTTAGATGTGAATCGGGGTGGCAGATCTCTTTTATAATAAGATAATATTAATGAATTTTTCTAATTGACAAAGATTGTTTGGATGTGAATCCGGGCAATCTTTTTTTTGTTTTGTTTTGAAAAAAAGAGAAGAAAGAGTTGTTTTTAAAATTTTAAGGGCATACCTTTGGGAGAATTAAATAATTTTCTAATACTAACCTTTACTAATCCTATAAAAACATGAGTGGATTGTATTATAACTTGGCGTTGCGAAACAGTGATGTAGGAAATAAAGAATCTGAAAAACTGTATTATTGTGTTTTAAAAAACAGAGGAATGGTGGACCAGGAAACATTTGTCAATTATCTGAGCCAGATTTCCGGGGTTCAAGAGGCCTTGTGCTTAGCAATGATTTCAAAATTAGGCGCAGCCGTTATCAATTATCTGCAAGACGGGCGAAGTGTGGATATTCCGCATTTGGGTACTTTTAACCTAACGGCGAGCAGTACCGGCGTAAAAACGCTTGATGAGGCGAAAGCATCACAGATAAAGGCCATCAACTTGCGCTTTTCTACTAAAGAAGAGACTGACTTAGTGTTGAGCCGTTGTGCATTAACCCGAAGTGTCTCATTGACAAACTTAAACGATGTAATTAAAGAAAAGGATCCGGGAGGTGATATCGTAGATGATCCCACTGCATAAATAGTATCAAATATTTATTTATAACTTTAGATAAGCCGCTGGAAACAGCGGCTTTTTTATTACAAATAGGATTTCTCGGTAATCTGACTGGGAAATATCAATATGCCGTTCTCAGGGCTACAGAAAAGTGTCATCGAGATGACAAAAAATCATCGTCTCGATCTCGATTTTTAAAGATTGAAATAACAATTTCTTGCTTCTGGTAAAATAAGTATATATTATCCTCTCCTATAAATAGGTATTAAAAGGATACAGGTGTAAACAGGCTCTTCTTCTTTCTCATACTTTATTTTTAAATACTTCTTTCGATTACTTTTGTTTTTACCCATCGATATATTACTTTTGTCCGTTACAGACAGAAAAACGATAAAACCATTCACAAATATTCAATTCATAAACTATGCGTAAATTAAAAAATGTCCTCCGAGCATCTTCATGCTGTGCTTTTTCAATCTTAATGTGTCTCCCGGCCGCTGGGCAGAATGCATGGAGCGAAGCTGACTGCGTAACCCTGCTGGACAGTACCTCGGTAACCGTGCAGCCAAACGGCTCCGGAAGTTTTGCCGTGTACAAATCGTTTAAAGTACAGACTCCCAAAGGGGCAGTGAATAACCATGTGATCAAGTATGATTATGATCCGCTGACGGCCTTTGCCCGTTTCAAGCAAGTCACCGTGCAGCGTGCCAACGGCGAAACCATGCAGGTGGACGTGACCAAGACCTGCGATTATGCCGCTCCGGCAAGGGCTATTTATTGGGGAGCCCGTCAGATCATGCTCGAACTCGGACGCCTGGAGCCGGGAGATGTCGTTTCCTACGAAATCAGTAAGAAAGGCTTTACTTATGCTCTGCTGGCAGGAGCTGAAGATGATGACGCACGTTTCATTCCGCCCATGCGCGGGCAGTTCTACGACATTGTTCCTTTTTGGGTGAATGAACCCACCCGCCGCAAGGTATACGTTGTCAGTATGCCGATGGAAAAAGAGCTTCAGTTCCAGTTCTATAACGGTGCCTGTACCTCGTCAATGCGTTATGAGGACGGGCGAAAGGTATATACGTTTGCCGTGGACGAAGTGCTTCCTTTCCGGAAAGAGCCCAATATGGTGGATCTTTTTGACGAAGCCCCGAAGCTGATGATGTCGTCTACCCCGAAATGGGAGGATAAGTCGCTCTGGTTTCACGACCTGAACGAGGCATACGGTAGTTTTGCCGCACTGCCCGAGGCTCAGAAGAAAGTGGACGAACTGATAAAGGGAAAAAAGACCGAAATGGAGAGAATCGCCGTATTGACCCATTGGGTAGCCGATAATATCCGTTATGCAGGCATCACCATGGGCGAAGGCGAGGGCTTTACGCTCCATAACACAAAGATGAACTACACCGACCGCTGCGGAGTATGCAAGGACATTGCCGGCACGCTGATCTCTTTCCTGCGTATGGCGGGATTTGAGGCCTATCCGGCCATGACGATGGCGGGAAGCCGCATCGAAAGCATCCCTGCCGATCACTTTAACCACTGTGTGGCAGTGGTGAAGCTGGCGAATGGGACGTATATGCCCCTCGATCCTACCTGGGTTCCTTTCTGCCGCGAGTTGTGGAGCAGTGCCGAGCAGCAGCAGAACTATCTGCCCGGCATTCCGGGAGGTTCCGACTTGTGCCTGACTCCGGTTTCGGCTCCCGAGAATCATTATGTCCGCATCACTGCCGATAACAAAATCGATGCAAAGGGCACGCTGAAAGGTTCGTTTACCATCACCGCCGAAGGTCAGTCGGACAGCAGCATCCGCCGCATCTTTACGCAGGGCTGGCAGACCGAATGGCAAAGCACGATGGAAAGCCAGTTGCTCAACGTATCTCCCAAAGCCCGTATGCTCGGAGTGGACTACGGAAAGGCGCCGAAGGATTATCAGGCAGGCCCCATTCGCATCACGTTCCGTTACGAGATACCGGACTATGCGCTGGTCGGTGACCGGGAATTATTGTTGAAACCGATGGTGATGAACAACCTCTATGCGAGCGTTCTCTCGTTCCTGCGCATTGATACCGGCTTGGAAACCCGCCAATACGGCTTCCGTGATGCTTGCTCTCGTCTGGTCGAATTGGACGAAACGATTGCCCTGCCTCGGGGATATCGTCTGGCGGGAGAGCCGCGCAGCGAACAAAAGGCCGCTCCGGCAGCCGACTTCGAAGGCTCGTTGCAGCAGGTTGGCAACAAACTGGTGCTGAAACAGAAACTCGCCTTGAAGAAGCGCATCTATCGGGCAGCCGACTGGGAAGGATTCCGTGCTGCGGTGAATGCCTACAAAAGCTTTGCGGATTATTTGATTGTTAAACTCTAAAAAGATGATCGTCACACATGACTAAAATATATACCCTTCTGCTCCTCTGCCTGTTTGCGCTGACTCTTCCGGTCACCGCCCGGGAAGCGGAATTTAAGAAAATCAAAGAAAGCTGGACCCTGCAGGCTGATGGTACGCAGGTTTATCGTCAGTCGAAAGTCCTGACGCTGTACACTCACACGGCCATGAACCGCACGTATGGGGAGTCGTTCATTACGTACGATCCCCGTTATCAGACTTTGCAGATTCACGAGTCGTATACCCGCCAGAAAGACGGAAATATCGTCAAGACCCCCGCCAATGCTCTGGTCGAAGTGCTTCCCTCGGCAGCAGCCAATGCGCCGTCATTCAATGCTTTGCGCGAGATGGTAGTCGTACACACCGGGCTGGAACTCGGAGCTACCATCTATCTGGACTATTCCATTACAACCAAACCGGGATATTTGCCGGGGATTCAGATCTGCCGGTTGCTGGAGCATTCTTCGCCGGTGAAGGAGTACGAGATCAGCATCACCGTTCCCCGGGGGCAACATCTGGAATATGCCCTTAACAACCACAAGGAGAAAGCTTCCGTAACCGAATCCGAAGGGATGAAGCAAGTCAGCTGGACCCTGAAGAATCTGCCCGCCCTCAGCCGTGAGCCGCAGGTGTCGGTGATCGGCGGTGATTTGCCTCTGCTGACTGCCACGACTGAGGAGAAACCCCTGTCGTTTCTGACGTCACAATGGCAACCGGAAGGAGATGCAGGGATTCGTGCGCTGGCCGGAAAACTGACTGCCGGAGCGAAGGACGATAAAGAAAAAGTAACCGCGATACGTGACTATGTGATTGATAATCTTTACTATTCGTCCCTCCCGTTGGCGGAAAGCGGTTATCGCATCCGTCCCGCCGCAGAGGTGATCCGTTCGGCATACGGCACGGAGGCCGAGAAGGCGAATCTGATGGCCGCATTGCTGAAAGCGGCCGGACTGAAAGCCGGGATAGGGGCGGTCTGCGCTCCGTCCGAGAATACGGCATCACTGGGAGTAGGCAGCATCCGCGAACTGTTTGTGTGGACCGACGCCGGAGGCAGCCAACAGGCTCTGTCACTGAAAGGCAAAACTCCCTCAGCCGTTTCCTGGCAGAAAGATTATGCCTATGTAGCTTCATTGACGCAGCCGTTTGAACTGAATCTTCCACCGGTTACCCTGAGAAAAGACTATGCATTGCAGCCCGACGCGGCAAATGCCAAAGATGGCTATCTGGTCTTCACCCTCCCCGTAGAGCGTGGCAGCCTGGCCGGTTCCCAGTACGTCCGGTTCAATAGCAAGCGCACTTCGAACCTTTTGTTGCCCGGACTGGCGGATGAATCTTTCACCTATACCGTAGATACTCCTGCAGGTATGGAACCTGTCACTCGGCCGATGGAGAAGAAGATGGACAATGCCGTAGGTACATTAACCATTTCCATCCGTCCCGAAGGAGCGAAAACGCGAGTGATCCGGAGCCTGAAGTTGAAGAAACAGATGATTCGCCCGGCGGATTATGCCGCTTTCCGTCAACTGATGACAGAGTACGGGGCGGTGGACGGGCTGACGCTGGTGTACAGAAAACCTCTTCCCTGATCCCTCTTTTCGACAGGAAGAGACAGTATATGTGCTATTATTCAGATTTAATAACTCAAAATATAACAATGAAGATGTAGCGGGAGCTGCCCGCAAAGGACATAGGCCGGTATCCGGCGGAACGGTCTCCAAACGATAAGCGGTGATTCGTGGAAAGAGGATGTGTCGAAACCCGCATTCACCACAGATTACACGAATGTATACAGATGGATACTGTTATCTATCAATAGATTAAGTTCGTCCTGTGAAGTTCTGTATCACTCTGTGGTGAGTTATGGCATACCTCCGTTCTGCAGGTCACGCTCCGTAGAGCTCCTCTCCTGTGCCTCTCTGCCTATGCAGCTCTGTGGTGAAACAGGCTTCCGCGACATCTTTTAGGGAGGAACCCTTATGAGAAAACTATTATTGCTCTTATTCTCAGCACTTTTTGTGCTGTCAGCCCAGGCTGAAGATGTGCTGCGCCTGATGACCTACAACGTCCGTAACGCCAATGGCATGGACGGTATATGCAATTATCAGCGTGTAGCCAATGTGATCAACAACGCCCGTCCGGACATCGTTGCCATCCAGGAACTGGACAGCATGACTGCCCGGAGCAACCGGACCGATGTTCTCAAGGAACTGGCGGAACGCACTCAATTGCATCCCTGCTTTGCGCCTGCCATCGATTATGACGGAGGAAAGTATGGCATCGGTATACTTTCGAAAGAGACTCCGCTCCGTGTGCAAACCTTCGCCCTTCCGGGACGTGAAGAGGCACGCACGCTGCTTGTCGCCGAGTTCCCGGAGTATGTCTTTGCGTGTACGCACCTTTCTCTGACCGAAGAGGATCGGATGAAGTCTCTCGAAATCCTGAAGTCCGTTACAGCCAATACCCGGAAACCTTTCTTCCTTGCCGGTGACTTCAACTCGGATGCCGACTCCGGCTTTATCAAAGATTTGAAGAGTACATTCCAGATACTTTCCAACCCGAAGCAGCCCACTTATCCGGCTTCCGAACCGAAGGAGACGCTCGACTACCTGATTGCTCTGAAACAGGAAACGCCTACTTTTGTTGTCAACTCGGCCCGGGTGATCGATGAGCCTCTGGCGTCCGATCATCGTCCTTTGTTGGTAGAAGTACGGATGGCGGTACGCGAGAATCGGATTTGCCGTACCAAACCCTATCTTCAGAATCCCGTAGGAGGTGGAATCACGGTGATGTGGCAGACCAACGTGCCGGCCTATTGCTGGGTGGAGTACGGCACGGACCCTTCCAACCTGAAGCGCGCACGTACCCTTCTGGATGGTCAAGTTGTTTGTGGCAATACTCTTCACAAGATTCGCCTCGATAGTTTGCAACCCGGACAGAAATATTATTATCGTACCTGTTCGCAGGAGATCCTGCTTTACCAGGCCTACAAAAAGGTGTTTGGCAATACAGCCCGTACAGAACTCAGGGAGTTCACGTTGCCCGCAGCCGGTGATGACAGTTTTACGGCCGTGGTGTTCAACGACCTGCATAAACAATCGAAGACGTTTCAGGCATTGTGCGAACAGATAAAGGGGATTGACTATGATTTTGTAGTGTTCAACGGCGATTGTGTAGACGACCCCGCCAATCACGATCAGGCAACAGCCTTTATCAGCGAACTGACCGAAGGCGTGGAGGGTGACCGCGTACCTGTCTTCTTTATGCGCGGCAATCACGAGATCCGGAATGCCTATTCGGTAGGCCTGCACAGCCTGTTCGATTATGTAGGCGATAAGACTTACGGCTCCTTCAACTGGGGAGATACCCGTATCGTAATGCTCGATTGCGGTGAAGATAAGCCGGATGATCATTGGGTATACTACGGACTCAACGATTTTACGAAGCTGCGTAATGACCAGGTAGGATTTTTGAAGCGTGAGCTCGCTTCCAAAGAATTTAAGAAAGCCGCTAAGCGGATTCTGATTCATCACATTCCGCTTTACGGAAACGACTACGAGAATCTGTGTTCCGGGCTTTGGGGTAAACTTCTGGAGAAAGCACCTTTCAATATCAGCCTTAACGCGCACACACATGAATATGCCTATCATCCCAAAGGCAGCCTTGGCAATAACTTCCCGGTGATTATCGGTGGCGGTTATAGCATGAAAAGTGCAACGGTAATGGTGATTGAAAAGAAGAAGGACATACTTAAGGTGAAAGTACTCAATACCAAAGGAGAAGTGTTGTTGGAGCTTACCGTCTGATAACGTCTCCCCCCGAAAAAAATAGCGGGAGAGGATGTGTTTAAATCCTGATGTAGAAAGGGAGAGCTTCTCATTTGAAATTTGCCTGCCCTTATGAACAATGAAAAGAGCCATGTCAAACTCTATTTTTGAGTAATGATATGGCTCTTTTATGTTTATGGATTACAGTCTGTAACTTTTTAGAGTGCTCACTTTAGTTGCGGCACATTCACTTCTTTTATTTAATTATGTATGTAATTCGAGTACAAACCTGCTCCCCTTGGTATAGCTGGTATCCAGTGTCAGGCTGCCGTTCATTTTGGTTGCTATCAGGGCGCAGATGGGTAGTCCTAAACCGTCTCCTTCTGTCAGGTCTTTGATTTCAGTGAAGGGCTTGAACAGGTTCTCTTGTTTCTCAACGGGAATACCCGTACCGGTATCCGATATAATGAATTGGTGCGTATGTGCGCCTCTCTTTTTGAAATCAAGGAATATCTTTCCGCTTTCGGTATATTCCGCAGCGTTCTTCAGCAAGTGAATCAAGATCCGTTCCAGTTGTTCAGGATTGGTCTTGATCTGGAGTTTGGCAGCATTGACTACGGTCGAAACTTCGGGTTGTACAAACTCTTTCACCTTATCCATGGTAGCTTCACAGAAAGTATTTACGTTGATCTCCTTCATTTCATAAGGTTCGGTCAGAGAGTTTTCCAATGTGGAAAGTTCCTGTATATCATTGCTGAACTTCTTCAGGGCTGCTACTTGTCCTTGCATCTGCTGTGCCTGTTGAGGTGCTTTGTCCGACAGCTCGGCGGCAGAAGAGGCGAGTGTATCCAGCGTAGGTTCCATCTGTGCTGAAATATTCTGGATAAACTGTGTCTTCAGTTCATTGTGTTCATTGGCTATCTGTACGCTCTTTTTCAGTTTCCGGTTACCGGCAATGAAACGAAGAAGTACGATGGCCCCAAATATTAGACCGGCCATCAGGATTACTACCAGTGTGCACAGCCCGACGATCATATACTGTTTGCCCGAAAGTGTGTCTTCTTTCTCCTGAATGATCTGCTGGCTTTCGTCATACTTGCGTTTCAGTACGTTCAGTTCGTCTTGTGCCGTCATTGCTTTTACTGAATCGGTCCAGACGATGAAGTTCTCGTAAGTGCGGGCCACCAGTGAGGCATTGTTAGATTTACGTCCGATGGCAATCAGTTTTTTATAGCATTCGTTGACCTTATCGTAATTCTTTTGGGCTTTATATTGGTTGATTAATTTCTGAAAACACGCGTCTCCCTGAGTGTTTTGCCCGAATGTGTAGTAATAACTTGCCTGTGTGTATAGTAGGTTCTCGCTTAATGAATCGTTCTTGGCCAGGCCTGCGGTTTCTGCCAGCTTATCCAATTGAATTTTAGCCTGCGCCGCATTCTTTAGTCCGATGTACATCTGCAGTCTCTCTTTGGTGATTTGGAAACGTAGCGGGTAAAATTGTTTCTGCTGTTTTTGTTCACCGGCCCAGACTAGCTGATCCATTCCTCTACAGAGGTCGAATGCCTCTTTGTAATAATTTTCACGAGGGTACAGAGCTGCTCCCTGAATTCCGCATTCCACGGCTTTCGGATAATTTTCCTGCGTTGCGAAAGCGCCATAGGCCTGGATGAAAAGATAACGCGCCTTAGTGTATTCTTTTTGTTCCAGACTACTCTGCGCTTGTTTCATCAGTTCATTTGCTCTGTTTTGTGTGCCTTGTGCATCGACGATTGTGCTAAAACAAACGAGGATGGTCAGGATTAAAGTCGATATTTTCATGCGATTTGGTTTTAAACAGTGACAAAGTTAAAAAATCTTTGTAGAAACCTCTCATTTCCCCCTCTTATTTTTCATTTCTTCTTTGATTCTTCTTCAAAGAGGAATGGCGGGCATTACCGGTTGGTTGAAAGGTGGATAAAATTTGATAATTCAGGCATAGATTCTACAAATAAGGCTCTCTCCGGAGCCGGTATTTGTAAAGTCTATGTCTGATAATGATTTGGAATATGGCTCTATCTAATATTTAAAACTGCTTCCTCCCAGGAATTCTCTCAAAAGTGAGGTTGGAGGAATCTCCTTATCCTGTACAGGAGTGAAATATTTGATAAACTTCAGCAATCGGTATGCTTCAGCATATTCCGGACAGTTACGTGGCACGCTGGTAAGAATGGGCTCGGCATGACAGCGGAGCACGGCAAATTCAAATAAAAGGGCGGAGTTGAACATCACATCGGCATTCTCCTGATAAGGGAAAATCCATTTATCTTCTCCGGCGCGTACGCTGGGCCAGCGTGAGATAGTCTCTTGGGCAGAATCGCCGCGATAGTTGAAGTCCCGGATAATACGGCGCAAAAGTCGGTTGTCCGTCGTTGGGATCCAGTTATGATCGTCCAGCGAGATGGTTGTCAAGGCAGAGACGTATATTTTGAACTTATTTGCTGCCGGGATTTGCGGAGTCAGTTCCGGATTAAGGGCGTGTATTCCCTCAAGAATCAATACCGTATGTTCGTCGATCCGCAATTTATCACCTTTATATTCTTTTTTTCCCAACATAAAGTTATAGCGGGGCAGTTCTACTTCCTCGCCACGCAACAAAGCCTGTAGTTGTGTATTGAATAACTCCAGGTCGAGGGCATAAAGGGATTCATAGTCATAATTGCCGTTTTCATCCAATGGAGTGTCTTCACGGTCTACAAAATAATTGTCCAGAGAAATGGGGTAGGGGCGCAGGCCGTTGGTCATCAGTTGCACCGAAAGCCGTTTGCTGAAGGCCGTTTTTCCGGACGAAGAAGGGCCGGAGATCAATACGAGCTTTACGCGGTCGCCGTTTT
>ENA-OWOE01001075-OWOE01001075.1-gut-metagenome-genome-assembly--contig:-NODE-1075-length-11624-cov-5.246384_pt1 | contig 11624 bp, 9 predicted proteins | sample MGYA00248254_ERZ651788 | MGnify/ENA primary metagenome ERZ651788 (study PRJEB26908, sample SAMEA4031709) | gut metagenome | biome: gut; feature: normal infant; material: stool | place: China | collected 2015... | reverse complement strand
CTCCTCGGTCATGTGGGGAGCAAAGGGGTTCAGCAGCTGGACGACCGTCTCCAGCTCAGCCTTGGTGGCTCCGCCGTTGTCGTACAGGGCGTTGACCAGCGTCATCAGCTGGGCGATGGCGGTGTTCATCTTCAGGCCCTCGATGTCTGCGCTGACCTTCTTGATGGTCTGGTGCATCAGGGTCTCGATCTGGGGACGGTAGCCCTCGCCCTCCACCAGCTTGTCGCTCAGGGCCCACACGCGGTCCAGGAAGCGGTTGCAGCCGGCAATGGCAGAGGTCTGCCACGGTGCAGCCTGTTCAAAGTCGCCCATGAACATCTCGTACAGACGCATGGTGTCAGCACCGTACTGGTCCACCACCTCGTCCGGGTTGATGACGTTGCCCAGAGACTTGGACATCTTCACGATGGGGTGGCGTGACATTTCGCCGTACTTTTCTTCCAGAGCCTTTTCAGCGGCCTTCTGGCTGCCGTACTCCTTCAGCAGCTTTTCCTGCTCCTCAGCGGGCAGGTTGACAAAGCTGTGGGGGTTCAGGCCCAGGATCATGCCGTGAGCGGTACGCTTCTGGTAGGGTTCCGGAGAAGGCACAGCGCCGATATCATACAGGAACTTATGCCAGAAACGGCTGTACAGCAGATGCAGGGTGGTGTGCTCCATGCCGCCGTTGTACCAGTCCACCGGAGACCAGTATTCCAGAGCTTCCTTGGAAGCAATGGCATCCTTGCAGTGGGGATCCATGTAGCGCAGGAAGTACCAGGAAGAACCGGCCCACTGGGGCATGGTGTCAGTCTCGCGGGTAGCGGGGCCGCCGCAGCAGGGGCAGGTAGTCTTGACCCAGTCCTTGTGGCGGGCCAGCGGAGATTCTCCGTCCGGACCCGGCTCAAAATCGGTGATGTCCGGCAGGGTCAGGGGCAGGCTGCTCTCGGGCAGGGGCTGCCAGCCGCACTTTTCACACTTGACCATGGGGATGGGTTCGCCCCAGTAGCGCTGACGGCTGAACACCCAGTCGCGCAGCTTGTAGTTGACCTTATCGCAGCCCTTGCCGTTTGCCTCCAGCCAGTCGATCATCTTTTTCTTTGCATCGGTGACGGACAGGCCGTTCAGGAAGCCGGAGTTGACCAGCGTGCCGGTGGCCACATCGGTGAAGGCGGCTTCGTCCAGATTGGACGGGGTATTGCCCTTGACCACCTCGATGATGGGCAGGCCGAACTTCTTGGCAAACTCCCAGTCGCGGGTATCGTGGGCGGGCACAGCCATGATGGCACCGGTGCCGTAGGTGGACAGAACGTAGTCCGAGATGAAGATGGGGATCTCGGTATCATTGACCGGGTTGATGCCCATGACGCCTTCCAGCTTCACGCCGGTCTTTTCCTTGTTCAGCTCGCTGCGCTCAAAGTCGCTTTTGCGGGCTGCCTCGGCCTGATAGGCCTTGACGGCATCGGCATTCTTGAGGATGCCCTTGTCCAGCCACTCCTTGACCATGGCGTGCTCCGGAGAAACGACCATGTAGGTGGCACCAAACAGGGTGTCACAGCGGGTGGTGTACACGGTCAGGGTATCGCCTGCGGTGGTGCCGAAGTTGACCTCTGCGCCGTGGCTGCGGCCGATCCAGTTCTTCTGCTGGGTGGCAACGCGCTCAATGTAATCCAGACCGTCCAGACCATCGATCAGCTTATCGGCATAAGCGGTGATCTTGAGCATCCACTGGCTCTTGACGCGGTGAACGACCTCGCTGCCGCAGCGCTCGCACACGCCGTTGACAACTTCCTCGTTGGCCAGCACGCACTTGCAGCCGGTGCACCAGTTGACGTTCATTTCCTTCTTGTAAGCCAGACCATGCTTATACAGCTGCAGGAAGATCCACTGGGTCCACTTGTAGTACTCGGGGTCGGTGGTATTGATCTCACGATCCCAGTCAAAGGAGAAGCCCAAAGCCTTCAGCTGGCTGCGGAAGTGGTCCACATTGTTCTTGGTGACAATGGCCGGGTGGATGTGGTTCTTCATGGCAAAGTTCTCAGTGGGCAGGCCAAAAGCGTCCCAGCCCATGGGGTACAGCACATTGTAGCCGTTCTGACGGCGCTTGCGGCTGACCACGTCCAGCGCGGTGTAGCTGCGGGGATGGCCTACATGCAGGCCGGCACCCGACGGATACGGAAACTCGACCAGTGCATAGAACTTGGGTTTTTTGTGGTCGATCTCGACATGGAAGGTCTTTTCGTCCTCCCACACCTTCTGCCACTTGGCTTCAACTGCCTTGTAATCGTACTTCATGTTGTTAATCAGCTCCAGACTTTATCCAAAATACCGTTGCTTGGGGGCGTATGCTTTCAAGCTATCTGCCTTTGCCAGAAAACCCTCTCCGTCATCGCTGCGCGATGCCACCTCTCCCGAAGGGGAGAGGTTTTATGCAGACCGCAGCCTTCCCTCTTTTGCGCAAGCTCCCCCTTTCGGGGGAGCTGTCAGGGCGGACGCCCTGACTGAGAGGGTTCTTTTTTCAGGTAGACAGCTGTTTGCCTGAATCATTCAAGGGTGCTGTCAGGGGTGAGGTACTCAGAGATATCAATGGGCTCACCATCTGCCCACAGGTGCTCCAGATCGTAATAGGTGCGGGTGTTGGGCACGAATACGTGCACGATGACGTTGGAATAATCCAGCAGCACCCAGTTCTTGGAGTCGTAGCCCTCGGTGCTGTAGGGCTCCAGACCCTTCTGGGAAAGCTCGTACTCCACCTCGTCGGCCAGAGACGCCACCTGCGTGGTGGAAGTGCCGGAGGCAATGACGAAGTAATCGGTGAGCACGGTCAGGCTTTCCACCTTGAGCACGCGCACATCGTGGGCCTTTTTCTTATCCAGGATCTTTGCGATCTCAATGGCAAGCGCCTTGCTGTCGTTGAAGTTCTCCATATGTTTTTCCTTTCTGTCAGTTTCAGTTTGCGGAGCCTGCGGCCTGACCGTCGGTGGTAACAGCGCCATCAAGGTCTGTATCGCCGCTCAGGATGGCATCGTCCGACTCCTTATCGATGCGGCCCATATACTGCACGTTGGCATCGGTGGATGCGCTGCCGTGGGGCCACTCGTCGGTGACAAGGTTCATTTCGCTCACATCAATGGGACCGGTGTAGGTGCAGAAATACTGGTTGAGCAGGTTTGCAATGGAACCCGCATCCGGCACCACGCAGGAGTAACCGGCAAAGGTGTCGGTCTTGCCCACGTTGGGCACGCCCATGAACACCGGTGTCTGCGCCAGAATGATGTTGGAGCTGTCGAGCTTGAGGAAAGACACCACCAGCTTTGCAATGGTGGAAATGTCCATATCCGTCTTGATATAGTTCTTGAACACCAGCGGCAGCTGGTTCAGGATATCGGTAACGCCCATGGCGCGGGCACGCTTGAACAGGCCGGCATAGAAATAGCGCTGCATGTTCAGGCGGTCGATATCGGAATTGGCGTAGCCGTCGCCGTGGCGGCAGCGCACAAAGAACTCTGCCGATGCACCGTTCAGATTGCGGTAGCCCTTGAGCAGCTTGCTGCCGCCGTAGGACATATCGTGAGGGATATACACCTCAATGCCGCCAAAGTTATCCACCATATCCACCAGTGCCTGCATATCCACCGTCACATAGTAATCGATGGGCAGTCGGAACTGATCGTAGATGACATCGGCCAGAGCGGCGATGCTGCCGCCATTGGAGATTGCCACCGAGTTGATCTGATAATTCGTGGCGGCGTAGGTCTTGCCATTGGAAAGGGTGATCTTTTTGTTCTTGGTGGTGACAAGGCTGTTGCGGGGGATCTGCAGCATCCGCAGTGCACCGTTCTTGATGTCGAACTGCACGTACAGGATCATATCGGTCATGCCGTCGTTAGAGGTGGGGTCGTTGGAATAATTGCGGCCCTCTTCATAGTCGATGCCGCAGACCAGAATGTTCACCACATCGCCCTTGTATTCCTCGGCTGTCTTGACCTCTTCCTCAATGGTGGGGGTGCTGTCGTCCGGACGGATGCTGTCCTCCACCTTGTTTACAAGGCTGACTCCGTATACCACCACACCGGAGATCACCGCGATGATGGCCATGACCACTGCAAAAGGCAGCCAGAGGGGCATTTTCTTTTTCTTTTTGCGGCGGCGCGGCGGCTTCTGCCCTGCTCCCTGTGCCGGGCGGCGCGGCGGCTCATTGTGTGCACCGCCTGCGCTCTGCTTTGCATCCGTGCTGGACGCAGCGTGGCGCGGTGCGGCTGCTGCCGGATCCGGCCGGTTCAGAGAACGCGAAGTATTGATATGGCGTGGCGTCTGGCTCATGCTTTTTTGTATCCTCCAGATTTTCGCGGTCCTGCAAAAAAATGTTCCTGCAGACCTGTCATGCTCTTAAGTATAGCATTATCCGACGAAATCTGCAATCCGTTTTCTGTTTCCGCTTGTTTCAGAGCAGCTGTGCTCTCACCGTTCATTCTTCCCGCTGCGGGCAAGGATATCCTCATAGGCAGCCTTGGACATCGGGTCAAGGGGCTTGCCCTGCGAGAGCACAAAATCGTTGGTCTGCTTCAGCGCGGCCAGCATAGCGGCATCCAGATTCTTTTTTTCCAGCTTGCGCAGCTTTTCCACGCCGGGCCAGTCCCGCTCCGCGCTGGTCATATCGGCCAGATACAAAATTTTGTCAAGCCGGGTCATGCCGGGTTTGCCCGCCGTGTGGCAGGCAATAGCGCTAAGCACCGCTTCGTCGGTCACACCCCACTGGGTGCGGGCCAGAATGGCGGCGCACACGCCGTGCCACACCGGGGCCGGGCGCTCTTCGCCGCCCTCGGCATACTGGGGGTAAGCGCGCAGGATCTCGCGCATCTCATCCTTGCTGATCTCCTTGGCCGAGTCGTGCAACAGGGCTGCCAGCGCGGCGCGCTCCTCATCCTCACCGTAGATCTTTGCCAGCTTGACGGCCATTTTTTTCACATTCAAGGTATGCTCATAGCGCTTATCGCTCAAGCGGCCGCGCACAAGCTCCTTTGCCTGTTTGATGTTCATTGGCTGATACTTCCTTTTTGTAGAGTTTCTCCCGGTGGATGACCGCCCGCACCGCCTCCGGCAGCTCAGCTTCACACCCTTCGCCTGCAGTCAGACGGGTGCGGATGTCGCTGCTGGCCATGGGCAGCGCCTGTACCGGTGCAAACAGGATGCGTGCCCCGGTGGGGTCCAGCCGGAGAGCCTTTGCGTGCAGCTCGGGGTCGTCGCCCACATGGCGGCTGGTGACCACCAGATGGGCAAGGCGCAGGATATCCTGCCAGCGGTGCCAGCCGTCAAAGCTTAGCAGCATATCGCTGCCAATGGCAAGGTACAGCTGTGCCCCGGGGTAGTCCCGGGCCAGTTTTTCCACCGTGAGCACCGTATAGTTGCGGTTTCCGGCAGCGGCCTGCTCGATTTCCCAGCCGCTGACTTCCAGCTGCGGGATCGTGTCCGCATCCTCTTCCAGTGCATGGAAGCAGCTGCACATTTCCAGCCGCAGTGCGCCCGGCGCAGAGGTCTTCTGCTTGAAGGGCGAAAGCCCGGCAGGCATCACCACCACCTTATCCGGCTGCACGCGGGCAGCGGCAGCGCGCAGATTGTTCAGGTGGCCGTTATGGGGCGGGTCAAATGTACCGCCGTAGAGAAGAACTTTCATTTTTACTTCAGCAGATCAGCGTAGGCGCTGTCCTTTTTCTTCTGCAGGTACAGCACGAACTTGGAGCCGATCACCTGTACGCATTCGGCACCGGTGGCCTCAGCCAGCTTGACCGAAGCTTCACGGGCATTGTACATGCTGTTTTCCAGCACCTTGAGCTTGATGAGCTCACGGGCATCCAGACAGTCCTTCACGCCCTGGATCATGGTCTCGTCGATCTCGCCCTTACCCACGATGAAAACGGGGTCCATGGTGTTTGCCTTGCCGCGCAGAATGGCGCGCTGTTTGCTTGTCAGCATAGTTTTTCTCCTTTATTTTGAGGTTGATATTTCGATAAAGAAACGATTTAGAATTGTCTCCGCTTGCGCTCTGACAATATCAGCGGAATTTCTATGATTTTTTGTAAAATTGAAAATCTGCGGATTTTTCAATTTTACTTTTTCACGGGATGGGGCGTATCTGTCAGCGGCCTCGCCCTCTCAGGCGCTTTCGCGCCAGCTCTCCCAAAGGGAGAGCCTCTGGCGAGGAGATAAAGTTTGTGGTTTTGCCAAGGCCTCTCCCTTTGGGAGAGGTGCCGAACAAGGTGAGGCGGAGAGGGCGAGCCTGTTTCAGTCTTATGATCATTTCAGCTCGATTTCTACCGTTCCAGACACTTGTGCGATAACACCTTCTTCCGTGACTGCACCCAGAAATCCCGGCAGCTGCTGTTCCAGCACCGCCAGCGCATTGCCGCGGTGGCTGATGGCATCCTTTTCGTCCGGGGTCAGCTGGGCGTAGCTGCGGCCCTCGGTGTTGGGGCGCTTATCGTGCTTTCCCACGCCGCAGTCGGTGGGGATGAACAGCGGGTCGTAGCCAAAGCCGTAGTCCCCGCACAGCCGTTCAAAGGCGATGCTGCCCGGGCACTCGCCCATGCAGGTCAGATGCCGCCCATCCGGCAGGATGAAGCACACCGCGGACACAAACTTTGCACCCCGCTGCCCGGCAGGCACAGCCTGCATGACATCCAGAAGCTTGTCGTTGTTGGCTTCGTCGTCGCCGTGGCGGCCGCAGTAGCGGGCGCTGTACACGCCGGGCGCACCGCCCAGCGCATCCACGCACAGGCCGGAGTCATCGGCGATGGTGGGCAGACCGCATGCCTTGCAGATGGTCTCGGCCTTGATGAGGGCGTTCTCGGCAAAGGTGGTGCCGGTCTCCTCCGGCTCGATGGTGATGCCCAGCTGCTTCTGGCTGACCACCTCGTGGCCCTGCGCTTCCAGAATGCGGCGCAGTTCGCGGAGCTTTCCGGCGTTGCCGGTAGCTGCACAAATTTTCATCTTGATACTCCTTCCGCTTTCAAAGCTCGCCCCTTTGGGAGAGCTCCGTCTCCGCGCCGCTGCAAGCGGACGGAACGGTGAGAGGGTTCTGTTTTAGTGCTTCCACTGGCGCGGGAGCAGCTCTTCCACAAAGCCCTCCGGGGTAAAGGGCAGCAGGTCGTCGATGCCCTCGCCCACGCCGATGAAGCGCACCGGCAGGCCCAGACGCTGCTTGACCGCCACCACGCAGCCGCCCTTGGCGGTGCCGTCCAGCTTGGTCAGGATGATGCCGGTAGCATCTGCAGCCTTGCAGAATTCCTTGGCCTGACTGATGGCGTTCTGGCCGGTGATGGCATCCAGCACCAGTAGCGTTTCAAGGCTGGCTTCCGGGCTGGCCTTCTTGACGCTGCGGCTGATCTTGGAAAGCTCTGCCATCAGGTTTGCCTTGTTGTGCAGACGGCCTGCGGTGTCGGCAATGACCATGTCATAACCGCGTGCGGTGGCAGACTTTACGGTGTCGAAAATGACAGCCGCCGGGTCTGCGCCCTCGCCTGCGCTCACAATGGGCACACCGGCGCGGTCGGCCCAGATCTCCAGCTGTTCGCTGGCTGCGGCACGGAAGGTATCGCCTGCGGCCAGCATCACCTTTTTGCCCTCGCGGGTGTAGTGATCGGCCAGCTTTGCAATGCTGGTGGTCTTGCCCACGCCGTTCACGCCAATGACCAGAATGACGGCCGGCTTGCCGGAAAGATCCATCTCGGCATCCGGTGTCATTTCCTCGGCAATGATGTCCCGCAGGGCATCCGCCGCCTCTTCGCCGGTCTTCAGGCCCTTTTCGTGCACACGGTCGCGCAGCTTGTCCACCAGACGCACGGCCACCTCGCCGCCCACATCCGCAAGGATGAGCTGCTCTTCCAGATCATCGTACATATCATCGTCGATGACGCTGCCGGTGAGGGTGTTGAGGATATTGCCCCAGAAACCGGTGCGGGTCTTTTCCAGACCCGTTTTCATTTTTTCCTGTTCTTTTTCTTTGTTTTTCTTGCCAAATCCGAAGAACCCCATGGTGTCCTCCTATCTTTTTTCTTTAATATATATCAGGAAACCAGCGTTGCGTCAACCTGTTCCAGATCAAGCTTGAGCAGCTTGGACACGCCGTCCTCCTGCATGGTAACGCCGTAAAGCACATTCGCGGCTTCCATTGTGCCGCGGCGGTGGGTGATGACGATGAACTGGGTCTTGTCGCTCACCCGGCGTAAGTACTGGGCAAAACGCACCACATTGGCATCGTCCAGAGCGGCTTCGATCTCGTCCAGAATACAGAACGGGGCCGGGTTGACCGCCAGAATGGCAAAGTAGATGCTGATGGCCACCAGCGCCTGCTCACCGCCGGAAAGCGCTTCCAGATTCTTGATCACCTTGCCCGGCGGTGCCACCCGGATGCCGATGCCGCAGGAGAGCACATCGCTTTCATCCTCCAGCACAAGGCTGGCTTCGCCGCCGCCGAACAGCTCGGTAAATACGCGGCCAAAGTTTTCGTTGATGGCGCGGAAGCTGTCGGAGAAGATCTCCCGCATCTGTGTCGAAAGCTTGGAGATCATGCGGGTCAGCTCGTTGCGGCTTTCCTCCACATCGGTCACCTGATGCATCAGGGCATCGTAGCGGGCCTTGACCTCCTTGTATTCCTCGATGGCGCTCACATTCACGCTGCCAAGGGCGCGAATTTTGCCGCGCAGGTCGGCCACCTGTGCGCGCAGGGCCGTCAGGCTTTCAAACTCCACGCAAAGGTTCTCTGCCTGACTGACCGAGAGCTGGTATTCATCCCACAGCTTTGCCACGGTCTGGTCGTACTCGGTCTCGGCAGCGGCCTTGCGCTCTGCAAGGCGGGCCATCTCGCGCCCCATTTCCTCGCGGCTGTCGGAGGAAGTGCGCGCCCGGCCCAGTGCCGCTGTTTCAGCCTGCTGGCGTTCCAGCCGCTTTTCGGTAGCTTCGCGGATGGCCTTTTCTTTTTGGGCGATCTCGGTCTGGCTGTCGGACTTTGCCTGCCGGATGGCTGCAATTTCTGCCCGGCAGCTCTCGCTGCGCTGTGCCAGTGCCGCAAGGCTTTCTTCCAGCGTGGCGCGGCGGGCAGCGGCATCCTGTGCCCGCTGTTGCAGCGCTGCGATCTGGCTGTAGGCCAGTTCTGCATCCTTCTGGCGGGTCACCTGTTCCAGCCGCTTTGCGCTGAGCTTTTGGCTCAGTTCGGTCTGCTGGGCCACAAAGTTGTCGTCGCCTTCGGCAATTCGGTTCATCTCCGCCATCAGCAGGTCGATCTTTGCCGTCAGCCGGGCCTGCAGGCTGGCAGCTTCCTCTGCTTTGCCACGGCTCTCTGTCATGGCCGTCTGCAAAGCATCGATCTGCTGCTGGCCGTTGCTGCGGGCCGTTTCCAGCTGGGCGGCAGCAGCTTCCAGCCGCTTCTGCTCTGCCTCGGCACGCACTTTGTCGTTGGCGGCGGTGATCTGCTCACTGGCTGTGGCGGTCAGCTCTGCCTGAAGGGCATCCACCTGCTCTTTGCAGCGGTCGGTCTTTTCCTGTGCAGCAAGGCAGTCTTTTTGTAACTTGGCCGCTTTCACCCGCAGCTCTTCCATCTCCTGCTTGCGAGTGAACAGGCCTGCGCTGCGCTGGACGCTGCCGCCGGTAAAGCTGCCGCCTGCATTGATCACCTGACCATCCATGGTCACGACCTTGCTGCGAAAGCCGTTGTCCCGCGCCACGCGAGAAGCTTCGTTGATGTCGTCCACCACGATGATGCGGCCCAGCAGGTTCGATACGATGTTGTCATACCGGCGGTCGGCCTGCACCAGACTGGAGGCAAGCCGTGCCGTACCGGAGAGTCGGCCACGGAACACGCCGGGCTGGACGGTATCCAGCGGCAGGAAGGTGGCGCGGCCTGCATTGTCATTGCGCAGCAGGGCGATGGCCGCTTTGGCGGCGGCTTCGTTCTCTACCACGATGTTCTGCAGCGCACCGCCCAGAGCCGTTTCCACAGCCACTTCACAGCCCGGCTCCACCTTTAAGATGGCGGACACCGGCCCGATGATGCCCCGCAGGCGGCGTGCACCGGCAGCACGCATGACGGCCTTGACCGAGTTTTGGTAGCCGTCCATGTTCTTTTCCAGTTCCCGCAGCACGGAAAGGCGCTGGCGGGCCGCATCCAGCTCACGGCCAAGGCACTGCTCTGCTGCGTCGGCATCGTCCAGCGCAGCCTTGCGGCCTTTCAGCTTGAGTTCCACGCCGGAACGGACATTTGCCAGCTGCTTCTCGTTTTCTTCCAGCATCCGGCGGTACTTGATGGTGTCGTCCAGATCCTGCTTTGCTTCGTCCCGCTGGGCGGTGCTTTCCTGCACACTCTGCTCAAGGGCAGGCAGGCGCTGGCGGGCTGTTTCCCCGGCAGCTTCGGCAGCGGCCTGCGCCACCTGCGCTTCGGTGCGCCGGGCTGTCAGGCCGGCAAGTTCTGCTTTCAGGGTATCCTTGCGGGCACCGCTGGCACTGCTGGCATCGGTCAAACGTGCGATCTCCGCGTTCAGTGCCTCGATCTCTGCCGCCAGCTTTTCGCCCTCCGCTTCCATGGTCTTTGCCACGGCCCGGTGACGCTGCAAGGCGGCCTGTGCCTCGGTGCTGTCCTGTTCCCCGGCGCTGATCTCTTCCTGCAGGGATGCGGCGCTCTCCTCGTTGCGGAGGATGTCGTTTTCCAGCACAGCGATACGGCTTTCCGACCCGCTGATCTGCTCGGTGATGCTGCGGATATCCCCATTCAGGCGCTCAACAGCAACCGTAAGCTGCTGTGCCTGCATCCGGATCTCCTCAGCCTCCTGCTCGGCGGTTTTCGTCTCCCGGTCAAAGCGCTCGTAGTCGGCCTGTGCTGTCTCGTAGTCCCGCACCTGCTGGCGCACGGCTTCGCGCGCGCGGTGCACACCGTCGGTCCACAGGGTCACTTCCAGCGTTTTGCGCTGTGCGGCCAGCTCGAGGAACTTTTCTGCCTTGGCGCTCTCTTTTTCCAGCGGGCCCACCCGGCTTTCCAGCTCGCCAAGGATGTCCCGCAGGCGTTCAAGGTTTTCGCCCGCCGCAGCAAGGCGGCGTTCTGCCTCGGTCTTGCGGTAGCGGTACTTGGCAATGCCGCAGGCTTCCTCAAAGATCTCGCGGCGCTCACTGCTTTTTGCGGCCACGATTTCCGCGATGCGGCCCTGCCCGATCACCGAGTAGCCGTCGCGGCCAATGCCGGTATCCAGCAAAAGTTCGTACACATCCTTCAACCGGCACACCTGCCCGTTGATGGTATACTCGCTGTCGCCGGAGCGGTAATATTTGCGGCCAATGGTCACTTCGTCCGCATCCAGATCAAAGGTGTGGTCTGCGTTATCCAGCGTCAGCCGCACCTGCGCAAAGCCCATGGCTCCGCGCCGCCGGGTGCCGCCGAAGATCACATCCTCCATCTTGCCCGCCGCGCGCAGCTGGCGGGAGCTGGTCTCGCCCAGCACCCAGCGCACTGCGTCCGAAAGGTTCGACTTGCCGGAGCCGTTGGGACCCACCACACCGGTAACGCCTGCGTCGAACCGAATTTTGACTTTATCGGGAAAGCTCTTGAAGCCCTGGATCTCCAGTTCCTTGAATACCATTTACTTTTCCTTTATCACGCCCAGCAG
>ENA-OWOE01001068-OWOE01001068.1-gut-metagenome-genome-assembly--contig:-NODE-1068-length-11743-cov-9.398251_pt1 | contig 11743 bp, 7 predicted proteins | sample MGYA00248254_ERZ651788 | MGnify/ENA primary metagenome ERZ651788 (study PRJEB26908, sample SAMEA4031709) | gut metagenome | biome: gut; feature: normal infant; material: stool | place: China | collected 2015... | reverse complement strand
ATGCCCAAGGACCCCGTCGCCGTCAAGTCCATCGTCTCCACCCCGCTGGCCGATGCCATCGCCGCCCACTACGGCGTTGAGATGCGCAGCGTGCTGACCGGCTTCAAGTGGATCGGTGACCAGATCGCAAATCTGGAAGCTGCCGGTGAAGTGGACCGCTTCATCTTCGGCTTCGAGGAGAGCTACGGCTATCTGGCCGGTCCTTATGTCCGTGACAAGGATGCCGTCATCGGCTCCATGCTCATCTGCGAGATGGCCGCTTACTACCGCAGCATCGGTTCCTCCATCAAGGAGCGTCTGGAAGAGATCTACAAGGAATATGGCCGCTACCTGAACAAGGTGGACAGCTTCGAGTTCCCCGGCCTGACCGGCATGGAGAAGATGGCCTCCATCATGCAGAAGCTGCGTGACGAGCCCCTCACCGAACTGGCCGGCCACAAGGTGGTCAAAGTCACCGACTACAAGAAGCCCGAAGAGACCGGCCTGCCCGCCGCAAATGTCCTTATCTACTCTCTGGACAACGGCGCTACCGTGGTCGTCCGTCCCTCCGGCACTGAGCCGAAGATCAAGACCTACTTCACCACTCTGGGCAAGGACCTGGCCGAGGCTCAGGCTCAGAAGGATGCTCTGGCAGCTGCCATCGAGCCCATCCTCGCATAACGCAGAAATTTCATAGAAAATTTATGCCCCCGTACAGCGCCAAAAGTGCTGCACGGGGGCATTTTTGATGGGCGCGGGCAGTTGCAGTTTGTGGGTGGATACGCTATAATATTCAATGAATAATAATACGCTCTGTGCAGTGCGGCGCAGGGCAGGAATAAAATGGGGCAGGTGTAAGAAATTGGAACATCGTGTGACGGCAGTCCTGGTGGCGGCGGGTTCTTCCACCCGGATGGGATTTGATAAACTGAGCTTCGATCTGGGCGGTGAGACCGTCCTGGAGCGGAGCGTCCGGGCCTTTGACGAGTGTCCGGAGGTGGACGAGCTGGTGATCGTAACCGGCGCGTCCAGTGAGAATGCCCAGCGGGCCGCTGCCCGCTGCAAAAAGCCGGTGCGGCTGGTGAAGGGCGGCTCGACCCGCGCCGAGAGCGCCCGCAGCGGCGTGGCTGCTGCCCACGGCAGACTGGTGGCCGTCCACGACGCGGCCCGGCCCTTCGTGAGCCAGAGCGTTATCGCCGATACGATAGCGGCCGCTGCCCGCTGCGGTGCCGCCGCCCCGGCGGTGCCGGTGAAGGACACCATCAAGCAGGCGAAGGGCGGCGACGGCAAGACTGTGCCGGAAGGCTGCATGGTGGAGAACACCCCCGACCGCAGCACCCTTTATGCGGTGCAGACGCCCCAGTGCTTCGACCGCGCAGCCTATCTGGCGGCGCTGGATGAACTGGACGAGGCCAGCGCCCGCCTCGTCACCGACGACTGCAGCCTGTTCGAGCTGACGGGCCGTCCGGTGGAGCTGGTACAGGGCGACTACGCAAACATCAAGATAACCACCCGGGAGGATCTGCCCCGGGCAGAGAACGGAGGAAAGAAAATGCGCATTGGTCATGGTTACGACGTCCACCGTCTGGTGGAGGGCCGCAAGCTCATCCTGGGCGGCGTGGAAGTGCCGTATGAGAAGGGCCTGCTGGGCCACTCGGACGCCGACGTGCTGGCCCACGCGGTCATGGACGCCGTGCTGGGCGCAGCGGCGCTGGGAGACATCGGCCAGCACTTCCCCGATACGGCGGAAGAGTACGCCGGTGCCGACAGCCTCATGCTGGCCCGCCGTGTGGCAGAAATCATGACCGAGCACGGCTGGCGTATCGAGAACATCGACGCCACCATCCTCTGCCAGCGCCCGAAGCTGGCCCCCCACATCCCGGCCATGCGGGCAAAGCTGGCCGAGGCTTTCGGGATGCCGGTGGACGCCGTGAGCGTCAAAGCTACCACCGAGGAGCATCTGGGCTTTACCGGCGAGGGGCTGGGCATCGCGGCCCACGCCGTCGCCCTCATCGAAGCAGTGTGAACGGGAGAATGTGACCCATGACTCTGAACTCTATCGTAGCAAACTTCCAGACCTTCAAGCTGGTAGACCTGCTGGACATCCTTATCATCGCGTTCCTCATCTACCAGCTGCTGGGCTTCGTCAACCGCACCCGCGCCGGCCAGCTGGCCAAGGGTGCGCTCATCGTCATGGCGGTCTATCTGGTGGCGAACATCCTGAATATGCGCACCGTCACCTGGCTGCTCAACTCGCTGCTGCAAGTCGGTCTGCTGACGCTGGTGGTGCTGTTCCAGCCCGAGATACGGCGTGCGCTGGAGCGGATGGGCCAGACCGACCAGTGGGCCTATCGCTTCTTCAATAAAAACCGCTACAACGACACCAGCCTCAAGGGCGCGTGGCGCAGCGCCATCATCGCCATCTGCGACGCGGCAGAGCGCTTTTCGGAGACCAAGACCGGCGCGCTCATCGTGCTGGAACGGAACACCAACCTTTCTGAGATCGTCCGCACCGGCACGCCCGTGAACAGTGCAGTCAACCTCGAGGTGCTGGGTACCATCTTCTACGAGGGTACCCCCCTCCACGACGGCGCAGCCATCATCGAGAATGGCCGCATCAAGGCCGCAGGCTGTGTGCTGCCCCTTTCCAACAACCTGGACCTGGGCAAGGACATGGGTACCCGCCACCGCGCCTGCCTCGGCATCGCCGAGAACTCCGACGCCATCGCCATCGTGGTCAGCGAGGAGACGGGCATCATCTCGATGGCGAAAAACGGTGTACTCATGCGCCACTTTGACCGTCAGACCCTTTACACCCGGCTGGTGGATGAGATGATACCTAAGGAGACTGCCAGCGAGAAGAGCGCTGCCGAGGGCTGGAAGGCCCGGGGCAAGCGCCTGCTGAACTGGGTGAACAACAAGGAGGAGGATGAGCAGCAATGAGCACTGAGCAGAACAACGGCAAGCCTGCCGTACCCCCCAAGCGCAATCTGCTGAACGACCGCCGCATCCGGCTCCTGCTTTCTTTGCTGGGTGCGGTCATCGCGTGGATGGCTGTCACCATCGTCGTGCAGCCCGGCACCACCACCACCATCTATAATGTTCCGGTGGACTTTACCTATGATTCGGCTGCCTACACTTCCCGGGGCCTGAGCATCGTCAATGCAGAGGAAAAAACGGTCAACCTGAAGCTTTCCGGCGACGGCTACACCATCGGCAGCCTGTCGGCCAACGACTTTGTCGTCTACCCCGACTGGTCCAGCGTCCGCGACAGCGGCGAAAAGAGCCTGCGCCTTCAGGTGCGGAGCCAGAGCACCCTGCTCACCGGTGTGTCCGTCTCCATCGACGGCGACAACACCGTGGACGTGGTGTTCGATGTAGTGGAAGAAAAGACCCTGCCCATCCAGGTGACGACGAATTACCTGAAGATAGCAGACGGCTATATCCTCTACGGCACCGACATCTCGAAGGAGACGGTGACGCTCTCCGGACCCAGCACCGAGCTGAGCGAGGTAGAGACCTGCACCGCCGAGGTGACCTACAGCGGCGAGCTGACCAGTCCCGTCACTCTGGACACCGGCCTGCGTTTTTACACCCGCAGCGGCGGAGAGGTGAAATTTGAGTATACTACTCTGGAAACGGACAGCGTCGAGGTCACGCTGCAGGTGTATAAGCTGGCCACCCTGCCGGTGGAAGTCAGCTTTATCAACGCGCCCCGCGACTTTGACCCCTCGGTGCTGGTCTACTCCCTGAGCAAAAAGACCCTCAATGTGGCCGGCCCGGAGTCCCAGATCGACCGTCTGTCCACCCTGTCGGTGGGTACCATCGACCTTTCCACCTTTGCACTGGATAAGGTGTACGAAATGCCCATCGAACTGCCCAGCGGCATCCACCTGCTGGACAACATCTCCACCATTACGGTCAGCTTCGACAGCTCCCGTCTGGAAACCAAGACCATGAACCTGCCCGCCAGCTGTGTGCAGGTCATCAACCTGCCCTCCACCTACACCTTGACCGTGGAGACGGAGCGGCTGATGAACGTCACCCTCTGCGGCCCGGCCGGTTCGCTGGAAGCACTGAATCCGGAACAGGTGGTCATTGAGATCGACGCCGACGACTTCTATGTCGCCATCGGCCAGCAGAACATCGCCTGCCGCCTCTATGTGCCGGCCAACGACAAAATTTTTGCACTGGGCAGCTATGTGGTGCAGTGCAAGATAGAAAGTAACTGAGTATATGATCCTGATCCATGATATTCGCCTGCCCCTCTCCGCCGGGGAGCCGCAGGCCTACGAAAAAGCCCTCCGCCTCGCCCGCGTCCCCCGGGGAAAGGTGAGCCATCTGGGCATCGCCCGGCTCTCGGTGGACGCCCGCCACGGCCAGCCCAAGCTGGTGTACACCGTGGCCGTGACCCTGAAAGAGGAGAGGGAAGAGGCCGCCTGTGCGGGCGCTTCCCGCAGCGTTACCGTCCGGGGAAAGACCGATCTCTCGGTGCAGAACGGCACTCTGCCGCTGACGCACCGGCCTGTGGTCTGCGGCCTCGGCCCGGCGGGCCTCTTTGCGGCGCTGCTGCTGGCCCGTCAGGGCTACCGGCCCATCGTGCTGGAACGCGGCCCTGCGCTGGACGAGCGTGTCAAGGCTGTGGAGCATTTCTCCGCCACCGGCGAGCTGGACGAGAACGCCAACATCCAGTTCGGCGAGGGCGGCGCCGGCACCTTCTCGGACGGCAAGCTCACCACCCGCATCGGCGACGAGCTCTGCGGCTTCGTGACCGAAGTGTTCCTCGAGCACGGCGCGCCGAAGGAAATTGCCTGGCAGCAGAAGCCCCATGTCGGCACCGACCTGCTGCGGGGCGTCATCACTTCGATCCGAAAAGAGATCGAGTCGCTGGGCGGTGAAGTCCACTTCAACACAGCCCTCACCGGCTTCGAGCGGCGGGACGGCCAGCTCGTCGGCATCCAGACCACGGACGGTGCGTTCCCCTGTGAGGCGCTGGTGTTCGCGGTGGGCCACTCGGCCCGCGACACCTTCGGGATGCTGATGGACAGCGGCCTCGTGCTGGAGTGCAAGCCCTTCAGCGTCGGCTTCCGGGCAGAGCATCTCCAATCGGAAATCGAAAAGAGCCTCTACCACGAGGCGGCGGGCCATCCGGCCCTGCCGCGCGGCGAATATCAGCTTTCGCAGCACGTTGAAAAACGGTGCGTTTATACGTTCTGTATGTGTCCGGGCGGCCAGGTGGTGGCTTCGGCCAGCGAAAAGGGACGCGTCGTGACCAACGGCATGAGCTACCACGCCCGCAGCGGCAGGAATGCCAACGCGGCCGTGGTGGTCAGCGTGGGCGGTGAAGACTTCGGCAACGACCCCCGGAAGGCCATCGCCTTCCAGCGGGAGCTGGAAGCCCGGGCCTATGCGGCAGGCCGTCCCGGCGGAGAGTATGCCGCCCCGGCGGAGAACATCCAGAGCTTTTTGGAGGGCAGGGGCCGGCTGAACATTGGCCGCGTCCAGCCCACCTATGACCGGGGCGTCGTCGCTGCGGACCTCGGCGCGTTGCTGCCGACCGAACTGGCCGACACCCTGCGGGCCGGTCTGCGGACTTACGAGCGGAAAATTGCGGGTTACACCGCCCCCGAGGCCATTCTGACCGGCCTCGAGACCCGTACCAGCAGCCCGGTGCGGCTGAAACGGGAAGAAAATTTTGAATGCGCCCAGCTGGCAGGATTGTATCCCTGCGGCGAGGGTGCCGGATATGCGGGCGGCATCATGAGTGCCGCCGTCGATGGCCTGCGGGTGGCCCGCGCCATCATCAGCCGGTACAGCCCGGCAGAAGGGTGAGAAGTTGAATGACTGATCGTGAAGACGATTTTGACCGCACGGCGAAGGACAGCGAAGGCCGTAAGGTGCAGCAGGAGCTGGAACGCCAGCTCCGCGAGCTGGGCGACACCATGTCCGACTCCTTCCGCCACGGCTTTGAGGGCCGGGGCGAGGAGATCGGCGACCGTGTGTGGGATGTGGGCCGCGCCGCGGTGAACGCCGCCGGTTATGGCATCTCGGAGGCAGGCCGGGCCTTTCAGGCCGGAAAACAGGAGTACCAGAAGCGGGCTGAGGAGGCCAGAAGCAGTGCCAGCGCCAGCGGGATGACCGACTGGGCGCGCAATTTCTTTGCAAAGAAGCCGGAACCGACGGCCATCGAGAATATCCGCACCAGCGCGAAAAAGCGCCACAGCGCAGGCGTCGCCATGCTGGCGACCGGCATCACCTTCGCCGTCATCTTCGGCATCACGGCCATCGCCTGCTTCGGCACGGCGGGGGTGTTCACGTCCGGCGGCATGATGGTGGGCGATGAGCTGGCGCTGGGAGCAGCCGCCGCCGAAACCGCGGATACGTTCCTCAGTGCCATCGGCGATCTCGCACTGGGTGCTATCGCGGTGACGGGGTGGTGCTCTGCCGCTGTGACCGCTGTGTTCGGCTGGCTGACCGCAGCGGGCGCGTCTCGTATGAAGGCCGCCAAGACCCTGGAGCTCTACGCCGATACCGCCGAGGGCTTCGACTGGCACCAGGGCCTGTCCCTCTCCATGCTGGCCGACCTGACGCATAAAAAGAAGACCAAGGCTCTCAAGATGCTGCGGAAATTCATCCACAAGGGCTGGCTCAGTGCCTGGCTGGACGAGAAAAACGACAAGCTCTACCTGACGGCAGAGGACTACCGCGCTGCACAGGAAAATCAGCCCCAGCCCGAACCGGAAAAAGCGCCGGAACAGGCCGGAGAAGTCCCCCTGAACCTCGAGACGACCCGCCGCTTTGCGCAGGTGCTCGAGAAGGAGCAGGAACTCATGGAGGATGAGCGGGCTGTGGAGGAGCTGCAGCATATGCAGAAGACCACCGAGTCCATCTGTGCCTGGCTGGAAGCCCACCCAGAGAGCCTGCCCAAGGCCCGCCGCTTTGCGGAATACTATATCCCTACCACCCTCAAGCTCCTGCATACCTACAACGACGTGCAGAGCCAGCAGGGCGAGAACGCGGAGGCCATCCGCCGGGATATTGCGGGCATCCTGCACACCCTGAATCAGGCTTATGATAACCTCTACGATAAGCTTTTGTCGGACGTGGCACTGGACGTTTCCAGCGAGATCGCTGCGCTGCAGGGGATGCTGGCGAACGATGGTCTGGCCGGGGAGGGATTGCGATGACCTACCGGGCCTGGAACACCAAGACCGTTGACCGCGCCGCCCTGAAAGAGCTGACAGCGGCCATCGCCCAGCAGAACACTGAAGAGCTGGAATACCAGAACATGGACGAAGAGTGGAGCGAGGAAAAGTACCGCTCTGTCCTCGCGGCCCAGCAGAAAGAAGCCGGCCTGCTGGCCGGCATCCTCGCTGCCCGGGGCATCACCGACCCCGCCGAGGCGCTGACCCTTCTGGCGGGCGAAGAAGAGCTGAGCGACCCCATGCTCCTGACCGATATGGACAAAGCCTGTGAGCGCATCCTGCGGGCCATCGACGAAGGGGAGACGATCGTCGTCTTCGGCGACTACGACGTGGACGGTGTGACCGCCACGGCCCTGCTCTATCAGCACCTGAAAGGGATGGGTGCCGCCGTCAAGTGTATGCTGCCCAGCCGGGAGGGCGACGGCTACGGCCTCTCGAAGAACGCTATCCAGTCGATTTACGATAAGGGCTGCCGCCTCATTGTCACGGTGGACAACGGCATCTCTGCCGTAGAGGAAGCCGCATTCGCGGCCAGCCTCGGCATCGACCTCATCATCACAGACCACCATCTGCCCCACGACACCCTGCCCCAGGCAGTGGCCATCGTGGACCCCCGCCGTGCCGACGACCACAGCCCCTTCAAGGGCCTGTGCGGCGCGGGCGTGGCCTTCAAGCTCTGCGCCGCGCTGGATGGCTGCCCGCCGGAAGAGATGCTGGAATACTGCGGCGACCTCGCCGCTGTTGGCACCGTGGCCGACGTCATGCCCCTGACAGGGGAGAACCGCACCATCGTCAAAGCCGGTCTGCGCCAGCTGCAAAATACGGACAGACCCGGCTTCTGCGCCCTTTTGGAAGAAGTGGGCCTTGCAGGCAAGCCGGTGACGGCAGAGAACATCAGCTACGCCATCGCGCCCCGCCTTAATGCGGCGGGCCGGATGGACAGCGCCGTGACCGCTTTGCAGCTGGTGCTCTGTGAAGACGAAGACCGGGCCGAAGAACTGGCTCATAAGCTGAGTGACATCAACATCCAGCGGCAGGAGACGGAGATGGAGATCGTCAAAGCCGCGCAGGAGCTGCTGGACGCTGAGCCGGAACGCCTCGAAGACCGGGTCATCCTGCTCTGGGGCACAGACTGGCACCCCGGCGTCATCGGCATCGTGGCCTCCCGCCTTGTGGAAAAGACCGGACGCCCGGTCATCGTGGTGTCGGTAGATGAGCACGGCGAGGGCAAGGGCAGCGGCCGCAGCGTGCAGGGCTTCAACCTGCACGAGTGCATCGCCTCCTGTGCTGACATCCTGCTCCGCTTCGGCGGCCACGCCATGGCAGCGGGCCTCTCGGTGCGGGAAGAGGATCTGCAGACGCTCCGCCAGCGGCTCAACGACTGGGCGGCCCGGGAGTGTCCCGTGCTGCGCACCCCGCCGCTGGAATGCGATCTGTCCGTCCACCTCGACCGCCTGACGGTGGAGAGCGTCCGCCGCCTCGACCAGCTGGCACCCTACGGTGCCGACAACCCCAGCCCGGTCTTCGTGCTGGAAATGGCTGTCGTGGAGGGCGTCTACGCCGTCTCGGAGGGCAAGCACTGCCGCCTGCGTCTGCGGCAGGGCAATTCCAGCATCTACGCCGTCTGGTTCGGGATGCACCCGGAACAGGTGCCTTACTCGACGGGCGACGTCGTGGACGCAGCCATCAGCCTTTCGGTCTACGATTCGCCCCGGGGCGCACAGCTGTCGGGCCGCATCATCGAGCTGCATCCGGCGGGCCTCGGCAACACAGCTGCAGAGCAGGCCGCGCTGGTGCAGGCGCTGCGCCGGGGTACACCCCTGACGCCGGAGCAGAAGGAGAGCATCGCCCCGGAGCGCAGCCATATCATCACCGTTTATCGGGAGCTGCAGGCGCGGCGCTGGCACGCCGAAGACCTGCAGCCCCTGTTTGCAAAACTCGGCGAGGAGAACACCGGCCGGACGCTGGTGGCCATCTCCGCGCTGGAACAGGTCGGCCTCATCACAGCGGCTGACCGGGGCGGGGCAAAGTTCTGGGAACTCGTGCCTGCCACCGGCAAGAAGAACCTTGCCGATGCGCCCATCCTGAAATGTCTGGAGGAACGATAAAGATGCCTGAGGGAAAGAAACCTGTCGTCCCCGCGCCCGCAGCATCGGCTGCGGCGAAAGAGGACAGCTACTCTGCAAAGACCCATCTCCACCAGCCCGTGCCGGTGACGGAGATGGCTACCGTGGCCGCAACGGCTCTGCCGGCCAACGCCCCTGAGGGGACCCTTCCCTCGGAGGTGCGGCCCGAGATCGTGACCTGGGAGAAGCTGGTGGAGGCCATCAAGGCCAGCGGCAAGGCCTACAACATGGCCATGATCGAAAAAGCCTACAATATGGCCAACGACGCCCACAAGGGGGTCTGCCGCCGCAGCGGTGAGCCCTATATCTGCCACCCGCTGGCCGTGGCCCGCCTCGTGCTGGACCTCGGCATGGACAGCGAGAGCATCGCCGCAGCCCTGCTCCACGACGTGGTGGAGGACACCCCCACCACACTGACCGACCTGACCGCCGCTTTCGGCGAAGAGGTGGCTGCGCTGGTGGACGGCGTCACCAAGCTGACCAAGATCCAATTTTCCAATATCGAAGAGCTGCAGGCCGAGAACCTGCGCAAGATGCTGCTGGCCATGAGCCGTGACGTCCGCGTCATGATCATCAAGCTCTGTGACCGCCTGCACAATATGCGCACCGGCGACGCATGGCCGGAGCAGAAGCGCCGCGACAAGGCCCGGGAGACCATGGAGGTCTACGCTCCCATCGCCAACCGTCTGGGCATCCTGAACGTCAAGGAGGAGCTGGAAGACCGCAGCCTCCACTACCTCGACCCCGTGGGCTACGAGGAGATCAACAAAATGCTCAGCGAGCGCGCGGGCGACGAGTTTCTGGCCAGCGTGTCGGGCGTCATCAAGAGCCGCCTCGAGGAGAGCGGCATCGAGGGCGCGACCATCAAGCGGAGAGTCAAGAGCATCTACGGCATCTACCGCAAGACCATCATGCAGAACAAGTCCTTCGATGAAATTTACGACATCTACGCGGTGCGCATCATCCTGGACACTCTGGCTGAGTGCTACAGCACCCTGGGCCTCATCCACGATATGTACCACCCGCTGCCCAACCGCTTCAAGGACTATATCTCGACCCCCAAGCCCAACGGCTACCAGAGCCTCCACACCACCGTCATCGGCCACGAGGGCATCCCCTTTGAGGTGCAGATACGCACCCGCACCATGGACGAGCAGGCCGAGTACGGCGTTGCCGCCCACTGGAAGTATAAAGAGGGCAAGACAGGAGAGTCTGATAAGAGTGAGGAAGCTAAGCTTAGCTGGCTAAGACAGATTCTTGAATGGCAGAGAGATATGTCAGATAACAAGGAGTTCTTATCATCAATTAAGAATGACCTTAACCTTTTTTCTGATTCAGTGTACTGTTTCACTCCTACAGGTGATGTTAAGACACTTCCAGCAGGTTCTAATCCAATAGATTTTGCATACAGCATACATAGTGCTGTAGGTAACAAGATGGTTGGTGCAAGGGTCAATGGCAAGCTTGTTAATATTGATTATGAGATTAAGAATGGTGACAGAATTGAGATTATAACATCACAGAATTCCAAAGGACCAAGCCGTGACTGGCTTTCAATGGTTAAGTCAACACAGGCCCGTAACAAGATTAACCAGTGGTTTAAGCAGGAGCTTAAAGAAGACAATATTATAAAGGGCAAGGAACTTATATCTAATTACTGTAAGAGTAAGGGAATTGTTCTTTCTGAGATTAATAAGCCTGAGTTTGTTGAGAAAGCACTAAGAAAATATGGTTACAAAGACTGGAATGCTGTTCTTGCGGCAGTAGGACATGGTGCATTAAAAGAAGGTCAGATTGTCAATAAGCTTAATGAGGAATATCAGAAGACCAAGAAGGCTGAGATAACTGACAAGCAGGTACTTGACAGCATTGTGGCAAGTGAGAGCAAGGAGAAAGAGAAGGAGAAGAAGGGCAAAGGCGGTATTGTTGTAAAAGGAATACATGATGTTGCTGTCCGTTTCTCTAAGTGCTGTAATCCAGTGCCGGGTGATGAGATTGTTGGGTTTGTTACAAGAGGAAGAGGAATATCAATTCACAGAACAGATTGTGTTAATATTCTTAATTTCCCAGCTAATGAAAGAGCAAGGCTTATTGAAGCTGAGTGGGAGCAGACAGAGAATAAAGATGAGAAGTACAGTGCAGAGATTAATATATATGCAGGCAATAGAAAAGGACTTATTGTTGATATTTCACGTCTGTTTACGGAAGCCAATATAGATGTAAGATTTATGAACAGCCGTGTTAATAAGAAACAGCTTGCAACAATCAATCTTGGATTTGTTGTATCTGGTAAGGAAGAGCTTAACAGATTAATTGACAATTTAAGAAAGATTGACGGAGTGACAGATATAGAGAGAGCTACAGGCTGATATTTATAACCGCTGTCGTGCGAAGTTAAGATATTTTATATATTGCTTCGTACGACAGCATTTT
>ENA-OWOE01001067-OWOE01001067.1-gut-metagenome-genome-assembly--contig:-NODE-1067-length-11747-cov-11.328620_pt1 | contig 11747 bp, 10 predicted proteins | sample MGYA00248254_ERZ651788 | MGnify/ENA primary metagenome ERZ651788 (study PRJEB26908, sample SAMEA4031709) | gut metagenome | biome: gut; feature: normal infant; material: stool | place: China | collected... | reverse complement strand
CGAACAGCTCCATCTTGGTAATGAGGTCGGCGGCGTTCTTCTCCTCCTCGCCCTGTTCCTTGATGAACCAGTCCAGCATCTGCATGGTGCGGAAGTCCCTGACCTCGTATGCGGCGGCGTAGATGGCATCGATGCCGGCGGTGACGAGCCTCTCATGCGCCAGCGCCTTTTTCAGAGGGGTCATGTGATCGTCTCGTTCCCACTCCGGCTTTGCGATGGCCTCAAAGGTGACGCCCTCGCCGTTGTTCTGCAAATACTGATAGAACAGCATGGCGTGATCCCGTTCCTCCTGCGCCTGCACCCGATACCAGTTCTCAAAGCCGTCTAAGCCCACGGAGGCGTAGTAATTTGCAAAATCCAGATACAGATAGGCGGAGTAGAACTCCTTGTTGATCTGCTCGTTGAGCAGTTTCGATACGTTTGCGTTCATTGGGTGCCTCCTTCAGCGTTGTTTTCTTCCTGTTCCCTGCAATCGGGACAGATATACCGGATTTTAAGATCATACGAGAGGATATCGCATCCCAGCGCGTACTCGATCCGGCTCTGTATATCCGGCAGATGAACGTCCGCGATTTTCCCGCACCGGCTGCAAATCAAGTGATCGTGCCGTTCCGTTCGGTCGTACCGGTCCGGCGAACCCGACTCGGTGATGCGGCGCAGCAGACCCTCCTCCGTCAAGGTATTCAGATGCTTATACACGGTGCCAATGGCGATGCTGGGATGCTCCTTTTTCATCTCCATGAACACCTGTTCCGCCGTGAGGTGCCGCTGAAGCTCCGTTACGACAGCCAATATTTCCTCTGCGTATTTCGGCATACTGCCGCCCCCTAAATACAAGAATAAGTCTTATTCTTACATCTTTATTATACCCATATTCTTCTTTTTGTCAACTACAATTAAAGATTTCTCACTTTTTTGCAAATATCTATTGACATTTCCAACTGTGCCTGTTATTGTCTCAGTATAAACTGTACCAACAGTGAGCACAGTTACATTGGAGGTGTATTCATGCGTCAGATATTACTTTTTGCGGCACTTGCCGCCTCGCTTGCGCTGCTGAGCGGCTTCGCGCTGTCCAGAGCAAAAGAAGACAAGGCGGAGGACATGACAGACAAGGCGGCGTATCAGAAGATCAGCGCCGAGGAAGCCTATGAGATGATGGCCTCGCAGGAGGTCGTGGTGGTGGACGTCCGCACCCGGGAGGAATACGACGGCGGGCATATTGAAAACGCCGTCCTTGTGCCCAACGAGAGCATCGGGAGCGAAATGCCCGAGACGCTGCCCGATAAGGAGGCGACGCTGCTGATCTACTGCCGCAGCGGCCGCCGCAGCAAGGATGCTGCACAAAAGCTGCTGGCGCTGGGGTATCAGAGCGTCTACGACTTCGACACGATCCTGATTGTCCAAACTCAATTCAAGGTCATGGTCGATGATGGGCAGCTTGAACCGGACGGACTTCAGCCACTGTCCATTAGGCTGGCGTTCCGGGTAGATCTGCACCTCGTCGATCAAAATTTCCACCAGTCTTCGGCGTTCCGCCTCGGTCATGGTGGCATAAAGCTTGTCAAAGCAAATCAGGATCTTATAGATGTTGTCGCCTGTGATTTTGTCGGCTTCAATGGCCTGCTTCTTTGCCCGGGCATCCATCAGTCCATTTTCCACCTCTTCGATTTTATCGTACATCTTATAAAGGCGGTCGATCTCCTCCATAAGCCGGGATTTTGTGGAGTAGTGCTGCCGTAGCTGCTTCTCATAGGCGGCGATCTCCTGCTCAATGGCAGTGGTATCTACCTTCATGTGTAGACCTTGGTCTTTTCTGCTGCCATTTCCAGCACCTCCCATTCGTACCGTCTTGTTCGGAATAGACTTTGCAAGCAAAGTCGTGTGCCAAAGGGCGCTGCTCTCGCCTGTCGGCTCGGTCAAGCGCTTCAAAATGCAACGCATTTTGAGGTCGCCACTGGCGACCCGCGCCCCTTTGGATTCTCCGTTCACATTGTCCTACGGACGATGTGATTTTATTGTTGTAGCGATTCGCTTCATCCCGGTTTCGTCCCGGTTTGCAGAATGCCCTTGCAATCCGAAAGAAGCCGTGCTATAATGCCGCTGTAATTGAATCATAAATCTTCAGGGCAGGGTGCAATTCCCTACCGGTGGTACAGCCCACGAGCCGTAAGGCATGATTCGGTGAAACTCCGAAGCCGACAGTACAGTCTGGATGAAAGAAGATATCAAGTGCAGAACCCGTACGGTCCTGCGCTTGTGGAGGCTGCTCTGGGATGCGTTTGCATTCTGGAGCTTTCTTTTTTGCACAAGGATCCCTTGTGTTTTTTCGGCTTGCCCTGAACGTTTTTGTTCAGGGCTTTTTCTTTTGGAGGCAACACGATGAACGACAAAGACTATATGCGTCTGGCTTTGCAGCTTGCAAAAAAGGGCTGCGGGTGGACATCGCCCAACCCGATGGTGGGTGCCGTGGTCGTAAAAGAGGGCAGGATCATCGGACAGGGCTGGCACCAGAAATACGGTCAGGCTCATGCGGAGCGCAATGCGCTGGCATCCTGCACCGAAGATCCGCAGGGAGCGACCCTGTATGTGACATTGGAGCCGTGCTGCCATTACGGAAAGCAGCCGCCCTGCGTGGATGCGATTCTGGACGCGGGCATTCACCGGGTGGTCGTGGGTTCCGCTGACCCGAATCCGCTGGTAGCCGGAAAAGGAATTGCAATCCTGCGCGCACACGGCATAGATGTGACCGAAAATGTTCTGCAAGAGGAATGCGATGCGCTGAACAAGGTGTTCTTCCACTATATCACCACAAAACGCCCCTTCGTTTCCATGAAATACGCCATGACGATGGACGGAAAAATCGCCACATACACAGGCGCTTCCAAATGGATCACCGGGGAAATTGCCCGGAATCATGTTCAACGGCAGCGACACCGATTCCGCGGCATTATGGTGGGAGTCGGAACCATTCTGGCAGATGACCCGCTGCTGACCTGCCGGATAGAGGGTGGCCGTGATCCCGTCCGGATCATCTGTGATACACATTTGCGGACACCGCTGCAATCACAGGTAGTCACGACCGCCAAACAGGTCCCCACCATTCTTGCGACCTGCTGCGGCGACCCAGAGAAGCAGGCGGCATATCAACAGACCGGGTGCCGAGTCCTTTGTCTGGAAGAGCAATGCGGTCATGTGAATCTTCCGCAACTGATGGAACAGCTGGGGCAGGAGCAGATCGACAGCATTCTGCTGGAAGGCGGCGGAACCTTGAACTGGTCTGCACTGGAAAGCGGCATCGTGCAGCAGGTACAGGCTTACATTGCCCCGAAGCTGTTCGGAGGAAGGGATGCCAAAGCACCCATTGAGGGTGCAGGTGTCCCGCTTCCGGATGCTGCATTCCGCCTGAAGAACAGCCGATTGGAACAGCTTGGCAAAGATTTCCTGATCGAAAGTGAGGTGGAGTACCCGTGTTTACCGGAATCGTGGAAGAAGTCGGAACAATAAAATCCATCAATCGGGGACAGCATTCCGCCGTACTGACTGTTCGTGCAAAAACGGTTCTGGAAGGAACCAGGATCGGCGACAGCATCGCCGTCAACGGCATCTGCCTGACCGTCAGGCAGCTCTTCCCGGATAGCTTTGCTGCGGATGTCATGCACGAGACCTTGAACCGCTCTGCGCTTGCGCAGCTCACCGTTGGAAGTGCTGTCAATCTGGAACGTGCCATGCCGGCCAACGGACGTTTTGGCGGACACATCGTAGCAGGCCATGTGGATGGCGTCGGACGCATTGCTAATATCCGAAAAGACGATACGGCCATCTGGTACACCATTCATGCAGATTCTGCGATCCTTCGCTATGTCGTTGAAAAAGGCTCTATCACAATAGACGGTATCAGCCTGACCGTGGCTGCGGTGGAACCTACGGGCTTTTCCGTGTCCACGATACCGCACACCGTCTGTCAGACGAACCTGAACCAACGGCACAAAGGGGATTTTGTCAATCTGGAAACCGATGTTATCGGAAAATATATCGAGAAGCTGCTTCCATCAGAAGCACCGAAGCAAAACACGCTCACAAAAGAAATACTGCTGCGCTGCGGCTTTTAAGGAGAGTTTAGGATGAACTTCAATACCATTCCCGAAGCTTTGCAAGACCTGAAACAAGGAAAAATCATTCTGGTAACGGATGACCCCGACCGTGAAAACGAGGGGGACTTCATCTGTGCTGCCGAATTTGCCACCACTGAAAACATCAACTTTATGGCGACCCACGGCAAAGGTCTGATCTGTATGCCGATGTCCGAGGCTTTCGTCCAGAAGCTGCAATTTCCGCAGATGGTGCAGCATAACACCGACAACCATGAAACGGCATTTACGGTGTCCATCGACCACGTTTCTACTTCTACGGGCATTTCTGCCGCAGAGCGTTCCATTACGGCGATGGCTTGTGTGGACGACCACGCAAAAGCAGAAGATTTCCGCAGACCGGGCCATATGTTCCCCCTTCTGGCAAAAAAGAACGGTGTACTGGAGCGCAACGGTCACACGGAAGCAACCGTTGACCTGTGCCGTCTGGCAGGGCTGAAAGAATGCGGCCTGTGCTGCGAGATCATGCGGGAGGATGGCACGATGATGCGCACCGCTGAACTGGCAAAGCTGGCAGAGCGTTTCCAGATCAAATTCATCACCATCCGTGATTTACAGGAGTACCGCAAGTGTCACGATAAACTGGTCGATCAGGTGACGGCGGTGAACCTGCCCACCAAGTATGGCACCTTCAGAGCTTATGGTTTTGTGAGCCGCCTGAACGGAGAGCATCACATTGCACTGGTAAAAGGTGACATTGGCGATGGAAAGGATATTCTGTGCCGCGTCCACTCGGAATGCCTGACAGGAGATACATTTGGCTCTTTGCGTTGTGACTGCGGCCAGCAGCTGGCCGCTGCCATGACGCAGATCGAAAAAGAAGGCCGGGGTATCCTGCTCTATATGCGGCAGGAAGGCCGGGGCATCGGTCTGATCAACAAACTGCGTGCCTATGAACTTCAGGAGCAGGGCATGGATACGCTGGAAGCCAATCTCGCTCTGGGGTTCCATGGAGATGAACGGGAGTATTATCTCGGCGCACAGATCCTCCGGGAACTTGGCGTAAAAAGCCTGCGCCTGCTTACCAATAACCCGGACAAAGTATATCAGCTCTCCGAGTTTGGGCTGGAGATCTCCGAGCGCGTACCCATTCAGATGACGGCGACCCCGTATGACCTGTTTTACCTGAAAACGAAGCAGGCACGGATGGGGCATCTTCTGGAATATTAACAACGAAAGAGGTATTTAAAAATGAAAACATTTGAAGGCAAACTGGTTTCTCAGAATATCAAGGTCGGTATCGTAGCTGCCCGCTTCAACGAATTTATCACGTCCAAACTTCTGAGCGGAGCAATGGATGGTCTGCTCCGGCACGATGTGCAGGACGCTGATATTCATGTTGCATGGGTTCCGGGTGCTTTTGAGATCCCACTGGTTGCCTCTAAAATGGCAAAAAGCGGAAAGTATGATGCTGTGATCTGCCTTGGTGCCGTGATTCGCGGTTCTACCAGCCATTACGACTATGTGTGCAATGAGGTTTCCAAAGGCATTGCCACGGTCTCGCTGGAAAGCGGGGTTCCCGTCCTCTTTGGTGTTCTGACCACCGAAAACATCGAACAGGCCATCGAGCGGGCAGGCACCAAAGCAGGTAATAAAGGCTATGACTGTGCAGTCAGTGCCATCGAGATGGTAAACCTGCTCCGGGAAATGGATACCGCCGCAGAGTAAAATACACGCAGGAGTTTGCCATGATCGTTATAAAGACCCGACAGCCTGACCCGGAATTGGAGCAGAAGATCCGGATGCTTCTGGAACGAGAGCACATCGAGGCAGAGCAAATATCCATTGATTCATGGGAGAAGTTGGTTCTTCCGGGGCTTACACTGGACGGAATGACCCACGAAGTGTCGTGCAACGGCAGAAAAGTCTCCCTTACACGACTGGAGTTCGATTTGCTGCTGATGCTTGCCTCCCACGAAGGACAAATCTTCTCAAAAGAAGAGCTTTTCCGTGCTGTGTGGGGACAAAACTGTGACGACACCTTAAAGGTCGTGGCAAATACCGTTTCCAATCTGCGAAAGAAGCTGGCCGGCTGCGGTAGCTTTATCCGCACTACCCACGGCGGCTATGCTTTTGTAAGCCAAAAGGAGAACGACCCGGCATGACCAGGATCTTATTTATTTGTCTCGGAAATATCTGCCGAAGCCCGATGGCGGAGTATGTGATGAAAGACCTTACGTCCAAGGCAGGACTATCCGAGCAATTTGAAATCGCATCAGCCGCCACCAGTGCATGGGAAATCGGAAATCCGGTCTATCCTCCTGCACGGCAGAAGCTGGCAGAACATGGCATCGACTGCAACGGCAAGACCGCCCGGCAGATGACCCGGCTGGATTATGCACGGTATGATCATCTGATTGGCATGGATGAAAGCAATCTGTGCGACATCCTGCGGCTTGTCGGCGGAGACCCACAGCATAAAGTCTCGCTGCTGATGGCGCATACGGATCATCCCCGTGAAGTGGCAGACCCATGGTTCACGGGAGATTTTGAAGCCACATGGCAGGATATACTGGAAGGATGCACGGCATTGCTTGAGGAACTGCGCTAAATTGGCGTAAATTTTGGCGTATGCCAAATCAGGAGTGTTTGACACTTGCCAACGACAAATTGATTTAACCACAGGAGAAGTTGCCTGTCAGCATAAAATCTCTATACGAAACAAAAAGCGGCAGCTACGTTGTATTTTCACAACATAGCTGCCGCATTTTTGCGTTTGGGGTTCGGTGTACCTACTACACCAATCCGCCTATTCGATTCTTACACCACACCGCTTTGTAAGGCTCCTTTTCGGGAAAACGTCCCCAAATTGGTGTAGCCCGGGTGTAGCACCGCAGATGCCGTCTGAAATCCGATCAAAATTTCATCGTATATTCGACTCATTTTCACGAGTGTCTGCTTTTTGGCATCTTCATAGTTAAAGGTAATAAGTACCTTATCATCGTAGAGATAGATGGCATTGATGAAGGTATCCACCAGTGCCTGCCGCTGCTCCGGCCGGGTCATATCCAGCTTGCGGAAGCGGAGCAGCCAGAACCGGACGAACTCCTCTTTCATCTTTGGCTTAGCCAGCCGTTCCTCTGCAATGCGGGCTTGCAGTTCCTTCCTCTGCTCTTCCAGAGCTTCCAGCCGCTCCTTTGTGGAGCTGGTCAGGATGCCCATCTGGATGGCGTTCAGCATATTGGTGATGCCAACTTCCGTTTCTTTCAACTGCTTTTCATAGATGGGCAAACCCGTGCTTTCCTGATTTTGCAATTCCATGACTTTGGCAATGATGGCATTCATGGAAGCGTCATCTTCCACCAGCTTCATGGTTTCGTTGACCACCAGATCTTCCAGCCACTGTTTCCGCACGGCCTTTTTATCGCAGGTCTTTTTCTTCTTGGCAGCAGCACACTTGTAGTAGGTATACATTTTCCCGGTGTGGCTGACACCGCTTTCGCCAAACATCAGCGCTCCGCACTTACCGCAGTACAGCTTGGTGGTAAGCAGATAGCTTTCCTCTGCCTTATGACGGGCAGGGGCCTTTTTATTTTTCGCCAGCTTTTCCTGCACTTTGTTGAACAGGTTCGCGTTTGCGCAGCGAAGCGGAGCAATGAAAGCCCCAGTGGGGCTTTTAAGCGACAGAACGGTCTTGCGTAGCAAGATGGAGGGGCCTTACCCCGACAAGTTCACCTGATACCAGTGCCGGAATTGCATTGGGCTGTACTACATCTCGTAAACGCAGCTCGCCGATGTACCGGCGATTACTCAGCATCCGCTGAATCGTATTGTAGGACATCTCCCCGCCCATCGAGTTCTTAATGTTGTGCGCCTTTAACCAATCCCGCAGGTCAGTCATGGTCGCACCGTCCGCATACTTCTGGAACGTCTGCTCCACATACGGAGCCAGCAGCGGGTCGGGCTGGTAATGCCGGGTCTCATCGATCATGTAGCCGAACGGAATCGTGCCGCCATTATAAATACCCTTGAGAGCATTCTCGGTCATGCCGCGCACAACCTTTTCAGACAGATTAGCCGAGTAGTATTCGGCATAACCTTCCAGCACCGATTCCAGAATGATACCCTCCGGGCCAGCCGAAATGACTTCCGTTGCCGATACTAACTTCACACCATTGCGTTTCAGTTGGGTCTTGTACCGGGCACTGTCGTAGCGGTTCCGGGCAAAGCGATCCAGCTTCCAGACAATGATGACATCAAAGATGCCGCGTTCGCTGTCTTTGATCATCTGCTGGAACTGCGGGCGGTTGTCCGTTTTTGCGGAGACGGCACGGTCAATGTAATGCTTCACCACCGTGAAGCCGTTCTTTTCCGCATAGGCGGTGCATTCCCGGATCTGACCTTCGATGGATTCTTCGCGCTGGTTATCCGATGAATAGCGGGCATAGATCACGGCGGTCATGGCAGGCACCTCACTTTACACATCATTGAACGGTGGAGTGTTCTTTTAAAGCAATGTTTCGTATAATGGATATACCACATTTTACAGATGATTGCAAGCTTTTTATACGCTTTTCACGAGATTCAGTAAAAAACATGAACTCCTATGAAAGCAAAATATTCACATTCCATGGTTCTATGAAGGTGCCCGGAGCAATTGTGTCATTTTGACACAATTCCTTATTTCTCCATAAACCATAAAAATTCAACTTTTTAATGCAGCAGCTACAACGTTGGATTGCATATCGCAAATATACTATTTGAATATTGCGCTGATTTTTGTCTTGTTACGGTTTCGCAATAAGACCAAAGTGGTGGGTATCACGATGATACCCACCACTTTAGCCAAGTAAATTTTTATTTTTGAATCGTAAAACGGAACGAGGTTCCCTTCTCCACCGCAAAGCAGGCGTCTGCATGGGGCTTTGCGCCCCAGCTGTTGTCGCCGCCCACGCCGCGCTGGAAAGCAGCGCAGCGGACGACCGTCTTATTGTCGTCCCGGGGCAGCTCGTAAAGGTGGCGGGCGTTTTCCAGTTCATGGGGCGTGTAGGGCAGCGCCGAGAAGGTCATGCCGTCCCCTGCAAAGCCGATGCCTATATTCAATCCGCTGCCGGTGACAGTTGCACTGTACACGCCGGTGCGGCTGCCGCACTCCTGCGGGTAGACCGGGGTGTTCTGGGCAAAATCCTGCCGGACGTTGTAGTTCCACGCACCCATCTTGCCGCCTGCAGTGCGGTCGGCGGTGGTCTCCCGGGGGCCAAGACCCAGATAGGAGACTTCCGTCAGCTCCCGACGCAGCGGGAAGAGCAGACCGAACTCCGGCAGCTCAGTGCGCGTGCCCTGCCATGTCATGGTGATATCACAGCGGCCTGCGCCGTCAATGGCAAAATCAATGGGCAGCGTCTGCCCATCTGGCAGGGTGTAGTTTGCGCGGGCGATGACGAAATCGCCCTTTGTTTCAGCGGTCAGGTTATCGCAGCGGGCGTAGAGACCGGCGGTTTTCCAGAAGGCAAATGTAAACGGCTCTGCACAGCCCTCGTCGTTGTTGGTGGGCGCACGCCAGAAATTGGGGCGCACGGTATCGTCCAGCAGCTGCACGCCGTTATAGCGGATGGACACCAGCCCCTTGCCTCGGCCAAAGATGTACTCGAAGCCCTCGCCCTTTACGCCGACGTTGCAGTCCATCTCCACCAGCTGCGGGGCGGGCAGGGTCAGCCGGGCGACGGCGTAGTTGTGCCATACCTGCCCCAAAGCGGCTTCATAGCCCGCCGGGATGCCGGGCAGTGCAGCCCGCTGGATGGCGGTAACGGTCATGCAGGCAAGCCCAGCCTCCGGTAAGGCAAAGGGAAACGGGATGTGCTCCGTCCCGCCCGGCTTGCAGTCTGCCCGCAGCACCGCCCGGCGCTCCGGCTTGCCGTTGACCGAGGACGCAAACACAAGGTCGTAGGCGTTCAGGTCGGTAAAGAGATTCCGGTTTTCAATCACGGCTTCCGTGTCGGTCAGGGTGATCTTCAGCGGTGCGTAGGCCGCCTTGACGGCGTCCATTTTGGGGGTGTTACGGCGGTCGGGCAGCACAAGGCCGTCCACGCAGAATTCCCGGTCGGTGGGGCGGTCGCCGAAGTCGCCGCCATAGGCAAAGCCGGGCTTGCCGTCCGGGCTTGTCACTGCAATGCCGTGGTCCATGTACTCCCAGATAAACCCGCCCTGATACAGGGGCTCTTCGTAGGCATACTCGGTGTAGTCGGTGATGCCGCCGCAGCTGTTACCCATGGCGTGGCTGTACTCGCACATGATAAAGGGCTTTTCCGGGTGCTCTGCCAGAAACTTTTTGATGTCTGCCACCGGGGTGTACATCTGGCTTTCCATATCGGAGGTGGCGGGGTACTCCCGGTTCCAGAAAATGCCCTCGTAGTGCACAAGGCGGCTGGGGTCGGTGTTGCGGAAATACTCGCTCATCTCCCACAGGGTCTTGCCGCCGTGGCTCTCGTTGCCGCAAGACCAAATGAGGATGGCCGGGTGGTTTTTGTCCCGTTCCAGCATGGCTTCGGCGCGGGCAAGCACATTTTCCCGCCACTCCGGGCGGGCACCGGGCAGCGTCCACTCGTCCGAGCCGTCCGCACCCAGCTTCTGCCATGTGCCGTGGGTCTCCAGATTGGTCTCCCCGATGACATACAGGCCGTATTCATCGCAGAGGGACAGGAAATAGGGGTCGTTGGGGTAGTGGCTGGTGCGCACGGCGTTGACGTTGTGGGCCTTCAGGTTCTTTACATCCCACAGCATCTCTTCCCGGCTGACGGTGCGGCCGGTGCGGCAGCTCCACTCGTGGCGGTTGACACCCTTGAACACGATACGCTTGCCGTTCAAAAGCATCTGGCGTTCTTTCAGCTCAAACTTACGCAAGCCGACTTTCAATCCGGTGCGCTCCACGAGAGCACCCTCGTTCAGCAGGGCAATTTCTGCTTCGTACAGGTTCGGCTGCTCGGCGCTCCACAGGGTGGGATGCTCCACCGTAAAGGTGAAGGAGACATCCTGCACGTCCTCTTCCACGTCCGGGTCGGCCTCGCCCTTGCCGAACACCACACCGCTGTCGTATTCGGCAGGTTCGCCCACCTCAGCAGACTGCTCCTCGCCATCAAACACCACCGAGATGGTGCCCGCGCCGCTGACCTTGCAATCAAAGGTGACAGTGGCACTGGAAAAGTCCGGGGCAAAATCCTGCTTCACAAAGACATCCTCGAGGTGAATTTCCGGCTTTGTGAACAGCTCCACAGAGCGGAACAAGCCGCTCATGCGCCAGAAATCCTGATCCTCCAGCCAGCTGCCGGAGGAGAAACGGTACACCTGTACCGTCAGGGTATTTTCGCCGGGGTGGACGGCGGCGGTCATGTCAAATTCAGCGGGAGTGAAGGTATCCTCGGTGTAGCCGATGTAAACGTCATTGCACCAGACGGCGGCAGCGCTGTCCGCGCCGTTCAGGTGCAGATAGCAGCTTGCCCAGCTTTCCGGCAGGGTGAAACTGCGCTGGTATTCCCCGATGGGGTTATAATCCTGCGGAATCTGACCGGGGTGCAGCTTTTCATGGCCGTCCCACGGGTACTGGGTGTTGACGTAATGGGGCGTGCCGTAGGGCTTGCCGGGCTTTTGCAGGCTCTGCAT
>ENA-OWOE01001062-OWOE01001062.1-gut-metagenome-genome-assembly--contig:-NODE-1062-length-11772-cov-7.172039_pt1 | contig 11772 bp, 8 predicted proteins | sample MGYA00248254_ERZ651788 | MGnify/ENA primary metagenome ERZ651788 (study PRJEB26908, sample SAMEA4031709) | gut metagenome | biome: gut; feature: normal infant; material: stool | place: China | collected 2015... | reverse complement strand
GACAAGGAGTATTGCACCAAGACGCACAGCAGCCTTGTTATCACGCCCGCAAATGGGCTGTTTCACTGGTTTTCGCAGAGCAAGGGTGGCAACAATGCACTCGACTATCTGGTAAAGGTTGAGGGCATGGACTTTGTCTCGGCGGTACGGTTGTTGAGTGCAATAGCTCCCGCGCCTGTTTCTATTCAGACGGCTAAGGCTTCTTCTCCCCAGCAGCACACGACCCGCCCGTTTGAGTTACCCACCGCAGATCGAAACACCGAAGCTGCAACGGCCTATCTGATGCACCGTGGCATCAGTCCGAAAGTGCTGCGCTACTGTGTGGGTAGTGGAATCCTATACCAAACTACGCGCGGCAACTACCGCAACTGCGTTTTTGTGGGCAAAGATGAAAACGGCGTACCGCGCTCTGCTTTTCAGCGCGGCTGTCAAGGCAGCTTTCGCGGAGATGTCGCGGGCAGCCAAAAACAGTATGGCTTTCTGATTCCTGCCGAGATTGAAACCTGTGATACCGTAGAAATCTACGAAGCCCCTATTGATGCTATGTCCGGCGCGACGTTGCGGCAGTACAAGCATGATGCACCGTGGCGCAGCGTCCACTACTTGGCGCTGGGTGGGCTGAACCACCAGCCGATTGACTACTTTTTACAGCAGCATCCCGAAGTTAAGCGCGTGGCACTTTGCTTTGACCGTGATGAACCCGGCAGGAACTTTACAAAAATTGTGGCAAAAAGGCTGACAGAACGGGGATATATCGTGCAGGACACACCTCCGGCCATCGGCAAGGACTATAACGACTATCTGCTGGCGGCTCGTAGACTTATCAGCATGGAACGGTAAAGGAGCGGAATATGAAAACTATTGCAGTTGCAAACCAAAAAGGCGGCGTGGGTAAAACGACCACCACCGTAAATCTTGGCACAGCACTTGCGGCGATGGGCTACAAGGTGCTGTTGGTGGACGCCGACCCGCAGGGTGATTTGAGCAGCTATCTCGGCTATGCGGGCACCGAAAACGGCGCAACAATCAGCGACCTAATGGAATCTGTTATCAAGGACGAAAAGCCGCCAGAAGTGGTAATTCACCATGAAGAAAAGGTAGATTTCATTCCCTCCGACATTGGTCTGTCTGATATGGAAGTGAGCCTTGTAAATGTTATGGCGCACGAAAAAATCATGGAACAGGCATTGGAGCCGTTCAAGGATAAATATGACTACTGCTTGATCGACTGTATAATCACGCTGACAGCATCCAGAGCGCCCTCCTCATGCTCTCTACATCCTGCGTTGCCCAGCGCAGCGCCATGTTCACAACCGCACTGGGAAAAGCCATAGACGGCAGCAGCTTACAGTGGGCCAAGCCGGACGAACAGCGGCAGCTATTTTTACAGCTTATCACCCAAAGCTGTCTGTATATGGCCGCGCTGCGGTGCGGCGTGGATACTGCGCGGCTGGACCTGTCTGCCCTTGAGTCCGTGAACCAGTTTGATACAAACCGCATCACTCTGTGTTTGGGCAGCGCTTGCCAACAGGCGGCACGGCCTCTCATGCAGCAGATCGGTAGCATCACGAGAGAAATCGACAGTGTTGCACGCGCCGAAAAAGTCCGCTATTATGGTGACAAACAGGAAGAAACCAATAACACCAAGGAGGTCAACAATGGAGTACATGATGGTGAACGGCTACCAAATCCCGGCGCTAACGCTGAACGAGCCGCCGATGCCGGAGATCGGCAAGTACGGCAGCCTGCGGCGGAAATTCTTGCACGAGAACGCCCCGATGATGTTCGACGAGATGATGCTGGAGGGAACGCTGTACCCGCATCTGGTGGAGATGGACAACGCAGTACATCGGCAAATCGAACAGACGATGCAGACGCTGATGCAGCAGAGCACCGCCCCGAACCGGCAGACCGACCCGATGGGCTGGACGCAGTGGATGAACGCCTTGCAGAGCCAAGCCGAGGAACTGGCGATGCAGCAGATTTACAGCCTGTAATACAAGAACCCCAAGCGGAGAGCGATACCACGCCCTCCGCTTTTTCTGTGCCCATTTCTGATTTGCCGCCGCTGAGCGATGAACTGATTCTAGGCTTACTGGCGAAAGAATCCTCCAGCCGTGCCGACAATGCGGCTATTCTGGAATATTTCAATGAGCATCCCGACCTTGCCGAGCGCAGCGCCTTTTGCAAGCACTGTTACAAGCAAATTTATACATATTTGTTCGTGGATGACCATACCGTTGGTTTTATCCGGCATGATATGTACCTTGAACTTTGGGAGGGCAACTATCTTACCAAAACAGCACAGATCAATCTGACATGGGATGCTGTTGCCGCAAAGATTGCTGACCTTATCGAGCAAGGGCGTCTGATGGTTCCCATCAAGGCTACACCTGTGCAGCAGCAGATGGAGCAGCTTACCCTTACTCCCGAAGATTCTGAAAAGGCAGGACTGCCGAGCCATGAGCAGCAAGCAAAAAATATCGACCTTGCGGCAGAAGCCAAAAAGTGGAACAAGCCCATCATTGACGCATCCGGCAAGTACATTACGGAGCAGGACATTACCGATGCACTGTGCAAAGGCGGCGGGTTTGAAGATAGCAAATTTCGCATTCAGCAATATTTCTCTGCACAGGTACTTCCTATCGAGGTAGATCAAGCCCGCTGGCTGAAAAAAGAATACGGCATCGGCGGCGGCACATGGATCTTCCGCGATGGTGGGCACGGCTTTCTTGACCACATGGGCAAAAATCTTGAAATCACCCGACGTACAGAGGACGGCGAGTATCGCCGCGTTTTGAAGTGGAAAGAGGTTGCCCAACGCCTGCGTCTTTTGGTTTACAACGACCAGTATCTGACCGATGCCGAAAAAGCCCCCTATCAGGCATGGGCAGCAGAACAGCAAGCCGCTCGTGCAGCGAACGATGCCGCACTCGCCCATGCAAAACACGCCATCGCGGATTTCTGCGAGAATGAGGGGCTAAACGAGCCGAATTTCTCCGACTTGACCCGCGTGGAGTTTGCTTACTCTACCACCGAGGACGATGAGCACGAGATCCAAGTGTATGCCAATCTTCTGCGGGACGAAATCCGCTATGAGGTTGACGGTAACATTGTCCATATCGACTACTTCCAAGATAACCACGAGCTTGCTGCGCAGGGCATTGAAAACAGCGCTTTCTCGGATTTTATCAATACCGCCGAAGCAGAGTTTGAAAGGCATCATCCGACTACAAGAAAAGTCGAAAAATCACCTGTAACTATCGGCAGTACGGTTTATCTGGAAGATGCCAGACCCTTTACCGTCGAGGAAATCGGCAGAGAAAACATTCATCTGCGGGATGAAAGTTTCCCGCTGGTAGGCCGTGCCGTCAGCCACGAGGAGTTTGCGCGGCTGCTTGCGGCCAACCCCAAAAATGCAGCACTATCCGCCCCGGAAGTTCCAAGCCGCCAAGAGCAGCCGGAAGGAACTGCCGAACCCATCGTGGGCGAAGTCATCGAAGAACCCAGCCCCTTTGTGGCACAGGTTATGGCGGACGCAGAAAGGCTTTCGGCAGAAGATGAACCTTACCACCGCGAACCCATTACCTATGAAGCCCCTTATCTGGACAACCTGCCGACAGCACCGCGCGAAAAGTTTGCAGCCAACATTGCCGCTATCCAAAAGCTGAAAGAAATTGAGCAGCGCGTAGCGAACGGCGGCAGCCCTGCTTTTGAGGATGAGCAGAAAATTTTAGCGCAGTACACGGGCTGGGGCGGGCTTTCGGATGCGTTCGACCCGAACAAAAGTGCATGGTCGAACGAGTACAGCCAGCTGAAAGCAGCATTGTCTGAATCTGAGTATGAAGCTGCCCGCAGCAGCACCCTGACGGCGTTTTATACCCCCGCCACCGTTATCCACCCCATCTACCGCGCACTGGAGCGCTTCGGCGTAAAGGGCGGCAAAATCTTAGAACCCAGCATGGGCACAGGCGCATTTCTCGCACACGGACATTTTGGCAGCAGTGATGCCAAATTCTACGGCGTAGAATTGGACAGCATCACAGGTCGCATCTCCAAGCAGCTATATCAAAAGGCCAATATCCAAGTAACCGGCTATGAAAATGCGCTTCTCCCCGACAACTATTTTGACTGCGTTATGGGCAATGTACCTTTCGGCAATTTCCAAGTCAATGACCCGCAGTATAACCGGCTGCACTTTCCCATTCACGACTATTTCTTTGCCAAGAGCATCGACAAGCTGCGCACCGGCGGCATCATGGCGTTCATCACCTCCAGCGGCACATTGGACAAAAAGGATGACCGCGCCCGCAAGTACATTGCCGAGCGCTGCGACCTGATTGGTGCGGTGCGCTTGCCCAACAATGCGTTCAAGGGCAGTGGCACTAAAATTATGACGGATGTAATTTTCCTGCAAAAGCGCGATACACTGCGCCAGCAGGATGAGCCTTGGCTGCACCTTGCAGAAGAGGCCGACGGCATTACCATGAACCGCTACTTTGTGGAGCACCCTGAAATGATTTGCGGCAGAATGGAGATAGTCGCCGGTCCGTATGGCCCGACTTCCACCTGCCAGCCAATAGACCCCGATGCGGTGGACCGTTTCGGAAAGCCGTTGCTGGAAACGCAAATCGACACTGCTATGCAGCACTTGACCGCCACGCTGACAAAAGCCGAAATTTCCATACAGGAGGAAAGCGGCGAGGACACCAAGTACATTGATGCCGATCCCTTTGTGCGTAATTTCAGCTACACGGTAAAGGACGATAAAATCTATTACCGCGAAGGCGCAGTCATGCGGGAGTGTAATCCCAACGCAGCCTCTGCCGAGCGTATCCGCAAACTAGTGGAACTGCGCGATACCACCCGCGCTCTGATCGATGCGCAGTTGCAGGACTTGTCGGACGAGGAAATCCACCGTCTGCAAGCCCAGCTTAACCGCCAGTATGATGCCTTCCGCGCCAAGCACGGCCTTATCAACAGCCGCAGCGCGGAGTTGTCTTTCCGGGATGACAGCAGCTACTATTTGCTGTGTTCACTGGAAAATGTCGATGAAAAAGGAAAATTTATCAGCAAGTCGGATATGTTCACCAAGAGAACTATTCGCTCTGCACAGATACCCGACCACGCCGACACGGCATCGGATGCACTGGCACTGAGCATCGGGGAACGTGCCAAGGTCGATATGCCTTACATGATGCACCTTACCGGGAAAGATGAAGCAACGCTTGCCAAGGAACTGGCGGGCGTTATTTTTGTAGAGCCTTTCCGCAAACAGGAGGACGGCAGCCCTGTTTACCTTATGGCGGACGAGTATTTGTCCGGCAATGTACGCGAAAAGCTGCGTATTGCTCATGTTGCAGCCGAGCAAGACCCGGCGTTCCGCATCAATGTAGAAGCGTTGGAACAGGTACAGCCCAAGGACTTGACTGCGGGCGAGATAACGGTTCGGTTGGGTGTCACATGGATCGGGTCGGAAATCATCAAGCAGTTTGCCGATGAACTTTTTCAGTCAACCTACCGCGAACAGAAAATAGCTGTCCGTTACAATGAATATCTGAATAACTGGTATATTTCCAACAAGAGCCAGGGCAACGATAATATCCGCGTCACGAACACCTACGGCACAAAACGTATCAACGGCTATCATTTGTTGGAGAACGCACTCAACCTGCGGGCCACCAAAATTTACGATACAATCTATGACGAAAACGGCAAGGAGCAGCATAAACTCAATGGTCCTGCCACCGAAGAAGCACAGGCCAAGCAACGGATGATAGAAGATGCTTTTAAAGACTGGATTTTCAAGGACCGTGAACGCCGGGAAAGTTTGGTAGCGCTGTACAATGAAAAGTTCAACTGCATCCGCCCCCGTGAGTACGACGGCAGCCACATCCAGTTTTTCGGCATGAACCCGGAAATCGCGCTGCGGCCCCACCAGCGCAATGCCATTGCGCATATTTTGTACGGGCACAACACACTGCTGGCGCACGTTGTCGGCGCAGGAAAAACCTATGAGATGGTCGCCGCCGCGATGGAGAAAAAGCGATTGGGATTATGCAGCAAAACACTTGTCGCCGTGCCAAATCATCTAACAGGCCAGTTTGCCAGTGAAGCGCTGAAGCTATACCCCAATGCAAACATTTTGGTGACAACGCAGCGCGATTTTGAAAAGTCAAACCGTAAACGGTTTTGTGCCAAAATCGCCACCGGCAACTATGACATTGTGGTAATCGGTCACAGCCAGTTTGAAAAGATTCCACTTTCCGATGCCAGAAAAGCCGAGTTTATCCGCAAGCAAATTGACGAGCTGGAGATGCAGTTGGAGAGCATGGACAACAGCGACAGCCGTCTGACCGTCAAGCAGTTGGAAAGTAAGAAAAAGCAGTTGAAAACCAAGCTGTCAAATTTGCTGGACGCCCCGAAGCGGGATGATGTGGTGACTCTTGAGGAACTGGGTGCAGACTCCCTCATGGTCGATGAAGCACACAATTTCAAGAGCCTCATGACCGCTACAAAGATGCACAACATCGCGGGTATCAGCACCACCGAGAGCCAAAAGGCCAGTGACCTGTTTATGAAGTGCCAGTACCTTGATGAAATCACCGGGGCACGCGGCGTAACGTTTGCCACAGGCACCCCCATTTCCAACAGTATGACCGAGCTGTATACCATGCAGCGCTATTTGCAGCAGTACACCTTGGAACGCAACGGCCTTGCAAACTTTGACAGTTGGGCGGCCACCTTTGGCGAAACCGTCACAGCCATCGAACTTGCGCCGGAGGGAACCGGCTACCGCACAAAAACACGCTTTGCTCGTTTTTTCAATCTGCCGGAACTTATGGCAATGTTCAAAGAATGCGCCGACATTCAAACAGCAGATATGCTGAAGCTGCCTGTCCCTGCCCTTGTGGGCGGCAAGCCGACCAACCTCCAGCTAAAGCCCTCTGAAACACAAAAACAGATGGTAGCGGAATTGGGCGAACGGGCTGACAAAATCCGCAATAAAATGGTAAAGCCCTATGAGGACAATATGCTGAAAATCACCAACGACGGGCGCAAGTTGGCGCTGGATCAGCGCTTGATCGACCCCGACTTGCCCGATGATCCTGACAGCAAGGTCAATATCTGTGTGGGCAAAATTTTTGAGATATGGGAGCAAACCATGCCTCAACGCAGTGCGCAGCTTGTTTTCTGCGATCTGTCTACGCCCAAGGCGGGCGTTTTCAATGTCTACGATGACATGAAAGCAAAGCTGATCGAGCGCGGAATCCCCGAAACAGAAATTGCCTTCATCCATGAAGCGAACACCGATGCCCGCAAGACGGAACTTTTCGGAAAAGTTCGCAGCGGTGCAGTTCGCGTGCTGATGGGCAGCACCGCCAAAATGGGAGCCGGAACCAATGTCCAAAAGCGGTTGATTGCGCTGCACCATCTGGATGTACCGTGGCGGCCATCTGATATTGAGCAGCGTGAGGGCAGAATATTACGACAGGGCAATGAAAATAAGGAGGTCTATGTTTTCCGTTATGTCACCGAAGGTACATTTGATGCCTACTCATGGCAGCTTATCGAAAATAAGCAAAAATTCATCGGACAGATTATGACCTCAAAATCTCCGGCTCGCAGCTGCAATGATATGGACGAGGCTGCACTGTCCTACGCCGAGGTAAAGGCATTGGCGGCAGGCAATCCGCTTATCAAGGAAAAGATGGACTTGGACGTGCAGTTGACCCGTCTTAAAACACTGAAAGCTGCCCATGACAGCCAGCGTTATGAACTGGAAAATAAAATTGCCATCGGCTTCCCGGCTGAAATCCGAAAATGCAAAGAACAGATTGAAAATGCCACGGTAGACGCCGCCACCGTAAAGGAACACTCCGTAGTGGATGCGGACGGCAAAGATGTTTTCTGTATCCAGTTGGAAAAGAAAGTTTACTACGAAAAAGAACCTGCGGGGAAAGCCCTGTTAGGTCTGCTGGGCTTGGCACTGAATAGCGAAAAGCCCGTACCTATCGGGTATTTCAAGGGTATGGAACTGCAAATCCAACATCTGCCTTTTGGCAACGAGTACCATGCAAGATTGGCTGGCTCTGGTACATATAGCACTCAGCTGGGAGCTGATGTGCTAGGCAATCTGACACGCCTTTCCAATTTGGCAAATGGTATTGAACCGAGCATTGAAAAGACCCGCAATATGCAAATCCAGTTGGAACAGCAGCTTGCCAGCGCCGAGGAAGAAGTCAAGCGGCCATTTCCACAGGCAACGGAACTGACTGAAAAGAGTAAGCGCCTTGCGGTGCTGGAGGGACTGCTGAACATGAACGACAAAGACATTGTGACCGACACCGAGCCGGAACAACAGTGTCAGACCGACAATCGACAGCGTGGACAGGAGGAACGATAAATTTTATGATTAAAGGCAGAAAGACCAATCGTATACGCGACCACCCCAAGGATGAAAGGAGTAGTTTTTATGAAAAAATCTATTGTTGCATTAGGCATGGTATTGGCGCTGTCCGGGTGTGCAGCGGCAGCGGATGAAACTCTTGCGGCTGAACCGGCTGCACTGGTGGAAATCTCACCGGCCACCGAAGAAACTGCGCAGCTGGTGGAAGCTGCTGCAACTGCCGAACCTGCGCAGACAGCAACCCCTGAGCCGACACCCGAACCGACACAGGCCCCCACGCCCGCGCCGACAGCAGAGCCTACGGCAGTCCCCACCGCAGAACCCACGCAAGCCCCGGTGGAGGAAACCGTAGCCGCCACTCCGGCACAGATTAGTATGAGTTATGGTGCGGTGCCGTTCGACCTTGCAGCCGGTACGGAGCAATGGTGGAGCATCGACAGCAGCGACAGCGCATACTGGGCCGTGCAGGAGAACATCAACGCCATCCGTGCGGCGGCGGGACTTTCCCCTCTGGCAATGGACGGCGGGCTGAGCGCGGCGGCAGATGCCCGCTGCGAGAGCTTTGTCGCGGGCGGTGCGTTCGACCACAGCGGCATGACCACCCGCAGCGAAATCTGCGCAGCCGGTCCTATCGGCTCGGCCAGCAGCGTATGCAGCTATTGGCAGAACAGTCCTGCCCACTATGCCAACATCACCAACGCCAGCTTTACGAGCATGGGTGTCGGCTGTTGGTTTTGCTCCACCGCCGAGGGGCAGTATACCTACTGGACTGTCACATTCAACTAAAACTCCTACTTGTTTTCATACAGAAATTATGATATAATTTCTGTATGAAAGAGAGGTGCTATTTATGCCGAACATTCGTTCCAGCGCAGATTTGAGAAACAACTACAATGACATTTCCTCTTACTGCCATGCCTACAACGAGCCGGTCTTTATTACCAAAAACGGTAAGGGCGACCTTGCCGTTATGAGCATGGAAACCTACGAGGAAATGGCGGGCCGCATTGAACTGTACAGCAAGCTGCAAGAGGGCCTTGCCGACGTGGAAGCCGGGAACACGCGCCCCTTTGCCGATGTTATGGCTGATTTGCGCCACCGCAGGGAGCGCAGATGAAATACAACATTCATGTCACCCAAGCCGCCGAGCGCGATATGGCGAACGCCTACGACTATATCGACCTTGTACTGAAAAATCCAACTGCCGCCGACAAGCTGTTGGATGTGGCCGACGAAAAAATCGGAGCACTGGCAGAATTCCCGCACAAATTTGAAGTCGTTTCCGACAAACTGCTTTCCCTATGGGGAATCCGCTTCACCATCGTTATGAATTACCTTGCGTTTTACACGGTGGACGATGCCACGCAAACCGTGCATATCGTGCGGTTTCTCTACGGCAAAAGCAACTGGATCACCATTCTGAAAACGGATGCAGCAAACGGAAGTTTGCCGGTGTTCTCATAACCGAATATTTTATCTGGGCGCTCACTTTTGTGGGCGCTTTTTCTATTGGAGGAAAACATGATTTATGACGAACTTATTGAAGAATTAGCGTTGACCCTGCTTACAAAGGCAAGGTATGAGGGCTGTATTAGCGTTATAGACGGTTTCTCACAGTGCGAGGAGGATAAAACTCGCATAGAGTATCCTATTGACGGTGTTATGCGCATCATGCCGGTGGGCAGCGAAATCTGGCCGGAAGAGTGCGAACCGTTACTGAAAAAAATCGGTGCTGAAACGATTGGAGACGTTGCCGATTATCTGAACAAAAGCAAATCCGAAAATTCAAGTGCCGATGATGTTCTTTTTACTGCGTTGCTCAAAATCTGCTATGAGAATATGGACATGGACGGCAAGATGGTATTTTGGGAAGATATGCTTGAAAACAACTCCTTGGAATGGAGAGATGTTGAATGATTTGCATACACGAAGTGATTTATTCAGTATGCAGTCGTAATTTTTGTGGGATCTTATCTGCTTCGGAGGATTTTATGACGCACGATGAAATGATGAGTCTGCTGGCAAACACGCTGGCAGATGCAGCCGGGAGTTCCGGCTGTTTACCTATTTTGGACTGTTTCAGCCCGCATCCGGGAGAGGAAGTAACCGTAAGCATTCCTATGTGTGACGACACGGTGGATATTGTGCTGGAAGATCTCGATTTTCCGCACGAGTGGGAAGAATTGTTGGAGAACAGCGGTGCAGATACTATGGGCGACCTTGTTGATTACCTGTGCTATTGTTCGCAAAACAATATTTCTCTTGCCATTTCCCCTGAAGATGAGGAAAAGCTGTATGCAACGCTGATTGATGTCTGCTATGAAAATATGTCTTATGACAGGCAGGTCGATTTTTGGCGTCATGTGCTGGAAACCAATTCTTTGGTGTGCGAGGTAAAAGAATGACCCCGCAGGAGCAGCTCTGCGAAAAAATGCGGGTGGAACAGAGCGCCTATTGCCTATGGCTGACCGCACAGACGCCCGAAGAAATTCTGAACCACGCCTACGAGTACAGCGTCCGTGAGGACATTATTCTGGCAACGGAAGAAATGAACCTCCCCCTTGCACGGGTGCGGGCGCTGCTGAAATCTCCCGCGCCGCTGGCGGATGTGTATAAGGATTTTTCCAAGCTGGAAACCGATTATATGAGCATTGTGGCTCAGTGCGTGGAAGACCGCGCAGATGACTTGCTGAAAAAGGAGCAGCAGCAGAACCCACCCAAAGTATATCGACAGTCCGTCACTTATGCCCGCGAACACGGCGAATTGCAGCAGTACCATGCGTCTTGCCACTTGAATGAAAGGTGTCGGGACGAGATTGACGCAGCGCTTGCACAGCGCTTTGATGGTTTGCGGCTGGGCGCTGGCGCTGTTGAACAGGTAGTGACAGAATATGGTTTGGAGCGCACAAAATATGTGTTGGCAGCGGCCATTCAAACTCGTGATGGAGATGGTCGCATTTCTCGCACAAATAGAGAATGGGCAGATTCCATTCGCACGATCAAAGATATGGATCGCCGTGGATTTGACCGTTCCTGTTACTACGCTGACCTACAAGCGCATACCTGCCTATTGGACGGTTTTGTAAATCAAGTGCGAAAATTTGAAAAAGCCAAAGCCCAGCCCGCTCAGGATACCCCCGAAAGATAACCGCAGCGTCTGCATTTTGCAGGCGCTTTTTTTCGTGAAAAAATCTCTGTTTTGAAAGGATTTCACAATGAAAGAAACACATTATAAATTAAAGCATCGCGTTACCGCGCTGTTTGCGGCGGCGGTAATGCTCTGCTCCATGCTGCCCGGTGCAGCGTTTGCGGAGGAACCCACACCGCAGCCCACCGAGGAAACCGTGCAGATGGAGCAGCAG